>Ga0182024_10005197_pt1 | contig 29333 bp, 26 predicted proteins | sample P32metaG_FD_120480 | JGI IMG/M metagenome (GOLD analysis project Ga0182024, IMG submission 120480) | Permafrost microbial communities from Stordalen Mire, Sweden - P3-2 metaG (Illumina Assembly) | ecosystem: Environmental > Terrestrial > Soil > Wetlands > Permafrost | place: Sweden: Stordalen...
ATCCGCTGCATGAGTGTGGTCACAGAGATCTCCTTTCTCTGTAACCAACGCTATCGCTGAGAGCGCCGACAGGCCCACTACCACGCACGCCGCAGGCGTCCGCCGTGCCAGCGGCTTCGTTCTAGTCGGCAAGGGGCGGCTAATCCGCCCCAAGTCGGCGCAGGCAACAGACGCTTTAAGGTTCGATTCCAAGCTTGTCGTTAACGGCGTGGCGCAATTCCTGTTTACAGCCCAGGTAGCGTTCTGTCGTTTGAACGGACACGTGGCCAAGTAGAAATTGAATTTGATCGAGTTGTCCACCGGCAAGGTGGCAAAGCCTAGCGCAAGTTCGCCTCAAGTCATGCGGGGCAAGCCTCTCGATTTCGGCTCCCTTCGCTGCCTGCCTGACCACCTCCCAGAGCACCTTCGGTGTCATGCCAGTTCCCCAGATGCGACCGGCCTTGTTGATCGACCGAAAAATGCAGCCTTCGGTGATGCCGCTTGCTGTGGTCCAGTCATTCAGGGCACCTTTTATCCACACGGGAATTGGGATTGTACGAATATGGCCAGCCTTGCCAATCAGCAATGACCCAATGCTCCTCGCGCAGTTGGATTGACCTCATTGCGAGTGTCAGAAGTTCGCCCCGCCGGAGTCCACAACCGAGAAGAAAGGCGAGCATCGCGTAGTTCCTCTTGCCACGAAGATCATTTCTATTTGAAGTGGACAATAGGCGCTTGCTCTGATCAGCAGTGAGCCAATTGCCGACTCGCACGCCGATGCGGCGAACTCCCTTAACTCGACGAATGCCTGCCGCCAGTTCCGGACTCAGCAGTCCGGTGTCAGCCGCCTCGTAGGCAATCCGCCTGACGGCGGCAAGCCGAAGGCTGATGGTAGTCGGAGCTAGAGGCCTCTGCTCTAGAAATATTCGGTAACGCAAGACCACGGTGCGGTTGAATGCCAGGCGCGGCTCCGAGCAGTACCAATCGACGAACTCATTGATCGCGTGGTCGTAGGATCGTTGACCGCTCTTCGACGTCAGGGTGCTGAGAACGGCCGACTTCGTTTGTTCAAGGTCAGGCAGCGCGAGAACGCGCTTTGGCGGTTTCTTCTTACGGCGGGACTTCTGCATTCTTGGCGGCCTCCTGCGCCACCGACAACAAGAATGCTCCGAAAGTTCTACACTACGGCGTTAGGGAGGACCTATTAAGAATCACTCATTCCACGGAATGGGGACCAGCACGATTCCGAAGCTTCAGCGTGCGTTGGCAGCGGCCGATATGGCTTCTATACATGTATAGGAGCCCTTACATGGTAGATAACGGCTAGGCGGAAAACTCAGTTCGTCACCCACACGGTCATCGGCATGGCAAAGTTCATGATCGGACCAACGTTGATGGGCACGCTGCGCGGTCCCACTATATTGCCCTCGTAGCTGAACGTCACGTAAAAGAAATTTTCCGCCAAGTTGCTGTAAATTTGCGCGCAGGGCAACAGTGACGCTGGCATAGTCACGTCCACTTCGTAAACGAAGCTATCGATCGACGAGGCGTTCGTGACGGTTGTCGGGCAGGAGCCGACAAGAGCCTGCACGTTCAACCCCAACTGCTGAGCTGGCTGAGATCCAAATGCGTCCCCTCCGACGCCGTGCATAAAGAATGAAACGGTGGAACCGTACTTGGCCGGATTCGCACACGAATTTGCCGAGCCGTCCGCGTTCAGCGCAACCGGCTGGATTGGGTTCCCGACCGACACGGCGCCCGGGCAGGAAACTTGGGTCGGCGATAGATCGGCGAATAGATTAATGTTGGATACGATGTATGGAAATTGCCGTTGAATCGTGACGGCATTCGCCGTCAATTGCATGACCAGCGCCGAGGGCAGCCCGGCCACCGCTGGCGTTGAAGGGAGCGGCGGCGGCGGAACCGCCACGTTGATCTGCGACGCGGAAACGTACAGCAACTGCGCCGGAGTGCCATTAAAGGTTATGGATACGCCTGCAATGGATGTATCGGTTCCATCCGGCGCCGAAACACCTGTAGCCGGTCCCAGATTGGTGCCGAAGATCGAGAGCAATTGAAACGCCGCAACCGGGCCGACATGGGTGAGGTTGCCGCCATCCAACACGCATGAAATCACCGGCCCTGTCTTGACGCCGCCGGAAAAATCGACCGCGGACAAATAAGCACCGGCCAGGAATCCGGGCCCGAGATTTTGCGGCGCGAGCACGCCGGGGGAAAATGGCACGTCCGGCCCGGGCGTTTCGCCGGTGATCCAAACGTTGCCCACAGCCAGTGTGATTGCGGTGGCGCCAGGCGCCGAGCCGTCGATCCACTGACCATCCAGCACTTTCCCGCTGGTGGGATCCACTTTCATTACATAGGCCTCGCTGATGGCCGTGATGTTGTCGGGCCAGCACTGCTGCGGTATCCAGGAGAATATCGGCGGGGGCGCTAGCGGCGTCGTCGAGAGTACAGAGAGATCGACAGGAGGAGCGTAAGTCGACACGACTCCGCCCGCATATACCGCACCGGAAGAGTCGAGTTGGACGCCGGCTCCGCCGACCGGAATCGAAAACAGCACATTCGCCCCCGCCGGATCAAGCTTGGTGAGATAGCCTGATTCATCGTTCGGCCGTGCGACTGTGAACGGATACTGCGCTTCGAGCAGCGTGCCGGTGAGGTACGCGTTACCCGCGGCGTCGATCGCCAAGCCTGTGTTCGTAGTGGATCCAGCCGCTCCTGTAGGATCATTAAGGCCTGTCGAGTAAATCAGCTTTGAGGCCGCCGGATCAACCTTGGTGACGTGCTGCAAATTGCCACTAACGCCCGGGAAGCCGACCTGGCACACGATAGGACAAGCAAGGTAACCTTGCACCAACGCGGTTTGGTATGCGCCCGGCGTCGTAGGGTAATCCGTTCCCGGGCTGCTGCCAGCCAGATAAATATTGCCTGAGGCGTCCAGCGCGATCGAGCTGCCACCGATTCCGGTCGCTGAAAAAATCAGCTGGCTGGCTCCGGCATTGAGTTCCATCAGGAACCATTGGTTCGTCGAGTCGGCGACGCTATAGGCTCCCGACGTCTGCGGAAATCCGCTGGAACTCGCGATGCCGCTGACCAAGATTTGACCTTGAGGTGTCAGCGCGATCCCGCTGGCTTGGGCCGACGTTGCGCCGCCGATGAGAATGGAGAATACTACTGCGCCTTCGGGACTCAACTTCGCGACGAACGCCCGCGTGTCCGTGCTGTTTGTAGGAGCGGTCCCAAGGGTGCCGCCAGGGTTTGGGAAATTGGGATTGGTAGTCCATCCGGCCATGTAGGCGTTTCCTGCACTGTCGAGCGCGATCGACGATATCTGATCGTTAGCGGCGCTGTCGAAATATGTTAGATACAGGTATTGACTGGCCTTCGGATCGAGCTTGGCCACGACGGCACCCATGGCCTGCGATGCGGGGTCGATCACGGCGCTGCCGGCGAGATATACGTCGCCCGCCGAATCCGATGCGATAGCGGTCGGGCTGAATCCATCTTTCAAATACGTGGAGATGGCCAGGTTGGCCGCTGTGGCATGTTGAACGATTACTGCCGCTAAGAAAAGAGCGCCGAGTGTTTTCATCCAAATCTCTGGAACTAGAGAGCGCGGGCGCTTCATTATAAATCGGAAGAGCGGTGGATGCTGGAAGCATCTACGAGAACACGTCATCCGCGATTTAGACACCAACCGAAGTTTCGTTCCCCTGATCGCGTCGTTCGGTAAGGCAGATCGCGTTGGCAAATTTATGTCTCGACGACTCCGGGCGTATAGGGCGTGCGTAGTCGCCAAGGGGCAAGTGATCCATCGGTTGTGGGCACCGGCAGACCGGTGACGAGTGTCTGATCGCCACTGCGGCGTCAGGGAGGATCTGAGCCTTGTTGACCAGATAACAGCATCGCGCGTCCAAGTGGCGGCTGGCCAGACCCAAAGTCAGTTACCCATATGCCCACATTCCTGAACCCCTGCTCCTCAGGACGCCTCTGTAGATAGTTATGGTGCCCTTCTCGCGGTGAGCCGCGCCCCTTATTGTTCGTGCCGAAGCACCACCAGCGGATCGACGCGCGTGGCGCGCCGGGCGGGAAAGTAGCAGGCGGCCAGCACCACCATCAACAGCAGGCAGCTTACGCCGATGATGGTGACCGGGTCGCTCGGCTTCACACCGAAAAGCATGCTGCCGAGCAATCGCGTCACTGCCAGCGAACCCGCGATGCCCACCGCCGCACCAATCGCGGTGAGCAACACTCCGTGCCGCACTACGCCGCGCAATACTTCCGCCAGAGGCGCGCCGAGTGCCACACGGATGCCGATTTCACGCGTGCAGTTGGTCACTTCGTACGCCAGCAGTCCGTACAGCCCGATGGAAGCCAGCAGCAGGGAGAGCAATCCGAACAGGCTCGCAAGGCGCGCGATCAGGCGCTCCTGGAATAGTATGGTATCGATCTGCTGGGTCTGCGTTTCGATGTCGACAATGGGCAGATCGGGGCCGGCTTGCCGGACCACATTGCGCACCGCAGGTATCAGCGACTGCGGGTCGCCCGCCGTCCGCAGTTCGAACGTGCCGCCGTCTCCGCCTGGCACATATATGGTGGGGTGGACCTCGCGCCGCAGGTTAGCGTATCTGGTGTCGCGCACCACACCCACGATCGTCGACCCTGCGTTCTCCTCCGTCTCCGGGTCGCCCGACATCGCCGGGCTGTCCGCTCCAAAGGTCTGGCCGATGGGATCCACCTTGGCGAAATACGCCTTGACGAACGATTCGTTGACAACCACGGCGTCACGATTTTAGCGCCGGCTTTCGGGTCGTCCTCGACTTTGTCTATCAGCGCGAACTCCGACGGGTTGAACATGCGGCCTTTCACCATGGGAATTTTCCTGGTGTCGAAGAATTCCGGGCCAATAGGCAGATAATCGGCCTCCGTTCGTGCTTTGGCGGCCGTGCCCGGCAAGTGAAAGTCCGTTAACATGACGCTCCCGCTCAGCAAATTCATCCCCGAATAACTCGCCTTTATAGCCGGTCAGGGTGGCATCGCGACGGAGTTTCGAATATTCCGAAGCATGAGTGGCTTAGAAGAGGAAGTGATCGGCAAGGCCTTAAAGGAGCTGACGCGTGACGGTCTCCTTATCCAGGCGAACGCAGACAGCTACCGAATGCCCAACCGAATTGGCCGTGCAGTCATTGCCGGTGAATCGCGGACCACAGAGACGCGTGCTACGGCAATCGACCGTTTGCGGCAAAACGCGTCTGACGCAGAGCTGTTGCTGGAGTTACTTGTGGATGCCGAGCGGACCCAAGAAGCCGTGATGACTTACTGGGATGCCATCGGAAATTTCGCGAGGCTGGCGGGCAAGGGGCGAACCCACTTCGGCGCCGCCCTTTGTCAACGGCTGAACGGCGGTCTTGGCTCGCACGAGATCTCGGAAGTGTTGAGCCGAACAGAAGGCGCGTGGGCAGTGCTAAACGACTGGTCGCAGTATGCGGTCTCCTTCGGAGACGCCAGTGTTAGCGCCTCCGCTGCCGAGTCTGCCTATCGGTTAGTGCCACAGGAGCCGCAGTGGAATCCGGCGCAACTGGCGGGCCACGTGGCAAAGGCCCTGCTTCTCATCGGGGACCTACGAGGCGCTATCGAATGGTACGAACGGAGTTGGGAGCATGCCCGGAACGCGATGCGACAAACGGGCGGCTTTGCGATCCGCGAGATCATGGATGCGTATGACTGGGCCGCTGTCACGATGGCCCAAGTCTACCTGCGGCTGCAACTGCCAGCCGAAATTCGCCGTCTGATGGATGACTTGATGGCGATCCATGTTCACGCGCGGGAATCGATCGTCGAGTTCAACCAGTCGTCTATCATCCCTCTGGAAGGACCGAGGGGGGCAGTGAGTCCGGAAGATCCAGCTGAGGGGAGGGTTGCCGCGATGCTCGCGCTGGCCGAGGGCCGGCTAGAGGACGTGCGTGCGCTCGCTGGGAGAAAGGTCGGTCCTGTCGCGGCGAGTCAGCTACGTATGCTGCTGGTGCGCACGGAAATCCTGGAAGGACAGGCAGGACAGGCGCGGGCGCTCCTAGAAAGAGCGCGCCTAGAAGCAGAAGAGGCAGATGATTGCGCCCAGGAGTGTGAGGTGGCAGTTTTGGCATTGCGGGTCACCAGTGACGCAAAGTCACGATTGGCTATGGCAAACAGCTATCTGCCGCGTGCGGCTGCATGTGGCCTGGGGCTGTATTGGCGGGACCTTCAGATCGAGCGCTCGCGAGCGTTGGCTGAATTGGGGCAGTTCGAAGCGGCACGGAAGTCAGGAGAAGAAACCCTGGCGGGTATCGTCGGACTGCGAGGGGCGCAGGCCGACTGGGATTGGGTTGCAGCCGACGAGGCAGCAAGGCTGATGCAAGAAGCGCGTGGAATCGTGCCGGAGGATTTGCTGGCCGATTTACAGAGCCGGCCGATACCCCGGAGAGATTCCCCGCCGAGGTCTGTTCCGCGACGGGCGGCAGCATACATCGGATCTGGCAATGCCGCAAGAGAGAATTATCACGCTGCGGCCCTGCGGGTCGCGGAGGCGTACAAAGCCGAGGGCATGCCGTTCGTTCTGTATTTGCGGAAGTTTGACATTGAAGTTCTGCACGGGCCATTCGAGCATGGGCCGAAGCTGACGGAAAACTGGCTTCGCGATGCGCTACCGCAGGAAGTGGAGGTGCTCACGATCCAGGATCCAGACTCCATGACTTACGAACTGGGATCATCGCGAATGCGCCGGGAAGCGCCGGCCTTCCCGTTGGACAATGCGAATTGGACGGAGGCCGCCGAGTCGCTGATCACGTTCGCCGACCTAATTGTGTCCGAGCCGCTAATGCTGAGCGACGGCGTCCGGCTCGAGTTGGAAATGATCTACCGATTGCAGCGCTGGGATCGGACCGTGCTCGTGCTGCCACCTCTCGAGTCGGAATTTTCTTTGATTGATAATGACGAGCTGATTCAAATGTTTCCTCGCTGCGTGTGGGCAGACGCGATGCACGACACGCCGATTACCGAAGCTCCGGTTATCGTGGACCTTATGGAGCGGGTTCGCGCCCTCGCTGCCCTTCGCGCGGAGAAGAGACGCAATCTCATTGATCGCGATGCGCGCGATGCGGCGTACCCGATCGATCTTCTCCCGGTGGCGGCTCGATTAGAAATGGATGCAGAGATCGGGTCCGCGTTTCACGGGGACGATAAGAGCACTAGATATTACGGCTTTTGGCAGATGTTCCGTGCTTCTGGAATCCGAGGCGTCCAATACATGAAAGGGAACCGATCGGCGGAAAATCGGACGAAACTCGCCAAGCTGTATCTCGAGATGAGCAACATCATGTTAGACCATTCACCGGAGGGTGATAAGTTCATTCTGCAGGGCGACCCCGAAGAAGCGAAGCAACTGGTGGAGTCGGCGTACGGCATTTTAGGAGAGGACCACGATGTGCTGGCAACGCATTACCGTGAGCGGGCCCAGGATCAGTGGAACGAACTGCTGAGGCTCGAGCATGTGATGCGACTCAATCGGGGCCGCTTCGAGATCCGTCCTCGGTACGGCCCATTGCGCAAGCGCCGGACCAGAGAGTTGGCAGAGTGAGGACCAAATCGCACGGTGATGTTAGAGATGGCCTTTCAAGGCACGGCGAAAGAAAGCTTGGCTTTACCTTACTTCATGAAATGAGAGGGCGGGGCGCGAGCAATCGAACGTAAATTCAGCTGATTCCTATCGATCAATCCCCTTTTCGCTCCTAATCGTTTTCGTGTTGGCATGGGTTGTTCTTGCCAGCTATCCCCAGTACTCACCGGCGTAGCCCGCCAGTTCGCCGTCTGCATAGCGTCATCTAAGAGCCATCCGGAAAGATGATCAAATGGGTAAAACCACGCGAGAAGGCGGAGATTTCGGATATCCGCACCGCTGATTCAACGCAGGAGCTCCTCACAATCTTGCCCGTGTGAGTGGGCCTTGCGAGATCGAACTGACTTACGAGGCTGGCGGGAATACAAACTCTATTGAGTGCTGAACTAAGTCACGATGCTCGGAATCGCTGGCTACTATAGGGCTGCCCTGCGGCCCGCGGAAAATGAAAAGAATGGTAAGATCATGAGCCGTGAAGCCGAATTCTGGCGGGAGGCGCTAATGAACTCAACTGATGATTCCGGCCTCTCCGCGACGGAGTGAGGTTATGGGCTGGAGATCCTGTGGGCTACGAATACGACGTTTTTCTGTCTTATAGTTCGAAAGATGTAGCATGGGCCGAATGGCTCTACACCGACCTCAAGCAGCGCGGCATCAAGATCTACCGCGATAAGGAACGTCTCACCGCGGGAGAGGAGTGGCAGCCTCAGTTACAGGAGGCGATCGAAGGCTCGCGGCACCTGCTGGTCCTGTGGAGTATGAATGCGCGCGATTCCGACTGGGTCGATCAAGAGAGAATCTATTTCGAAGCCGGACGGAAGGGTTCCGCCGAGCTTCGCCGGCTGGTTTTCGTAAACCTTGAAAACCCGAACAAAGCCCAAGGACAATACGAGCAAATCAACAACATTAAACAGTCCAATCTGTACGCGCAGGGGGCGGCCTCTCTGGCGAACCGCCCGGACGTTCGAAAGAAAGTGCTTGACCGGCTGGAAGATGCGTTAAAGGAATATAACTCTGTTCCGATCTACAAGATCTTGATGGTGTCGACGTTCGACGCCCTGCAAAACATTCCGCTGAACACGAAGGCCGGATTCGCGCCCTCATTCGGCGAGACCCTCCAGGCACTGGAAATCAAGCAGAACGCTACCGACGCATATAAGGGGGAACTGGCCAAGTATTATGGCGCCGAGCGTTCGGCCTGGAAGCCGTTTGGGGCTAACCAGACGCTGGATGCGATTCTCGACGATTTGCGGGATAAGGTAAACAACTCCACCACAGAACTGCGATTCCGGTGGCGGGACATTGGCGAAGAGTTCTGGTCAACCGACCAGGAAGATTTTGAACTGTCGTTGAGCAACATCTCGCAGCATCTTGCGCTGATCGTGATCGATCCGATCTCGCTATATGACACGGACGTCATGATGCGCCTTTCGCAACTCCGCGGTTTTCTGAAGCCGGAGCGATGCGCGACCGCCGTGTTGGCGCCCTTTTCGATTCCATCGAAGAACTCGCAAATCCGCAGGGTTTTGAAGGGAGCGGCGCTGGATATCTTCCGGCAGTACTCGGAACCGGCGTTCAACGGGAGTACTTTGTACCCGTTGACCATGTGCGCACACGATGACATCGATGTGCGACGCGTGCTGTGTTCGAGCCTCGATCAAAGCCTGTTGGAGGTGAGGAAGCAGAGAACGCCAACATACCTGAGCCAGGGTGAACGGCGATGATCTACACATTCTACTCCTTCAAAGGCGGAGTCGGCCGGTCGATGGCGCTGTCGAACGTCGCCGAGTTTCTTTGCAGCCGCGGCGCCCGTGTGTTAATGATCGACTGGGATCTGGAAGCGCCCGGGCTCGAGAGCTTTTTCTTCGCTCCTGACGACGCGGGCTCTCTGGACATTCGTTCGCGCGTGGGGTTGATCGATTACCTGGATCAGTACCGGCGCGACTACGACGCTCTTCGTCCCCGGGCCAAATTCATCGACGTGGTGCAGGGTTTACGGCCGCTGGAGAGGCTTCTCGCGCCGATCCATCCGCCCGTTCCCAATAATCCCACCGGGGGAGAGCTCTGGCTGCTGCCGGCGGGCTGGCGCGCTTCCCGCAAAGCCGCCAAAGAAGGGGAACGATTATTCGACGACCGTTTTCCGAAGTATGCGGCGACCGTGCAGGATTTCAGTTGGAGCGAATTCTACACGGCCTACGAAGGCGAGACCTTCTTCAACTGGTTTCGCGAGCGTCTGCTGAAGGGCCCGCCGGGGGACGACGGGACGAGCGGGGACGGCTCAAGGCGCGGTTTCGACGTTGTCTTGATCGACAGCCGCACCGGGGTGACGGAGGTGGGTGGAGTTTGCACCCGGCAGTTAGCGGATGTCGTGGTCTCGTTCTGCGCGCCGAATTACCAGAACCTGGCTGGCGCGGAACGGATGTCGGAGTCTTTCTCGCAGCCGAAAATCATGGAAGCGCGAGGCAACCGACCGCTCGAAGTGGTTGTGATTCCCGCCAGAGTAGATGAAGCTGGGGAGACGGACGCGCAGAATACCTTTCGCCGCGAATTTATCAAGAAAGTCAAAACGCCGGCCGCGCTGAAAGAGTCGATCACTTCGTCCTGGCAGCTTCTGGTCCCCTACGTCACGAAATACGCATACCAGGAATCGCTGGCAATCGCGGCGGCGGACAGCAACGAAAAACTGGAGCAAGCCTATAAGAAGCTCACCGCGCATCTTGTGCTGTTGGCCCCGCTGGACAGCCGGATTCGAGTTTGCCTGAGCGCGGAAATTCAGGCGCTCCGCCGGTCGCGCCCGCGCAGCTTCCTTCTACTGGCGGACAGCGGCGCGGACGCAGGGGCCGACCTGGCCATCCGCAACGCGGGGATCGAGCTCGCGGCTAATATTTCGGAAGCTGGCTCGATTCTTGTTTCGTTCAGGCAAGCCACCCTTACGGCTGAAGTCAAGCAACATATTCGAAATGCCCGACAAAGGGGGGCGTGCGTGTACGGGTTACGAAAGGGCGGAGCCGCCGCAGGCGTGCCGGCGCTCTTGCGAAAGTCGACGATCTATGAGAGCGGCCAACCGCTTGACGAGCTCTTCGACCAGTTGCGGGTGCCGTGCCAGGCCCGCCTTGCACCCTTTATGTGTCCGACGCTGACACCCGGATGGGTCCCTCGCAAGGAGGCTCTCTCTCAGCTGAAGAGTTTTTTCCTGAACGTAGAGTCGAGCGCGTCAAAGCCTGTCGTCGCCATTAGAGGCCCCGCCGGTTTCGGCGCGACAACGCTGGCGGCCGGCTTGTGTTACGACGAAAGCATTCTGGATCTGTTCATCGATGGCATTCTCTGGGTGACGCCGGGCGGAGCAGGCGACGTCCTCGGATGCCTGAATGCCATTGGGACGGCGCTCAGCGGATCTTCGTTGAAGTTCGAGAGCATTTCCGAAGCTACAGCGCGCCTCACTCAGCAATTGGCCGGCGCCACGTGCCTGCTGGTTGTGGATGAGGTGGTGCGAGAAGAAGACCTCAATCCGTTTCGGACGATACCGGTAGCCCTGCTTACGACTGTCCGACAATCGGTGCCGATCAAGGACGCGACGGAAGTCACGCTAGATCGAATGTCGCACGCCGAGGCGGTGGAGGCGATCGTCACGGGAAGACCAGAGGCTGTAAAAGGGCGCGCGTTCCCCACTCTCGCTTATCGCCTCGGGCACTGGCCGCTGGCGTTGGCATTAGCAAAGACGCCGATCGCCCAGCTTACTTCGAAAGGCGTGGATGCCGAGGCTGCCGCCGCGAGCCTGGCGAAGGACCTGGAACGCGGCGATTTCAGCGCTTTCGGCACTTTGGCGGATTCACTTCTGCGGGAGGCGCGACAGCAGGTCACCGATGCGGTCCGGTCCTTATCGGAAGCGGACCGGGACGTGTTTCACTCGTTGAAGTCGCTTCTCGATACTCCAAGCTTTCCACTGGACAGTTTTCCAGGGCGCTGGACCTTCGGGGAGGAGAGGTTCCGCGCTGTGCTGGAAACGCTGCAGCGCGCAGGGCTCATCGCGCTGGATGCAGAGCTCGGCACGGTCGAGCTCCCGGCATTCACGATTCAGTATCTCAGGGAACTACGGACGGTTCCCGAGTCTCAGACGAGCGTGTTTGTCCTCCAGCCGTTTGGGGCCGGTTTCGATCTGCCGGACCGGGATCTGATCGCTCCCGGCCTGCATGAACTTGGGATTCGGGGCCGAACAACAGGCAATTTGTTAGAGGCGGGAAACGTCCGGTCCGACCATTTGCAGTCCCTGCTCACTGCAGACCTGGTGATCGCGGATATTTCGGTTGCAGATTGGAATGTTTTCTATCAACTCGGAATCCGTCACGCGCTCAGAGACAAGCGCACATTGTTGATTCGAGCGACCAACATTGCGGGCCCGGCATTCCCCTTCGATCTCAAGACAGATCGGTATGTGTCGTATGACGCCAGAAATCCGGCGCAAAGTTTGAATTCGTTCATCAGCGCCGTAAAAGGAGCCTTAGATTCGGACATTACCGACAGCCCGTTATTTCGCGCATTGCCCAATCTCATCTCCGTTTCGCCGGAGCAGATAACGGCGGCGCCACCCGAGTTCCACGAAGACGTAACAGCCGCTGAAAGAGAACGTTCCACATCGAATTTGCGCTTGTTTTCCGAGGAAGTTCGGACTTTGCCGTGGGCGCTGGTGGGGCTTCGCATGGCCGGCAGAGCGCAGTCCCGGTTGGGTTCGTATCGGGGCGCCGCCGAAACATGGGAACAGGTCCGCCGCACGAATGCCGGCGATAAAGAGGCCAACCTCGCATTGGGCACGATCTATCAACGGCTGAACGACCTGGCCGCCTCGGACGAAGCGCTTCAGCGTGTCTCCCGAAGGCCGGACCTTTCCGAAGCAGAAGGGGCGGAAGTGTTCGCTCTGAGGGGACGCAACTCAAAGGCGCGGTGGAGAGAGGAGTGGCAAGGGCGAGAGAATGCCGGAAATATTGCGCTGATTTCGCCTTTGTTGCGCGAAAGTATCCAGCAGTATTCGCTGGCATTTCAGAGAGATCCGCATTCTTACTACGCGGGGTTAAACGCGCTGTCGCTGCTCGCGATCCAGTGCGAACTCGCCAAATCGCGGGCGAAAGCCTGGGAAGACCAGTTTGAAACGGAGGAAGAAGCCCGCGCAGAAGTGTCGAGACTCGAGCGGGAGCGTTCCCTGTTTGCCGCGGCGGTGGAATTGGCGCTGCGGGAAGCGGGAAACAAGAACCAGGAGGATTTCTGGTTCCAGCTCAGCCGCGCCGATTGGACTCTATATACGGCGGTTAAGACGCCCCGCGTTGTCGCCGCCTACCGGCACGCACTTTCGGGAGTGCCTCCTTTTGCCGTGGAATCCGCGCGCAGCCAGCTTATGGTATTGCGGGATCTCGGTGTGATGAGGGAAAGTGTCCAATCGGTCCTGGAGGTGTTCCCGCCTTCCACGAACCGGTTCGATTCCGGCGGCGAAACAGCGGCTCCACGCACGGCAATTCTGTTCGCCGGCCACACCCTAGACGGTCCTACGCGGAAGGAACCGCGTTTCCCGAAGGACTCCGAGGCGGAGGTCCGGCGCAGGATCCTAGAGGCGGTTATGGCGGTCAAAGCCGGTTCGCCCAATATGATCGGCATTTGCGGCGCGAGCGCCGGAGCCGACATCCTCTTTCACGAGGTTTGTCTGGAGGCCGGGGTTCCGACCGTCGTGTGCCTTCCGTATCCGCCTGAAGACTTTGTGTCCTCATCAGTTCAGTACGCCGGTTCGGAATGGCTGGGCCGCTTCTTTAGCCTGCTCAAGAACCTTCCACTGCGTATCCTGGCGAACTCCGCCGAGTTACCATCGTGGCTCGGCAGCCAACCGCGTTATTCGGTTTGGCAGCGTAACCTGCATTGGATGCTTGCCAGCGGCATGGAGGAAGGCAACGCAGGGTTACGGCTTATGGCTCTTTGGGACGGGCGCGACCGTCCGGGATACGGAGGCGTCTCCGATTTCGTGCATCAAGCGCAGGCTCGCGGGTTACACACCGATATCGTTTCGATGCCAGACACTGATAAGTCCGGGGCTGCGTAATTTCCGACAACGCTCTCGCGCCCGTGTCTACCGCTCCGGCGCTATTGCGGGGCAAGATCCCTTGTCGCTTCCGTCTCGGGGTTTTGAATCACCTGTTCTGTCGGGTGTCCCCAAACAGGAAGTTGGCTCAAGACTGAGGTCTGGGGTGATAGCAGGTGTTTGGGGCCATAGCTGTTGCGAAATCCCCTTGGCGTCAGAAAAACTTACCGATATCCCTTTGCGGCGTTGGCCAAACTAGAAGTGCAAGGTCGATTCAATTCAGTTCCCCGAATGCCAGAAGTTCCTGCCTTAGCTCGAGACGGCGAGCATCATTCAGCGCGAGAACTTCCACCGTGGCGCGTCCGGACGGCGTTAGGCCCTCGATATACGCCTCCCGAAACGCGAAGTGTTCATGCCATCGATCGCGTCGTGGATGAAAAAGATTCTCGACGCAGCCTGTTAACGGATCGACCCCGCTAAGGTTTGGCCCCTTGTGAAGGTTGCAGCGATGGCATGCGAGCGCGAGATTGTCGACGTGGTCTGTGCCACCGTGCTGGCGAGCAACCACGTGCTCGATGTGATGTAACAGTTCGCTGTTGTTTTGGTGGAGCCGGCAATACTCGCACCGCTCTCCAGCACGCTCTCGGATGAGCCGCCGAGTTCCGGCATCAATCATTAGCGCGAGATTTGGTCAAGACGCCGCCGAGCCTTGAGTTTGAGAATTGCGATAAAGTCGGCTGCATTAATCAGTGCTTCGTATTCGGACCGTTCAGGTGTGCTGAGACTGCCCTCGTTTGCGCGCTGACCGAGCATTTCGATCCGTGCCTGCACTGGTCGATCGATACGGAAGGCAACCAGACGCCGCGCCGACTCTGCGTCAAGGCAGAGACTTAAAGGTTCCAAAAGATCGTCAAGCCCTGCAGCCGTATCCATACCCTCACCCTAGCATAGACGCCACATGCAGCGAAAAGGACAAGCGTCCAAGAAGACTCGTACATGCACAAGCTGTTGATCGCGGCGTGGAGGCCGCAACAATGATAAAGCGCAACCAACAAGCAGTACCAGCCCCGACGGCCAGCGTTCCCGAATTGGAGCAGGCTAAGCACGCGGTTCTGAATACCCTCGAATCCATCCAATCCCGCCGCTCATACGAGCATGCAATGAGTGAGTTCATCACCTGGTACTGCTCGGCAGCGCGGCTTGCATTCAATCGTTCCGTGGTCCTTCAGTATCGGACATTCTTGGAGAAAAAGCAGCTTGCAGCAGGCGCCATTAATGTCCGACTGGCAGCAGTTAGGAGATTGGCCTACGAGGCCGTGGACCACGGTATCCTCAGTCCAGACGTGGCGGCCGCAATCCGGCGGGTGAAAGGAGTTCGGCAGATCGGGCGGAGAGTCGGCAACTGGCTGACCGTCGAGCAGGGACACAATCTTCTAGGAGCGATATCGCCGAAGGCGCTTCGAGGAAAGCGAGACGCCGCTATGCTTTCCCTTCTTCTGGCATGTGGCCTGCGACGCTCAGAAGTGGTGAACCTGCGATGCGAGAGGATTCAGCGGAGGGAGGATCGGTGGGCCATTGTCGACTTAGTTGGCAAGTCTGGCCACATTCGCACTGTACCGGTTCCTCAGTGGGGTGAAAAATGCGATTGACGATTGGACGACAGCGGCGAGCATCAAGGAAGGTTTGTTGTTTAGGTCGATCCGCAAGAACGGGGTGATTTGGGGATACGGGCTGACCAACAACGTCATCTGGTACGTCGTCAAAGAGTGCGCGACAAGAGCCGGGATAAAGAAGCTTGCGCCTCATGATCTTCGCCGTAGTTGCGCGCGTTGGTGCCACGCGGCTGGCGGCGAGCTCGAACAGATTCAGTTCCTGCTGGGTCACGCTTCCGTTCTTACGACTGAACGCTATATTGGATGCAAACAAAACTTGACTCATCCTGTGAACGACCGGATCCAACTGGACCTTGCAAAGTGATTTCGACATTGCCAGTCGATGCGCATTCACGCGCCAACCCTTCAGCCCATTGCTTGCATTAAGGGGATATATCAACAGCTATCGCGTCCATGCCTCGTGCGCACTCCGCAACAATCCCCTTTTGTCGGCGGGAATCAGCTAGTGAGATGCCGAGTTCCAACACGTTAGGGGAGCACTTGTGCTGCCACAATTCAAATCCACCAGCTCTAAAAGCCGTCAGAAATCGCTGGCGAGAGTCTTCCGAGCAGAAGTTGCTTCGTGAAACCCCGAGTCGGCCCCTATTGTCTGTCGTAGAATTACGAAATGCAGCAGACTGTGGCGGTCCTTGGCGGCGGAGTCGCCGGACTCAGCGCCGCCCATGAGTTGGCGGAGCGCGGCTTTTCGGTGCGGGTTTATGAGCGAAAGCCGGTTTGGGGAGGTAAGGCCAGGAGCATCCCAGTTCCGGGTTCGGCCCGCGACGGCAGGAGGCCGCTTCCTGGGGAGCACGGCTTCCGGTTCTTTCCCGGTTTCTATAAGCATGTCACCGACACGATGCGCCGAATCCCCTGCGGCGCTAATGGCAACACATTCGACAATCTCACGGTGGCACACGCATCTTGCTAGCGAGGTCTAACCAGGCTGAAATCACGTGGGTCGCCCGTTGCCCTGCTTCGCTGGATGATTTCCGGGTGTTTCTTCGGGAGTTGTTCACGCCACTGGGCGTCCCGCCAGACGAATTGAACTACTTCGTCGACCGCCTGCTGATCGTGGCTACAAGCTGTTCCGAGCGACGTTTTGCGGAATTCGAGAACATCTCATGGTGGGATTTCATTGCGGCGCCAAGGATGTCGAAGGCCTACCAGGCTTACCTAGGGGAAGGCCTTACGCGCTCGCTGGGTCGCCATGCGCGCCGAAGAGAGCAGCACTCGGACTGTCGGCTGCACTCAATTGCAGCTTCTGTACGGCCTGATCTGCCCGGATCAGGTCTTCGATCGTCTGCTGTCGGGTCCCACGGACGATGTCTGGATCGATCCCTGGATTCAGCATCTGAAGAAGCTCGGTGTGGAATTCTGTCCCGGAAACCGCGTGGTGGCGATCGAAACGGCTGGTAGACGCGTAACCGGCACAATCGTCGAGACCGTGTCCGGCCGTTCTTCGATCACGGCGGACTACTATATCGCGGCACTTCCGGTAGAGGTGATGAGCGCTCTGATGACGGATGAATTAAAGGGCGCTGCCCCATCGCTCGCCAACCTGAACAAGTTGGAAACCCGGTGGATGAATGGAATCCAGTTCTATCTTGCTCAGGATGTGCCGGTGGTAAACGGTCATGCGATCTACCTGGATTCTCCCTGGGCGCTCACCTCTATCTCGCAGCGGCAATTCTGGACCAACGTTGATTTTTCGCAACTGGGCGACGGCACGGTGCGCGGGATCCTCTCGGTAGACATTTCCGAGTGGCAAGCTGCAGGGGTGGTATATGGCAAGAGTGCGCAGGAGTGCACCGGCGAGCAGATCAAGGAGGAGGTGTGGACGCAACTCAAGCAGCACCTGAACGTCGCTGGCGCCGCACCGATAGCCGATTCGAACCTGGTTGCTTGGTTCCTCGATCCGGACATCGAATTCCCTAATCCGAGCGCGGCAACAAATGCCGAACCGTTGATGATCAACACCGCGGGATCGCTGCAATATCGACCCGAGGCGCAGGTGGAGTTGCAGAATTTGTTTGTGGCTTCGGATTACGTGCGTACCTACACGGATATCGCCTGCATGGAGGCGGCCAACGAAGCAGCGCGCCGAGCCGTGAACTGTCTGCTCCTTTCCGCCGGTTCGACCGCCGGCGCGGCTCAACTATGGCCGCTGGAGGAGCCGGCATTTCTCAAACCACTTCAGGAGGTCGATCGGATTCGGTTCGGGTTGAGCCTCCCGCATCATTTGGCCTCTGGCTCTTAGGCCCGAAGGCGAACGAAAGACGTCTCGAGGCTCCCGAAATGAGAAGGTCGAGCGAGTAGCTGGCGATAACAGCGTACTCACGCGCCGGGCGCGATGTATTGAACCAGAAACTTGAATCGGTATGGCTGTAGGTTTCTAATTGTGGATCGACCCGGGCGGCAAGCTATGGTCGATAAGGGATTGGTGACTGAGTGCCCGCATAACAGCATGACCTCGGCTGCCGCGATGCATTGATTGGTGGCAGGCCATCCTTGAGAAAGGCTGTGCCCGACCCCGTTGGAGAGTCTGTCGTTTTTCGCAAGCCGAGCCGAGCCTGGGTCTGATTTCAAACCACAGGAGTATCACACATGGCAAAGCAGAGGAAGTCTACGTTCGAACGATTGAAAAGGGGTGCGATGAATCGGCAGCAGCGAAGGGATCTGGGCCGGCGTCTGGCTAGCAGCCATCCCGGCCTGACGATTGTCCATTCCAATGCCGGCGGAATTGACGTGGGCAATGAGAGCCACTTTGTGGCCGTACCTCCGGACCGGGACACGAATCCAGTCCAGGAATTCGGTTGTTGGACAGCCGATCTGAAACGGATGGCGGCATGGTTAAGCGCCTGCCGAATTGATACTGTGGCGATGCAAGCCACCGGGGTCTACTCCATCCCGCTCTACGACATTCTGACCGGGCATAGCATTCGGGTGGTTCTGGTGAACGCCCAACACACCAAAAACGTGCCCGGACGCAAGAGCGATGTACAGGAGTGTCAATGGCTCATGAAGCTACACACCTATGGGCTGCTGCGCGATTCGTTCCGGTTGGAGGAGAGGATGGAGAGCGTGCGGACGATCTGGCGATTGCGCGATCGTCACGTGAAAGACGCCAGCCGAGCCGTGCAGCACATGCAAAAAGCGCTGACGAAAATGAACATACAGTTAGCCAACGTGCTCAGCGATATCACGGGGGTGAGCGGTCAGGCGATCATTGCTGCGATCCTGAAAGGTGAACGAGATCCCTGGAAACTGGCAGATCTGAAACACGAGATGGTCAAAGCCAGCCCAGATGAAGTGGCGCGCAGTCTGGAGGGGAACTGGCGGGACGATCTGCTATTTGAACTTCAGCAGGCCGTAGACAGTTATGATTTTGCACACCAGCAGATGCGGGATTGGGACCGGCAACTGAAGAGCTTTCTGGCCAGCCTCCCGGTACGTACACTCGATAGAGCCAGCCAGTCAGGTGACGCACCGGTCGCCACGACCCCACAGGAAAAGAAAGCGCGGAAGAAGCCAAAAGCCAGACGCAACGATCCGACCATCGACCTGAAGGCGGAACTGAAACGGATTTGCGGAGTGGATCTGACTTCGATTGATGGGATTGATGTGATTACGGCGCAAACGGTCCTTTCCGAGGTCGGTACCGACATGAGTGGATTCCAGACGGAGAACCACTTTGCTTCCTGGCTCGGCCTGACTCCGAGTAAGGATATCAGCGGAGAAAAATCATTGCAACAGGGAAGAGAAAAGTGCAAAACCGGGTTGCTATGGCATTCCGCATGGCGGCCACGACACTATTAAACAGCAAGAGTTACTTGGGAGGCCGGTATCGGCACCTGCGCAAGCAACTACCCTCACATGCGGCGGCAATCAAGGCCATGGCCCGCTATCTGGCAGTGCTGGTTTACCGCTTGCTCACCCACGGCCAAGCCTGGGTGGATCGTGGCGCCGCGAGGTTCGAGCAAAAGCGCAGCGAATGGGAAATGGCGAGCCTGAACGCCAAGGCACGGGCAAAAGGATTCAAACTAGTTCCCCTCACTGAAGCGAACTAAGCTCGCAGGCCGCCCGAGGTCGAACGCAAAGAGACGCGGTCATCGCGCAGCGTCGTAGTGTGTTCTTTCGGTCGCCGAACAGACCGTTTCAAAGCACTTTTCGACCGGCACAATCTGAAAAACAACGCCGGCCACAGCAACATCCCAGATAACTGAACCAGAGTTTCTGGAGAGCCCTTCCATCCAGTAATCAGCCACGAGTTCTATCGACGCGGTGCTTTTGCGGGATAAGATCCTCCCTAGTCGGCAAGGATAGAACTATCCTTCGGCGTTACCCGCGAGTAATATTGATGCGAGGGCCGAAGTCGTGTTCAAGAGCAACCGGCAACTTCCGGATTCACCCGAGCGGGAGACGCGAGAGTGAAGATCTGAAATACACCGCCGGGCTGCGACCCCGCGTAGAGCCGCAGCCCGGTGTGTCGCAGTCAAACGCACTAACCGACGTGGTCGGGGTGAATTTCGGTGGTCGTGCCGGGGATTGCCGCTGCGATCGCGCAATTCCACGTCGTGATTACCGGGTCGAAGCGAGAGACTCTTAGCTTTCGCAACGGGACCCACATAGCCTCCATCGACGTAGACCGAGGCGTCTTTGTCATGCGTGACGATCTTCACTTTGCCAGCGACGGGGCCGTAGTAATAGTAGCCAGGCCCCCACCAGCCATACCAACCAGGACCATACCAAGCGGGGCCATACCAACCCCATCCCCAACCTGGACCGTAGAACCCTCCTCGAATTACGACGCGAGGCCCCGCCACCATGGCTGAAGCCGGCGCTGAAACAAACAAGCTTGCCAAAGCGATTACGGCAATCAACGGTGCTTTCCGAATTCGGAACATAGCGTCTCTCCTTTTTGGAAATTCTCGGAACCCGGCGCCGAGCACCTGTGAACTCGCCACCGCGTCCCACTTCGTTTCGATGCAAGAAGAGGCGAAAGGTTGCGGGTGCCATCACAGCAAGGCGTTCTCTTCCACGGCCAGCAAATCGCTCTCCCAGCCTTCGTCGCCTCAAGCCACCTAGCACTTCTTGTCGCACATCGCATTCGCGTACACGACACCGCGTGCACTGGATCGGTGTTTTCCATTTAGTGTCCCTTGCCGATTTAGTTCGCCGCCGCACCGCCGCCCGGATTTTACAGATTTTGAAATTTCGGCCCGCAACCGCGAACGCACAGCGTCGTCTAATTTATCGGAAGGCCAAATGAGAACGCCGCGAGCGGCTCAGGAGGCCCTGCCAAAAATTCAACTTGAAGGAGGTAACCATGTTTCACAATATTCGTGTACTGTCCCTCGCCGTAACGTTGGGCGTGGCCCTTCTGGCTACCGCCGCGGTTCCGCAGCTAAGGGCAAGTGAGTTCGACAAGAAGACAATCATGACCTTCAGCGCTCCGGTCGAAATTTCCGGACATACACTGCCCGCGGGGACGTATGTTTTCAAGACTCTCGGAGACAACAGAGACGTCGTGATGGTGATGAACAGCGAAGAGAATCACGTATACACGCTGCTGCTCACGATTCCTATCGAAACCTCGGCTGTACCCGACAAGGCTCGGGTTGAATTCTCCGAACGCCCCTCGAACGCTCCCGAAGCGATTCACGCCTGGTTCTATCCCGGTGATAACTATGGATGGGAATTCCTGAGTCGGAAGGCGGAGAAGTAAGATCGCACCGCAACGGCGCGGACGAGCGCTTGAGCGCCCCGCAATAGCTGAGTCAAGGCCGGAGCAATTCGGCCTTTCGCCGTTTCAGGCCTCTTCCTCTACCGTTGGCCATTGTCGGGGCCGAATCCCGGTCGATTTCACACTCTTCACTCGGGCGATGCCGGCCGCCAGTTCAGGTGCGTTTAGGCCGTTGTCGCCTGCCTCGGCGGCCAGTTTGCGGATGACCGACATGCGGACAATAATTGACGACGAGCCCAGTCCGCGGGTCTCAAACGATGCTCGCCAAGCGCTGACGGTGGCTCTGCAGAAGCCGCCAGGTCTCGGCTCCTGCCTGAACCAAGCCGGAACCTCATCGAGCGCCATGCTGTAAACCGGCGCTTAATCGGCGAAGAGACGCCGTCGAGCACGAGCGCCCTCAGCCTCTGCCACTGTGCAATCTTTTCTGGCGTCCTATGCTACCCCAAATCTTCGGCGGCTCACCGGGCGCGGGTTTCGGTCCTGGCGGTTCGGGTTCTTTCGGAAGGTGGGGCAGGAACACGGTCTCACGTACCTTATTCGTCCTGCCCTTTCCCTTCAGTTTTTCCGCTAACGGCGTCCAACACTCGGCGCAGATATCGTACTCTTTACCCTCGATTTCCTTTTGTTCGCACTCCTTTGCTTGACCGCACAGATCGCAGAGAATCATGGGACACCTCCACTCGGTTGCATAGTGTCAAACGCCGATCGTTCCATGAGCCGATCTGTCGTGGCGTGCGCTACTTTTCGTTGCGCTGCGGTATATATCTGACACGTATCGGCTCTGGAGCAAGAAACTCAGGCTCATCCGGCTCAGGGAGAGCTATTGCGCCGGAACGCAGAGACGGCCTCGGCTTGAGCGGCGCAAGAACCGGCGCGTATGGGTCACTCGGGCCGAAAGCCTCACCGCTCGACGGTTCAATTTTGACCGTATGAACTTCATCCTTGCTTCGCGGTGCGCCGTCGTTTGTCGCGACCGTTGCCCATTTGCTTCTCTGATCGTATATCAGGGAACGTTACGCCGCTCCATTACCGCGAAGAGAGAAATGGACCCGCACCGGCGTTGAATACTCCTGAATGGTCGGCATGTGGCGAGTAATCCGACCAGGAACCTTCCAGAGACGGAATTAGCAATATCGGCAAACGCTGCGGTGTTTAGATAGGGCAATCCGTCGTTGAGATCCGAAATCAAACACCCGCACACCCCGTGGCCGCAAGGCGCATCTTGCGCTCGAAAAGCAATACTGTTAAAACGCGGAGAGAGAGTTCGAACCAGAAAGTCTGCCTCCGCAGATGCCACTCATCGAGTTCCGTCTCCGGAGACTTGTCGCGATAAAAAAACGCTAAATGACGCAAGCCGGTTGGCTGATGCGAGGCCATTAGAACCGGTCATACCGTGTAGTGTCAACAGCTTCGAAAGGGCCGTGATCTGTAGTTGCGTTTTGCAAATAACGCAACGGCACGCGTTATTTCTTGCGTTACCGCGCGTTTGCGCCGCGTCAGCTTTGCGTCTAAGTTTTCATGGATTTGTCCAGGTCGGCCGCTGTCCAGCGGATCATAGAGTCGACAGACGCTGGGACGCTATTGGATCGCCTTCGTCCGGAGTCGGTAATCGCGCGTAGCATAGAGCTGCGGCTTGCCTTGCTTGCGACATTCGGGACAGAACTGCCGGCCACCAGTGCTGGGTATGCGCCGCGGTGTGAAGAAATCATTGCAGTGGTAGCACAGCAAAGTTTTGTGTGAGCTTATAACTTGATAAGCCAGTTGTGCGCCGATGGTTCCGAACAGAGTGGCAACTTGAGGCCGTATGGCTACTCGGTCGCCTTCCAAGACCAGGATGGTGTTGCCAGGGCTCGCCGAGTACCACCGATTGAGAGCCGCGATCACGGTTGCGCGACGGTGCAATACGACGGCTCCCGGCCATTTGGTCCTCTGGCTAGCCAATTCCGGGTCGTAGGCCCACCGCAACCATTGGCAGATAGCCCGCCATTCCTCGGCCGAGCCCGGCTCGTTACGACGGATCGCCGCATCGGTCCTCACCAGGGCCCGGGCTAAGATGGCAAATTGTCGCCACTCTTCTACGGATTCAGTCACAGGAGAGGGCCGCAACGGTCCCCAGTATTCGGCAAACCGTCGGATCTCTCCATCATCTCTGCTGGCGAGTTGAACGAACTCGCTCCAGAGCCCCGGGAGAACCCGGCGCAGGGGAGGATTCTTTCGCGTTTGTCCCGCCAAGCGCGCCCGAGGCCATCGGAAAAGAAGCATTCCCTGGCGGGACAAATGGACGGAGGACGGCTTGGGAAGGTGTGAGAGCATACCCAGGGGGCCGCTCACACGCGATCCGGAGCCTTTGGTGGACTCAGACTGGGAATGTTTGTGGCGCGTTGACTTCACGAGGGTTAGCTCCTTCTGGTGATAGGTACGTTATATCTCAGCCTAACATAGACGTGCTGAAACAATTGCCAACGGACTTGTTTCGACCGACAATGACAATGTAAGTAGTCGTTAGTCCTACCGAAAGGAAGATTCAATGAATTCTGATTTAGCCCTCCAAACCGAATCATGGCCGATCGAACGCCTGATTCCTAACGCGCGCAACGCGCGAACCCATTCCGATGCACAGGTGGCGCAGATCGCCGCCAGCATCCGCGAGTTCGGATTCTGTAATCCGGTATTGGTGGATTCTGATGGCGGCATCATCGCCGGACACGGCCGCGTGCTAGCTTGCCGCTTGTTGCAATATACCCGGGTGCCCGTCATCGTACTCGGTCACCTCAGTGACAATCAGAAGCGCGCCTACATGCTGGCTGACAACAAACTGGCGCTCAATGCCGGCTGGGATTCGGACATGTTGCGGTTGGAGCTGGAAGCTCTGGCTGAGCAAGACTTCAACCTGGACGTCACTGGCTTTGACGAACGGGAGCTTCGCGAGCTGATCGATGCAGAACGCCAGGTTCTGCAGGACGATGCCCCGGCCGTGCAGCCAACCTCGGTGACCGAGTCGGGCGACCTATGGCGCATGGGGGATCACCGTCTGCCCTGCGCCGACGCAACCCATTCTGAAGAGGTAAAGCGAGTTCTGGAAGGTGCGCAGTGCGACCTGGTCTTTGCCGACCTGCCTTACAACGTTAACTATGCCGGCAAGAATGCGAAACAGATGAAGATTGCCAACGACAATCTGGGTGACGGTTTTGGCGACTTCTTGCTGGCAGCCTGCCAGTGCATGGTCAATGCGAGCAGGGGGCCGTTGTACGTCTGCATGTCGTCGAGCGAGTTGCACCGGCTCTATACCGCTTTCACCGAGGCCGGAGGCCACTGGTCGACCTACATTATCTGGGTGAAGAACAGCTTCACGCTGGGACGTTCGGACTATCAACGCCAGTATGAGCCGATGTTGTATGGCTGGCCGGAAGACAGGAAGCATTTCTGGTGTGGCGATCGAAACCAGGGTGATGTTTGGTTCATTGACAAGCCGCACGCCAATGACCTGCATCCGACCATGAAGCCGGTCGAGCTGGTGGAGCGGGCCATTGAAAACAGTAGCCGCAGGGGGAACCTCGTTCTGGATCCCTTTGCCGGTTCCGGCTCGACTGTCATCGCTTGTGAGAACCTGGGCCGCAAAGCACGTGTGATCGAGCTCGATCCCGGCTATGCGGACGTGATTGTGAGGCGCTGGCAGAACTACACGGGCCGAACAGCCGAGCGGGAGCAGGACGGCCGCTCCTTTGATCAGATTGCCGCAGAGCGGTCCTCGGAACGGCAGAGTGAGCCCAAGGGGGGATTGGCATGAGTCAACTTCGAGGGCGGCCATTTCAACCAGGAAATAGCTTTGGGCGAGGACGCCCGAAGGGAAGCCGGAACAAAACAACCAGGAAGGCGCAGGAACTATTAGACCGATACTGCGAACCCATCACGCAGAAGACGATCAGCATGGCACTTAAGGGAGACCCAAGGGCCATCCGACTGTGCATGGAGCGGCTGTATCCGGCGCGGCGCGATGGTTACGTTCAGATTTCACTGCCTGGCACACAGACTCTGGCCGACGTCTCGGCCAGCAGCGCGAAGGTTCTGCACGGCGTCTCGCGTGGGCAGATCACACCCATGGAAGGAGAAACCATCTCCGGGATTCTAGAAGACCGGCGGCGGTTGATCGAGACCGTGGAGTTGGCAACCAGAATCGAAAAGTTGGAGCAGAGCGATGCGGGCAAAGATCAGCAGGGAGGAGAGCAATGAGAAGAGAACTCATGCGACGCCTGAAGCGGCTGGAGAGCCGCTTCCAGGAGATGAACCGCTGCGTAGTGTTGGTATGGATCACTCACAGAGTAGAGGCTGCCCGACGGGAAGCACTCGCGGACAATGAGCGAATCGTTCGCGATTTGTATCGCGAAGTTGGACAATGCGGTTCGGCCCGCGAGCGCATCACCACCGATCCGGCGGACGAAGGAAGGGAGTGCCCACCGGAAGGTTATTTCGAAGATGTCATCCGAGAGCTCCACGAAAATTGCGAAAGGCGCGACCGGGGCGGCTGCCGAGACTGTCACGGTCTGGAGCACTTGTTTTCACCGGCAGGTTCCTAGAACATAAAGCTATCGGGACCCCCGACAGGGACAACAACCAACAGCCCAAGCCAACCGACCTAACGACCGGAAAGGAACGGCCCCCCCCGCACGGTGGTCCAGGACAAGTGCCTGGGCTGCGCGCTCCTTTCCGCAAGTTCCCAAGCAATGCCGCAAAGCCTTTGCAGCCGGGCGTTATCCCACCAACGAGTCCGAGCCTTAGCCCAGGCTGAAGCAGGCGAATGCCGTCGATCTCGGCGAGGGATAGTCAAGCTCTCCATTTAGAACCTTAGGCTGGAGTTCTTTCTATTGCGCCCCTCTTTCGCCTTAGCTCTGTATTCGGGCTATTTGTACCTGTTGGACTAGTTCATCGGTATCAATTGATTCCTGTGTCTCTATCAATAAGGATCTCGACGCGACCGAACTGGGCCGGGGCCTCTTCCGAGCCTCAATCCTGGTCCTCTCCTCGAATCCGGCCGTCAAAGACCGGGTGAACTGTGTCGATGCCATGTTGCGCAATCAGGCTGGCATCGCGACTCCGGATCGGAGGCGATCTTGCGGCGGTGGGTATCAGAGCGCCGACGCCGCTGGCACTCCGATTCGCTGCAGACCGATTGACTGGGCTGAAACTTGGATGGCTGGAAGACCCGTTCGCAATAGCCACACCGCCGTTGGACCATACCGGCGTTGTCGCATTGAGCGGGTCAGGCGAAGAATTTAGAAACTGTTATAGAGTGCGTACCACGTCCTCGCCGTACGCTTCTCTTCCCCACAACAAAACCGACGGAAATGCGGTTGTTTTATACCGGTGCTGACACTCTCAGAAATCGACAAGTCGGACCCGGCTCGTACGCACTTTAGCGATGCGCTGGGCTATCTGATTGCCAGGGAATTCCGGATATATCCCACAGCCCGATTCCACTCCGAACCGCTCTTCTGAAGCTGCTTCGCAGCTTGCTGAGTTCTCTGTCCAGATAATTCGCGCCTAGGATTCACCGCCTGATCTGAACACCCTTTTCCGCCAGTTCCTAGGCAATGCCGCAATACATTTGCAGCCGGGCATTGTCCCCACCAACGCGTCCCAGCATCAGCCCGAGCTGGAGCATGCGAATGCTGTCGATCTCGGCACCAGATAGCCAGGCGGCGAAGGCTGTTTGTATCTGTTGGACCAGTTCATCGCTATTTATTGCTAACTGTATTTCGGTTGCCGTTCGTGAGGTCTCGTCGCAACATTGGAAACTGAATCGCACATGCCTCCCTGCCAGCCAACCTACTCTAGCTCGAACATTCCTACAGGAGTTGGAAGCGAGTGGGTGTGAACGAGTTTGGCCCGATCCAAGGGTGAGTGATTTGATCGATAGAGTTAGAAGAGTTCTTGCCGTTGCATCGAGACTGCCGGGTTGTAGACCTTCATGACTCCTTGCAAGAGGGACAATCAAGGCCCAAAGCAGCCAGCGGAGGAAGCGCGAACCAGGCGGAGGGCAAAAGGAGAGACGCCACCGGGCCATTCGTAAAGGGCGCGGCGGCGTGTGGGACTACTTGGCGGGAATGCGGTAGGCTCGCTCGCCATCCCCGCGTTGGGCGGAAGTGACACGTAGGCCCATCTTGTTCTTCACGGCTCCGCTCAAGAAGCCGCGCACCGAGTGGGCTTGCCATCCGGTGGCTTTCCTCAGTTCGGCCAGCGAAGCTCCGTCGGGCCGCGCGAGCAGAGCCAGGATCTTGGCTGTCTTGGTGCCGCGCCGGGCCGCAGTGGCTTTGCCGTGGCGCTTGGGCTTGCTGGTCCGTCCGACGCGTTTGGCGGAGGACTTCGCCGCGCGGCTGCGCCCTTTGGCGGGGCGCGGTTTCTTGACGAGGTGGCTCTCGTTTAGCGTCTGAAGGGTTTGTCCTTCGGGGTTCATATCTAAGATTCTCCTTGTGGCGGCAGTTGCCGCGTCACGACATTCATCCCTCTGGTTCGCCAGAAAGGCAAGTTATTTCTTGACCGGGCGAACGAAGGGCGATGCGGCTCCGGCTTAACGACGGCTTTGGAGCACACGCTCAAACGCTGCCCGCTGCAGGTCCCAGCGCGGCTCGCGGGCGATCGCTCGGAGCTCCGGCTCGGTAATCAGCCCGCTGTGTTCGGCGGACAGAAACAGGATGTATTCCTGGCTGTCAGGCGCCAGCTGGCCGAGAAGAATGATCTGGGCGATGCGAGCTGATGAGACTCGCGCCAGCCGCGCCAACTCCGCATAGCCCTTCACGCGACCCGATCCAACCAGGTCTTCCAGCTTATGCGCCAGCGCCACCAGCCGCGCCACGCGTGGAGTCTGATTGAGCGCCTCGATCGCAGGTTCTTGCCGGAAGACAGGCAGAGTCCGGTCGCGCCGACTCGGAATCTGGTATTCAAAGGTCATTGCCGAATCCCGCTCTCCGAGCTCGCCAAGCTTCGGAGCTTGACCGTAACGATACCCGTCCTTCCGTCGTAACGGATCGCCTCCACCAGGGTGGGAACTAATCGAGTCGGATCGCCTTCCAGAAACGCCTGCCAGTCGGTTTCGAGGACATTCATATTCCGGCGCGTTTCTTCGGTCAGTCGTATTCGAAGCTGGACCAGTAACGATTCCTCGATCCGGCTGGCGGCCACGGACTTGGTTGGGCAGGACTTCCAGCCCTTCTGTCGGGCGCCCTGGCAGACATAGTAACGATACCGGTGTGCCCCCCTGGCCGTATACGTCGCAATCATCGGCCGCTGGCAGCTTTTGCAGAACAGGACTCCGGAGAGTAGGGCATTTTGTCGGACGCGGAGCGAGTCACGCTTCGATTCGGGTTTGCCAAAGTCGAGGTTCACGGCTTCCCAGATCGCCGGATCGACGATCGCTGGGTGTTCGCCTTTATAGAACACCCCCCGATACTTCACTTGGCCCGCATAGACGGAATTGGTTAGTAACATCTTTAATGACGCTTTGGTAAACCGACTGCCACCGTGGCGGATACCCCGTTTGGACATCCAGAACTTGGTGGTCCAGCCGCGCTGCGCCAGCTTGGCCACCGCCGCAGAGAGCGAACCCTGGTTGCGATAGAGCTCGAAGATCTGGCGCACTCGTTCGGCTTCCTTCGCATTGACAATCAGCCGCCCGCCTCGCGGGTCGACATCGTAGCCCAGAACCGGTGTCCCTCCGACCCACTTGCCTTTCCGCCGGGCGGCCGACATTTTGTCGCGCGTGCGTTCGCTGATCAGCTCCCGCTCGAACTGCGCGAACGATAGCAGAATGTTCAGTGTCAAACGTCCCAGTGAGGTTGTCGTGTTGAATTGCTGGGTGACCGAAACAAAGCTGATGGAGCGTTGTTCGAACCGTTCCATCAACCGTGCAAAGTCGAGCAGGAACCGGCTCAGGCGGTCCACCTTGTATACGACTACACAATCCACTTGGCCAGCGTCCATGTCAGTCAGTAGTTGTTGTAAAGCGGGACGGTCGAGCGTGCCGCCACTGAAGCCGCCATCATCGTACCGGGGCGGTGAAACAGTCCAGCTCATATGTTTCTGACTCTGGATATAGGCTTCGGCTGCTTCCCGCGAGGATGCCCGTTAGTTCGTAGAAAGTAAGCGACTCTCAAACCTGGAGGCGTAAACGCCTCTGGGTGGTTTTTCTGCCAAGAAAAAAGGAGAGAGTCGCTATGAAGAAACGATACCAGATCG
>Ga0182024_10005198_pt1 | contig 29328 bp, 25 predicted proteins | sample P32metaG_FD_120480 | JGI IMG/M metagenome (GOLD analysis project Ga0182024, IMG submission 120480) | Permafrost microbial communities from Stordalen Mire, Sweden - P3-2 metaG (Illumina Assembly) | ecosystem: Environmental > Terrestrial > Soil > Wetlands > Permafrost | place: Sweden: Stordalen...
CCAAGCGGCCACGCGCCCCTGCGTCGCATTCCGAGGGCTCTGCATCACGGCTAGGAAGCGTACGTTGCTCGGAGCGCACGTTGCCGAGGACGTAGAACCATCGGGCGTCCCAGATCGCCGGGTTTGAGACGCGCAGGCGAGTGGGACAAGTTGGGCACACGTTGCGTATGCTTCAAGCGTGAGCGCCGTCGCGTTGTACGCCGGCAACCACCCCGATTTCCATTCGCTTCTGGTCTTGGTCGCGAGTGTCACGATTCTTGCGGGAATTGTCCTGGTGGCGCGCATCCGACTCATGCGCGTATATCGCGGAAGTGATCGGGAGGTTCAGCAGCAAGCTCGCGTCGCAATGATCACGGGGAATCCCTTGGTACACCCGAGGGTCAACGAGGCTGCGACGGAGTGGGCCAAGTTCAGGATGTTCCTGTGGGGCCTGCTCACGCTCGTGTTCTCGTCAGGGATCATCTATGCCGTTGTAACCGATACTGGCGCCTCTCAGCTTCTCAACATTCTCCTGACCATCGTGTTTGCAGCGCAATTTGTCGCGACGGTCAGGCGCTTCTTGGCATATCGGCGCCACTCACCGGATCCGGACGCCACCTCGACCATGGCCTCTCCGAGCCTTGAACCTCCGATGCATGGTCGCAAGCTCACTTAGCTGATCTCGTCCCGAGTCGACGGCGGCGCAAGGAGTGGACTCGCCCCTATCGCCGGGTTGGCGACGCTGGATGGACCGCGACAGACCCTCACACTGTCCATCGATGAGGCTGCACCATGACGTCGGGAAGGTCGTCGAATGCGCCGGCGTCAGCGGTGACGACCACTCGATCTGACGCCACGGCCGTGGCCGCGATGACCAGGTCGTGCGCACCGCGTGGTCGCCCCCGACGACGCACAGCAACCAACAGGCGCGCGTGCGCACGAGCGACCTCAAGGTCGTAATCGATGACGGGAACTGCTTCCAAGACGCCGTCGAGAAAGTCGCTGCGGTTCCGGCGGGTTCTGCCCTCGGCGAGCTCGACCCCGACGCTTAGCTCTGCGACGGTGATCGCAGCGATGGCCACGTCATCCTCGTCTCGGATCACCCGGTCGAGGTCGCTGCCCGCGCGCTCGGCGTCGACCAAGAAGGTCGTGTCCAGTATGAGACGACTCAGGACCGCTCCTCGATAGCGACGAGCTCGCGAGTGGCAACGAGATCCTCCAGCCAGGCCTTATCGGGCTTGCGGCGCCGCAGGAACTCCTTGACGTCGGCACCCTGACCGATCGCCACCGGCTCGAGCTGGGCGATGACCTTGCCCCTGCGAACGATCGTGAAGCGCTCGCCTCGGTGCTCCACCGCATCGAGCAGTTCGGCGAAGTTCCGAGCAGCGCTCGTCGCGTTGATCTCCGTCATGACATCAGATTATCAGATGGAAGTGACAACTTGAAAAAGTGTCACCCAACGCCGGGTGGTGGGCACGGCACTTGCCGGAGTTGCCCGCAGCGGAGCGGTACTCGTGGGACGGAGGACAAGACGCTAGGCAGCGTCGTATGGACTGGGAGTCGCGTCCCTTGACGCACCCGAGTCCTGAGACGAACATGCTTCTTTGAGGAGGCCGGAACCTGCCGTGACCAGCGTGAGGCGAATCAAGGAAGTCGGCTCCTCCGCCCTGCTCGTCGCAATGTTGCCGCTTCTCGTGGCGTTGCCGGCGCAAGGTTCTCAGCTACCAGCGTCACGAGCTCCCGTGATTCGAGTCCTGCACGGATCCGGCGAGTCTCCGATTCCCGGGGTCGTGAGCTGTCCCACCCGAACGACCTGTTGGGGGGCCACGTACCAAGGAGTGGCGCGTTCGACCAACGCCGGCGCCACTTGGTCATGGAAGGTGTCGTCGATTCTCCGTCGCCTAGAGCGCAAGTACGGCCCGTTGTTCTCGGGGAACCTCGCCGCCATTAGCTGTTCCACGACGACCACCTGCGTCGTCGTCGGCAGCGTCCAGGGGAGTACCTCGTTCGGACGTGATTTCGGGTCGGCGGGGCTCGTTCTCTCGACGAACGACGGGGTCCACTGGCACACAACGATCATCCGGGGGATCGGCGGCCTAGAGGCGGTTCACTGCGCCGCTCAGGATCGCTGCTACGTCGGCGGCTCGAGCTCGCCTGACTGGAACTCCCCAGCAGTGATCTACGAGTCATCGCTCGGGCACGACGCTTGGCATCTGCAGCGAACACCCCAGCGAGCCGCCGGCGTCTGGGTGCTCCAGTGCACGTCGGCCCTCGATTGCGTGGCCCTGACGGACAAGGTGCCCAGCGGGCAGTGGCACGAAGGTGTCGGGTACAACGGCGCGCTCACGATCGAGACGCAGGACGGAGGTCAACGGTGGAGGGTCACGGCGGACCGCCCAAAGAACCTCCCAGGCGGCTTGTCGTGCGGTCCAAGCGACGAGTGCCTTCTGGGCAACCAGCCAGGAATCGAACAGAGGAGCACCAATGTCCCGCTTCTCGTCAGCAGCGACGGAGGGACGACCTGGCACTCGCGCAGCACGCCGAGCTCGCTGGGTGAGTTCGACACGATCGACTGTCAGTCTCCGACAAGTTGCTGGGCACTCACGGGAACTAGGTACATCGAGCGATCGGTGAACGAGGGCAGGAGTTGGTCGATCTGGACCTTGCCGGAAGTGTTCGGAACGCCGGAGTCGATGTCGCTGACGTGCCCAACTGACGGACGGTGCCTTGTGAGCTCCGAGGACTGGACGGGGTTGCACTCCTCTCGAATCGCGGTCGTCTCCGTGACGCTCTAGCTTCCTCCATCTTCATGTGCCCCGAAACGCCGGCTCGGAGACGTACCAACCAAACTCCGCGCTGAGGCGCTGACCGCAGGATCGTCACAACTGGTGTAGGCGTCTCGTCGCAGCCCCGTCCTATGCTTTGGGTATGCAGTTCACAGCCGCGATCACCCATGAAGGCGACTGGTTTGTCGCTCGCTGCCTCGAGGTCGAGGTGACGAGTCAAGGGGACTCGATCGACGGCGCGCTGGAGAACCTCAAGGAGGCCCTTGAGCTCTACTTCGAGGATCAGGTCGAGCCGATCTCCTTCGAGAACCCGGTTGTGACCACCTTCCAGCTCTCTGCGTGAGTCCTTCGCTTCCAGTCCTCAGCGGGACGAAGGTTGTTCGTGCTCTCGTCGGTGCGGGATTCGTCCAGATCAGCCAGCGAGGCAGTCACGTCAAGCTACGCCGAGAACATCTGACCGTGATCGTGCCGCTTCACCGCGAGTTGGCACCTGGGACCCTCCGATCGATCCTCCGACAGGCAGAGTTGACGGTCGAGGAGTTCGACAAGCTCGTCTAGGTCCGGGGTATCCCAGATCGCCCCCGGGTGAGGGTCGTCCCTGCCGCCAAACTGGTGGCCGAACGTCGGCTCAACCGGGTAGCGATGGGCGGACTACTTGACGCTCAGGGGGTCGCAACTCCCGCTACGACAAGCTCCTAGCGACTCGATCGTGTAGTGCTGACTTATGAATTCACGGTAGATCCTGCCATCTGACCGATAGAGCACGTTGAAGCCACGAATGGTGATCTTCCCTGACCTCACAGCACGCAGCGTGATCACGGGAAAGAAGGGGGACGAAATCGCTCCGCACCTCGGATGCGCCTGAGCATGGAGGCAGCAGTACCCCTTCTTGCTCGGCAGCATCAGGATGGGGCGCATCTTCCAGGTATGCAGATAGACGTTCGTCCTTACACGTGAGTTGAACTCGACAATCTCCGGCGTGTTCCCGACCAGGCACCTGCCTCCGAGGAAGCCCCCTACAACGCGCAGGCTTCGGGTCAACGTGGCTGGAGTGACACTGACGAGGGTGATGGGCCTCGACGAATAGTTGGTGAGTTGGACGGGAGACACGTCAAGTGGCGTCTCGAAATACACGGAAGTCCCGTACTGCCAAGACGACGAGCCACCGTCCGATAGTGCCGTGCCAACCGGAAGCGATGGGTTGGATCCAACTGATCGTGCGATTAACCATCCCGCGAACGCCGCGATGGCTATGCAACCCAAGACGACGGCTAGGCCTAGCGTCCGCCCTCTTCGGTGCCACATCATGCGTCCAACCTAGGACCTACAAACGCCAATTCATTGGCCCCTTCGACCTGGGGCCGTCGAGCTCTCGCCAGTGCACCAATCGAGCCGCCATTGGAAGTTGCTTGGATCCCAGGGGGATGAGGTGCCCCAGAACCGGGTGAGTGACGTTGTCCGCTCGCAGCTGTTGGCTGCCCCGGTGCGGCAATCCCAAGGACGATGACCGTGCGACCTCGGTAGATTCCGCACGTGGACCCGTCGATGTCCCGGCGTCGGGCTGATGCCCTCTTCAACCGAGGGAGATTCCACCGCGCGCGTCGGTACTACCTGCTCGCGAGCCAAGACGACCCGTCGGACGTGAGTCTCAGATCGGCGGTCATCGTGAGCAGTGCATGGGCGCATGAGATGTCCTTTGCGCAGGCCGAGGCCGAGGTGCGCGAACTGGCTGGATCATCAGCAGGGCAGGCAAACCTCCAGAACAGTGCAGCGGTACTGAGATTCGCCGATGGAGATCACGAAGGAGCCATCAACGAGTTGCGACGACTCGTCGACGCACACCCCACTGATCCGAAGACCCTTTCTGCTCTCGCCGGCAGCTTGCCCCTTCCTGAATCCGGCGAGGAAGCGTGGACACTGTTTCAAAGGGCACTTGCACTGGGTCCTCTTGAATCGACCTGCTACCGATTCAGGGCGTTTTCCCTGGCCCATCGACTCGACCCGGCTGGCGCAGCTTCGGCGCTCAAGGGTACGAAGTCGATAGAGCGAGCTTCGATCCGGACGAGAGCATTGGGCAGCGTGCCTCTCGGGGGAGTCTTCTTGGCGCTCGTGATCGTCGTGATGGTGCTCGGGGGATCCAAGCTGCTGTTCACTTCCGTTGTCGCTGCGAGCACGACGACATTCGCACTTTGGGTGGCCTACGCAAACGACTGGGCGTGCTGCAAAGCGTGTCGCAACGCGTGGATCGGTCTCGCGGTGCTCCCCTGGGTGCCCTGGGCATTTGCCGCTCTGAAGGGGAGCGCAGGAGTCTTGGTCGGCTGGGTCCTGCTCATCGCAGTTGCGGCGTGGGAGGTGATCAACGCCCGCATGGCAGGGTCTTTATCCGCGCGTTCCGCAGATTCGAGGAACGGATCGACAAGCGTGGAGCACCCCGCAGGCCCGTCGCTTTCACAGGTGCTACGAGGCTCAGACGTACCCTTCACATGCATCAACTGCGGCAACAAGTCGATCACGACCTACGACGAGGGCAACGAGCCCTGCAGCGAGTGCGGGGGACGGCTTCGGGTTGACTGACTCTCGTGCGGCTGGCTGATTCGCCGCGTGCAGTCGGGCGTCCCCCAACAATCAGGGAGCGTTCTCTTCGAACCTCTCACTGCCGGTTGGCCCGTGAACGAGCGGTCCAATGCGGGCGCTGGGTTGTCGTCTGGTTCTGGTCGGTACGATTCCGACATCCGCGCACAGGAGTAGACGTGAGGAATGTCAACCTTCGCCTAGCCCTTGGAAGTTCAGCAGCGCTGGTGCTCGCTGTCGCGACGCTCGCCCCCGCCATCAAGTCAATTGCGTCCATAGAGATCGCAACGCGTTCGCGCCTGATGGCAGTGTCGTGCGCCGACTCGAGTTGCCTCGGGTTGGGCGTACTTGGTGCCGCGTGGAACCCTCCGATCATTGACCGCCTCCACGATGACAAGTGGACCATCTCGCAAGTTGTGCACACGAGTTTGCACAATGGCCACTGGATGAACGGGGTGAGCTGCGTGACCGAGAAGTGGTGCATGGTGGTTGGAGGGCGAACCCCTCGGCCTCACGACGCTGCCCACTCAGCATTCAGTGAAGTCTGGGCTGGCGGTCGCTTCCGGCAGTACGTCACGGCGAATGCCACGTTGGGAGACCTGCTCAGCGTCTCTTGCACTTCGAAGCGAAATTGCATCGCGGTCGGAGATAGAGCGGTCGCGCTGGCTGTTCAAGAACCGATGGCTGAACGATGGGACGGGTCGAGATGGACGCTCATCTCGATGCCGCGCAACCAACATCACCTTGAACTGACCTCCGTCTCGTGTGCTAGCGCGAACTTCTGTCTGGCCGTTGGCGTCGACGACGTGAACCTTCCTTCCGTCTTGTTCACCGAACGGTGGAACGGCACGAGTTGGCGCGTGTTCGACGCAGCTCCCGTCAAGGGACCGGCGCTTCCGTGCTCGCCTCCGCCTAATCCCACATGTGGGGGAGTCGGGGTGCCAACGTTCCATCAGGTCGCGTGTGCGCGGTCCTACTGCGTTGCCGTTGGCAGCTATGGCCTTGCCGAGAGGTGGAACGGTGACGGATGGACGAAGCTGTCATCCCCGGGGAAGTGGGTCTTGCTGAACGGCGTCGCGTGTCCAGCACCAAAACGATGCTTCGCAGTAGGCAGCAACGGGAAGACGTCAGCTGTCTCTGAGCCCGCCGCGTATCGCCTCGTCTCGAACTCATGGTTCAACAGCTCTCCGAGGCCGATCCCAGCCATCCGACATGGGGGCTTCTCCGCCGTTTCCTGCGAGACTTCGATCTCTTGCATCGCTGTCGGGGCAAGCAGTTCACGGTTGACTACCTTCAGACTGGTCCGGACGTTTCGGGCGCCTGGCAGTCGGGCAGGTGGCACTTCGTTGCCACGGCATGGCCGACCTCGGTGTAGCACTCGGTCCGCCCACACCGACGAAGGTGTCCCAGACCGCGGGTTGGTGAGGCACTTTCTGGCTCCCGGAATGCCGAGTGCTTGCTGTAGCGAGCGCCGCATCCCGCCGGTCTCTGAAGTGCCCTTTCTTTCACCGTTGCCTTCAGGCGTGTCGGCGCCGTCGGAGGGACGAGCGAGGGACTGCACCCTCCGTCACCTCTGACAATCCCGCACCAACTCGGCAAAGGACGGTGAGCCGACCTGTAGGCGGGGTTCAGACGGCCACTAGCCCGTGACCTGCGGAAACCGGCGCTGAGCTGGGGATACCGCCACCTTCTGACTACGCGGCTGTCTGACTGAGATTCGATGGTTTGCAGATCATGAGGGACTCGAGAGGGACTGGCCTACCGCTACCCCCAGATCGCCTTCTTCGCTGCTTCGCTCATGACGTCGACCAGGAGATCGTGAAACGCGTCGGCGGCGCCCGATCCTGCCTTGCGCATGACCGTCTTGAATCGTCCTGCGGCTACTGGTGTCATTGGAGTTGACGCGAAGAGGTCAGGGAGAGATTTATCGAGGATCTCGCGGTCCTCCGGGTCCAGGCCAACGATGTTTTGCGGCCATTTCATGTGCGGCTGTTGCGGCGCGAGTCGTCCACGGCATCGGACTTGCGCAGCTGTAGCAGTACGTGGGTCGCCTCCAATTACTTGATGCGACGACCACGCCGGGCGCGACGTACTCCCCCCTGATCGCTGCCGAGCACATCGGGCACTCCGAGATGGTCCGAGCACTACACCTCGAGCAGAATTGGCTGGCAACCTCGGGCATCAGTTCGAGGCGGTCCGTTATGAGATGTCCGTTCTCGCAGACCATGGCCGTGTCGTAATGCGATTCCTGACGCACGAGTCCACGCCCCGAGAATTCGTACACCTGAGCACCTCCTGGCCGAACGGATGTTCGCTTATGGTAACCGGCGGCCGAGGCGAGTGCTTCCCGACCTGCAGCCCCGCCGAACAGGCGTTGGCTCTAGCCATTTTTCTGATGACCCGATGGACTGGGATCCCGGTGCCGTCACACTCATAGGACAGACTTGGCGGGCGCGGTCATGGAGGTTCACCTGGAGATGCATCGACAAGTCTGCGAGGAGCTTCGAAAGTTCCCGAGAGGCAAGGCGGACCAGAATCTCTTCCGAACGTCCTACCAACAGGTTCGGATGAACGCACTTGGTCGGAACGAGCAAGCAGGTCCCGGGGTCGAAGATGCGATCACGGCTGCAGTCGCACTAGTGCGATCTACGTACCCTGCGTTCGAGCCAACTATCGATCGTGACCCATAGTGGCCGGGCGGAAGGTCTTTTTCAGCTTCCACTACGAGGAGGATGTCTGGCGCGCTGCGAATGTCAGAAACTCCGGCCAATTCGACGCGGTTGCTGCCGCAGGTTGGAACGACGCCTCCATTTGGGAGTCGACAAAGCGGCGGGGAGATGACGCCGTCAAGAAGCTGATCGAGGCGGCGCTTAGAGGCACCTCGGTGACCTGTGTGCTGATTGGGACCAAGACTGCGTCCCGACGTTGGGTTAACTACGAGATACAGAGAAGCATCGAGAGGGGAAACGGCCTGCTCGGGGTTCGGATCCACAACCTGAAAGTCCAATCAGGCCGAGCGAGTAGCGCTGGAGCCGTCCCTCCTCTTCTCAGCGAGGGTGGTTACAAGATCTACAACTGGGATGCCGCATACCTTGGACGACGGGTCGAACTGGCAGCCATCAACGCCGGTCATCCTTGCTTGCAGCACGGATCAAGAGATTGCCGTTGGTGCCGTCTGCGGCTGCTCTACTAAGCGCCATGTCGGAGTCGACTGGGTATGGGCGGACCCATGATGTCCCCGATTCGAAGCTCAAGCACCTGGAGTTCATTCAGGGCGTCATAACGCGAATGAGTACTAACTCCTTTCTATTCAAGGGGTGGGCAATCACCGTCGCGGTTGGACTGTCGGCGTTTGCCACAACCTCGTCCAGCCGTGCCACCAAGGCTGCCCTTGGCGCGGCCATTGTCTCCACGTTCCTCTTCTGGGGACTCGATGGCTACTACCTCTGGATCGAGTGTCGCTACCGGTGTCTATACAAGCGCATCGCCGAGAGCGAACCCGATCCCGGCCTAACCATGGAGGCTCCTTCTGGCGCCCCTGTTCCGTCGTGGCTTTCCGTGTGTCGCCGATGGCACCTGGCGCTGCTCTACGGTGTGATCATTGCCGGCGAGATCGTCGGCTTGGCTATTAGCAGTACGAGAGGAAGGTAGCGTTGGCGAGGCGTACGTTCTTCAGTTTCGAGTATCGACAAGACGTGACCAGAGCGAACGTCGTGCGGAAGTCAGGCGTGACCAAGGGCATCGAAGCCGCTGGCTACGTCGACGCTGCGGAGTTCGAGAAGGTGGAGAAGCAAGGCAAGTCTGCCATCGAAGCGTGGATCGACAGCCAGCTGATGGGGACCTCGGTGACGGTTGTGCTCGTGGGAGCGATGACATGTTCCAGTCAGTGGGTGAAGTACGAGATCGAGGCGAGCAAGTCTCGAGGGAATGGGTTGCTCGGCGTCGACATATCCAACATCGAGAATCTCGATCAGAAGACGACGACGTGCTGTGGCAGGATTCCGACCGGATACGACTTCTATTACTGGTTTGGAGACAAGGGATACGACAACTTTGGGAGTTGGGTTGAGAAGGCTGCCAAGGACGCCGGCCGTTAGCGACTCCGATTGCCAATTCTGTCAGATAGCTGACGGCGCGCGGCTGGTTGCGGTTGTCGCTAGAGGGCCCGATTGGATTGCATTCTTTCCTGAGCAGCCCGCCACCGTCGGTCATACGATTGTGATTCCGACTTCTCACGTGCAGGATCTCTGGGAGAACAAGGACGTTCTTGCATCCGTGATGCCGGGAGTATGGGACGTCGGTCGAGCCATTCGGGCCAGCCTCCGCCCCGACGGGATGAACTGCATAACATCGGCTGGTGAAGCAGCGGAACAGTCTGTGCCTCACCTGCACATTCATGTGGTCCCACGTCGGTTTGGCGATGATTTCGGCAAGATTTGGCCACCGAAGCAATCGATTGATCCAGAGGCTCTGGAATCGGCGATGACACGAATCCAACGCGAGTTGCCCAGCGAAGGAGATGAGTGACGTGGCTTACCTGACCGAGTCCACTGCTAGGGCTGCCGCTCCCGCGAGAGGAGCCTTAGCTGAATCTTCGCTTCGAAAGGCCGCTGGTGTCAGCATGAATACAGCGTTCGATGTTTTCCTATCACATTCGTCCCTCGATGCCGAAGTGATCAGCGGAGTGAAGGGGATCCTCGACGGCCACGGTCTCTCTGTGTACGTCGATTGGATCGTCGATGACGAGCTCGATCGGATGAATGTCACGATCCAAACGGCGGAGAAGCTCCGCGAGCGTATGCGGCACTCAAGTTCACTCATCTTCGCAACCTCAGACTCGTCGCCAGATTCCAAGTGGATGCCGTGGGAGCTCGGCTACTTCGATGGTTTCCGTCCAGGTCATGTCGCGGTGCTTCCGTTGGTGCCAACGGCGTCGAGTCATTTTGCCGGTCAGGAGTACGTCGGGCTCTATCCCGATATCGAGGTCGTGGCACTGCCCTCGAGACGGGAAGGACTAGGCATCCGAATCACTACCGGTTCCAAGAGTGGGTCCACGGTATCGGTTGCTCGGTTGCCCATCGATCAGATCACAACCAAGACTGAGGTCCGTGAATCCTAGAGTTCGTCAGTCGGCGGTTGCAGGGCTTAAACACTCGCGTCACCAACAAATCGGCGAGTGGGACGGGTTTGTCGTGTGCACGCCCCCGCCCACACTCACCACCACAGCGGTCCCGATTCGCAGGTTTACACACGCTTCCCGCCCGGTCGAGTCTGTGGTTATCCGCTTAATCCCGCTTACTGATGAATTGGGAAGACTTCCTTCAGCTCTCTACCGCGAGTGCCCCACGGGCGGCTCACGATCAGCGTCCGTCAGCTTGTCAGCAGGTTCTTTCCGGTCAACTGCAAGAGGTTGGTCACTTGGCATCACCTCCCTTTGGAGAAGACGACTAGTCAAGCGTCGCCCCCTTGCAGCACCAGATAATATCGGATTCGTAGACTCGTTGTCGCAGGCAACACGATGATGAAACCGAGTGGGACAGGTTCGCAATAGTCGCGGAGAAGTTGCACTCTCCGAGACGCTCGTCAATTGATCCCGCTGATGGTCCTTTGTACCGTGAGCTGATGGGGCGAAGGTCCCAGCGCACGATCGCTCGACGCCCGATACTTCGAGTGGAGAATCAGAATCCGCCGACTCCGGCAAGGACTCGTTCGGCGACTCCACAACCTGCTGACGACCAAATTCCCGAGTCGCCCGCAGGCGCGAGTCGCGTTGCGACCCATGGAACGTGAATCACACCGTGGACGAGACCGATCATGAGCTCCTCGAGGTCCTAGGAGCCGGGGCGGTCTCAACCGGTGAGCGCAAGGAACTCGGCGAGCTTCTCCTCTGGCTTCTTCCATTGAAGTGTCTCACGCGGCCGTCCGTTGAGGCTTCTTTGAATGCGCCGGAGGTCTGCTGCGGAGTGCTCTGAGAGATCGGTGCCCTTCGGCATGTATTGGCGCAGCAGACCGTTCGTGTTCTCGTTCGAGCCTCGCTGCCAAGGAGAGTGCGGGTCGCAGAAGTAAATAGGCACGCCGGTCCTCACCGTGATCGTCCGGTGCATCGCCATCTCTTTTCCCTGGTCCCACGTCACCGATCGTGCGAGCTCCTTGGGCAACGTCTTGATCGCCTTGGCCATCGCTTCGGCAACCTGAACGGGGCTGCGCCCGTCGGGAAGGTGCAGCAAAAGAACGAAGCGCGTCGATCGCTCGACGAGCGTGCCAACCGCGCTTCGGTTGTTCTTGCCCAGGATCAAGTCCCCCTCCCAGTGGCCTGGGACTGCCCGGTCGTCGACCTCGGCGGGGCGCTCCGAGATCATCACCATGTTCGGCAGCGAGTGGTTCACCTTCGATCCGCTGTGGGGTTTGCGCTGCGTGCGTCCCGACCGCAGGCAACGGGCGAGCTCTCGTCGAAGCTCGCCTCTGCCCTGGACGAAGAGAGACTGATAGATGGTCTCGTGGCTCACGTGCATCATCGGATCGTCTGGGAACTCATCGCGCAAGCGCCCTGCGATCTCCTCTGGGCTCCAGAGCTTGAGGAGCCAGGCGGTTACCTGGTCGAGCAACGGTCCGGACTCGAGTTTGCAGGGCTTGGGGCGCCTCGTCGATAACTCTGCGCGAACGTGCGCACGCTGCGCGCCATAGTCGGCGATACCACCGTTCGATCCGACCTCGCGGGTCACCGTCGAAGGTGCTCGACCGAGCTCGCGCGCGATCGCAGACATCGAGTCACCGCGACCGAGCCCCACCAGGATCCGCTCGCGCTCCTCTGCGCTCAGGCGTCCGTCCCGAGGCGTCCACACCACGAGCTGGACTCAGGGCTTGCGGCCTCGTCGCTTGTGCACCCGGAGCTGCTCGAGCGTGCAGTCGAGCTCCCGAGCGATCTCTCGCTTCGAGAGCCAACGCTGTTTGAGCACCCAGGCTCGCTTTCGCTGCTCTTTGGTCAGGAAGGGTTGGCGCACTCTGGTCTCCTCGATCGGTCAACGAATGGTCGTTGACTCACCGAGTCGTTGCGGTGACCCCTTGAGACCGCCCGGGGTCTCGGATGAATGGCTGACCAAGCAGACAGCGGAGCTCGACACGTCGCCACGAAAGGCCGCATAGGGCACCGTGTCGCATTGGACGGAATGGTTGGGTTCCTCTTGTCGGGGTCCGATGGCGGCGTCAGCCCAACAATCACCTGGTCGGGCGGCCGGTCTGGCCCTGGAGGTCACAGTAGAGAGCGAACTGTTCTCCGAACGGACCATAGCGAACAGGTGTTCGTCTAAAGTGTGACCTGTCACACCTGGACGGCACGGTGCCGGTGACAGGAGGTCGAACACAGATGGGAACGAGCAAAAAGGACGCCACGTTGGCATCGAGGATCTTGTCGAATCCGAAGAGCACTAGGAAGGAGAAGAGCGTCGCGGCGAGTGCATTGTCGCAGGCGAAGCCGAAGAGGTAGGAGAAACCGGCCACGCGGACGTCCCACGCGTCCCAGTTCGAGGAGATCAGGATGTCACTCGTCAGTCCGTTCTACACCGACACAGATCCCGACGATCCCGTGTATCACAACCAATCCGAGTGTCCTTACGGCAAGGAGATCAAGAAGAACGGGAACGATCACTCCGGCACCGCTGGGCGTCGCCTGTGTGATTGGTGCGCTGCGAACAAGTAGGACTCCCGTCGTGCGGGCTACCCGCAGCTCGAGAACCCTCCCATCGATGCCTGGCGCACATTTGTGGAGCGCCCTCATCGGAGCGAGTCAGCGAAGCGACTACTTGGCGTCGGCGGCCGCTGAGAGTGTCGGCGGGTCACGACTACGTTGCAGCCATGAAGAACTTCGCAAGGTTCCTCGTGGTCGTCGGACTGACCTCGGCCGGCGTGTCCGCCGGAGTGGCGACGGGAGCGTCGTCGAGCAGAGCGACGAACGTGTCCGCCGGTGGCACCTTTGCCTGTGGTCTCAAGGCAAGCGGTTCGGCGTCCTGTTGGGGGTACGACGCGGACCAGGAGCTCGGGGACGGTGGGCACCGCAATCTGTCAACGCCCCGGTCGGTGCTGCGCCTCTCTCGTGTGGTCGCGCTCGCGTCCGGATGGGACAGCAGCTGCGCACTCCTAAAGGCGGGTCAGATCGACTGCTGGGGCTCGGACTCCTATGGGCAGCTGGGCAATGGCGTCACGCAGAGGGGCTCGCTCCCAACTCGGGTGCATGGAATCGGTGGCGCCGTGGCCGTCAGCGTCGGTGGCTACTTCGCGTGCGCCGTAGCCACGACCGTAACCTGCTGGGGGAGTGGTCAATCCGGACAACTCGGTGACGGGCTGACCAAAGCGTCTGCCCTTCCTCGAACCGTCAAGGGTCTGTCGTCCGCCAAGAGCATCTCTGCGGGCTTTAGCCACGTCTGCGCCCTCAGGAGCGATGGAGCGCTCTTCTGTTGGGGAGACAACTCCCAAGGTGATCTGGGTAACGGAAGCACGAATGCAGCGTTGGAGCCAGTCCGCGTCACGCTGTCTGGCGTGGTTCAGGTCTCAGCAGGCGGTGAGCACACCTGCGCGCTGGTTCACGGAGGCACCGTCTACTGCTGGGGAGCGGACGGCTATGGCCAGATCGGGGTCAAGTCGAAGGACGACTCGCTCGTGCCGGTGAAGGTCGCAGGGCTGAGCGGTGTGCGGTCGATCTCGTCGGGGGAGAACCACACCTGCGCCCTACTCTCGAACCACACGATCCGTTGTTGGGGCGACAACCAATTCGGCCAGCTGGGCGACGACTCCAAGACGAACTCCTGGCGGCCGCGTGTCGTCCGGGGATTGACAAAGGTGATCCAAGTCTCTGCTGGCGGTAGTCACACCTGTGCACTTCTCGCGAGCCACGTTGTCGAGTGCTGGGGCTACGGCGTCTTCGGACAGTTGGGCGATGGAAAGGTGACGAGCTCCCTTGATCCCGTCCGCGCTCGCCTCTGACTGATCGGTAACCGCGACGGGCTGGCCACCGCACGTCGCGCGTGCGACAACCGTGCGAGAGGGTTGACGCAAGAACGCTTGCGGGGCGTTCTGGAGCGAACTAGGAACTGCGAAGGAGCCACGCAAGGGGCGAGCGATGGGGACGACGTACGTCGACGCGTATCACGAGTTCTGCTGGACGCGCGAACTGCACCGCATCCACCTCCCGAAGCCATCGACGCAGCGCCGTGTTCGACGCACCGCGCGATGGGTCTCGACGGCGATGCTCTCTGTCGTCACGTTCGTCGGGATCGCGATCGTCGCTGGTCCCGAGGCTGCGCAGGCGGTTGCCAAATCCAGTCCTCCCCGCGTGTCCACCAAGTTGTCGCCAAGGGTCATCGGCCATCCGCACGCCGTCAACCCAAAGGTGTGTTCACCAGGACCACCGGTCGCCCCGCCGCCGCCGGCGATCACGACGCTCGCGTGGGTGGCGGAGTCCTCGAGCAACGAGATCCAGGAGATCGACGAGCCGACAGGTGCGCTCGTTGGCTCGCCGATCACGGTCGGGACGAGCCCCAAGGGCGTCAGCTACTGGCGACCCGCGACGAGTTCGCAGATGGACCCCGAGGTCGTGGCCACCAACTCAGCCAGCAACTCGGTGACGGTCATCGATGCGGTGACCTCGAGCGTGCTGTCCACGATCTCGGTGCCCTCGAGCTCGACACCGACGGCGGTCGCGACGTCGCCCTCCAACCGGTTCGCGCTCGTGGTCGACGTCGGCACGGGCAAGGTGTCGATCATCAACCTGCAGACCGACGCCGACCAAGGCGAGCTCACGCTCAGCGGCTCGGCCAACACGCTCAGCTCCATCGCGTTCTCGGCGTCCGGCGCCTACGCCTACGTCACCGATCCCACCCAGCACCACGTCTACGTGATCAGTCACACCCCCGGCACCTCGCCCTACTACTCGGTCGGGACGACCTACACGAACAGCTCCTATGACTTCGCGGGCATCGGGACGGACCTGTCGACCTCGTCGTCGAGCGAGCTCCTCGCGACCGACGGCGTGACGGGTGGGCACCTGCTCAAGTTCAACGATGGCTCGGGCAGCTTGTCCGCGCCGAGCGTCGTGCGCACCTTCGGGTCGGTGAACCCCGGAGCGGTGAGCGTGGCACCCGGTGGGGCCACTGCCTACGTCATCGCGACCGGGAGCAAGGTGGTCCAGGAGATCACCGTCTCGGGCGGCGCGGACACCGGTGTCACCACGAACAGCTCGTTCACCGCGGTCGGTGCCCTCGGACTCTCTGCCGACGGGGCAACCCTGCTGTCCGCGGACACCGCAACGGCAAACGTCCAAGGGACGAACACGTCCTCCAACACGGCGACCAACGAGACCGCCACGGACAACGAGGTGTCGTCGATCGCGCCTGCGCTCGCAGAGCCCGGGTCCTGGGACGCCTACGTGATCGACGGCAGCGAGGTCGACGTCGTCAACACCGGGTCGATGTCGGTCGCCCAGACGATCGCGGACACGAGCGGCCCCGAGGCGTTGGTCACGAGCCCTGACGGACAGTTCGTCTACGTGATCAACCAGGGGACACCGTCGGTCTGGATCTTGACCACGGCCGACATCGGCACCGCGACCGACCCGCACACCGGGACCATCTCACTCCCGACGGGGAGCGAGCCCAACACGCCGCAGCCGACGCAAGCTGCCATCAGCCCCAACGGTGACACCCTCTTGGTGCTCGACGCCGGGAACGGGGCGGTGGACGTCCTTGACCTGAACTCGAATGACAACCACTCGACCCAGTATCTGCACGAGGTCGCGCAGCTCGGCCTCACGGGCTCGGGGATCAGCTCGACCCTCGCGCCAGCTGGCATCGCCATGGGTGCCGACGGCACCTATGCCTACGTCTCGGAGGGCAACGACACGTCCTCCGACGGCTTCGCGGTCCTGCAGTCGACGGGCACCACCACTACCGGCTACGGCGTTGCCGAGGACGACGAGGGCCTCGACCAGGGCGGCTACCCGCTGAACCTCCCAGGCGCGCTGACGGTCGATCCCAACGGCGAGGCCCTCTACGTGTGGGGATGGGACGGCTCCAGCGACCCCGCGATCTACAACCTGCCCCTAGCCGCCGACGGTGAGGTGACGAGCGGCACCGGGACGCCAGGAGAGTTCGGGGGTCCAACCTCGCTTCCAGAGGACGTGACCTTCTCGCCGGAGGACGACCTCGCGTTCGCGACGATGTCCAACGCCGACTCGTTCGTGGCCATGTCGGAGCCCTCGAACTCGATCAACTACACCTCGACGATCACGCTCTACCCAGGTCCCCTCGCCCCCTCGCCGGACGGGCTCTACCTCGGGATCACGACGTTCGGCATCCCGGGGTGCGCGGGGTCGAACGACTTCGACCTCTACGACGCGGGCTCGGGCACCTCCCTCGGCGCCGTTGCCCTCTCCGGCATCCCTCTCGCGGTCGCGTTCGCCCCCCAGGCCTCGCCGCAGCAAGTCTCGACGACAGAGCTCGCAGGTGGCGCCGACAACCCGTCCGAGTCCGCGGTCAGCTCGGGGATGAACGACGTGGTCGGCGCCGGCACGCCGTCGGACGCACCCGGTGCCGCAGGTGGTGTGGACACCGCGACCGGTGCCTACTCGGTGTCGGTCGACTCCATGACGGTCCCCGACCTCGGGATCCCGCTCGACCAGACCGCGACCTACGACTCGTCGAGGGCGTCGACCAACAACCTTCTGGGCTACGGCTGGCAGTCCTCCTACGGGATCACGGCCACGCAGAACTCCCACAGCGCGTCAACCAACCCGTGCGCGATCACGTTCACCCAAGAGGACGGGTCGACGGTGATGTTCTCGCCGGCGGCGGAAGGTCCCTACTCGACCTGTCCGACGTCCAACTACCAACCGCCCGGGTGGGCGCAGGCGTCGCTCAGCTTCCAGGCGAGCTGCAACGGCTCGGACACCTGCTGGGTGCTCCAGCGGGACGGCATGACCAAGTACTACGTCGATTCCACCAACGGCGAGCTCGTGAAGGTGCAAGACCTCAACGGCAACGCGGTCACGATCACCTGGGGCTCCCACACCGGTCGGTGCGCCGGCGTGACCTCGACCGAACCGTGCGACGTGACGGCCGCGGACAGCACCCGCAAGCTTGCCTTCAGCTATCCCTCGGCGGGGTCCGGGACCTGTCCCTCCGGGACCTACACGTGCGTCATGGTCACCGACCCGCTCGGCCGCACGCTCACCTACGTCAAGAACTCAAGCGGCGACCTCGTGCAGCTCTCGTTGGCCAACGGCTCTGAGACTGCGACCTACGTCTTCTCCTACGGCTCGGGGCACCTGGTCGCGAGCTGGTGGGACCCGGACAACCAGGCCGCGCACTCGGGCTCGACCACCTATGCGACCGACGTCACCTACTCGAGCGGCGTGGTCACAGAGGTCACCGCCCCTCCCGTTGCGAGCGTCGCACCGCTCTCGGCGACCGCGATCACGCCGACCACGACGTTCAGCGACCTGAGCTTCGACGGCTCGACGGGCAACGGCACCGTGCTCGTCCAGAACCCCGACTTCAACCAGTCGGACTCCGAACCTGGTGCCAGCCAGACGCTCGACACCTACGCCGACTTCGAGCTCGTGTCCTCGGTCGTCGGCTACGGACCGGTTCCCGACTACGGCACGAGCCCGACGGTCGCGCCAAACCCATCAGAGTCGGCTTACCCGATGCGCGACGGCCTCAACCTCATGCCGTCGATCGCGATGAACGCCCTCGCCGGGACCACGGTGCCACAGCTCGGCGAGGTGATCGTCGGCGGCACGACCTACAAGGGTCAGGGCGCCCAGGACCCGACCTACGACAACGGCGTCGTCTTCACCACCTACGACGCCCACGGCAACGCGCTCTCCTCCACCGACGAGGCCGACCACACCACGACGAGCACCTACAACAAGCTCAACGAGGTGCTGTCGAGCACCGACGCGACGGGCGCCACGACCACCAACACCTACAATTCCACCGGCCAGCTGCTGACGACCATCTCGCCGGAGCCGAACGGCGTGTCCACGCCTCCCGAGACGTCGAACTTCTACAACTCCAACGGGACGCTCTGTGCGAGCCGCGACGCCGAGCAGGTCGCCACCTACGGGACGCTCAGCTCGTGCGTGACGGCGGGCACCAACGCCACGACCTACACCTACGACTCGTCTGGCGACGAGACGCTCTCGACCGTCACCGACTCGTCGACCCAGACCTCGAGCACCCAGAGCGAGTACGACAGCGACGGCGAGGTCTGCTCGACCCTCAGCCCCAACGGCTACGCGATCACCGGTGATCGGCTGACCGGGTGCGTCGGATCTGCTGGAGCCCCCTACGCGTCGACGACTGTCTCGCGCGACGTCTATGGCAACCCCACCGAGACCGTCTCGTCGTTGTCGGTCTCCGGCGGGAACACCTTCGCCACGAGCTACGCGTGCACCGACGCCAACGGCAACACCGTCGCCTCGGTCGGTCCCATGGGTTCGGCGCCGATGTGCCCGGACACCTCGACCACGACCAGCGTCGACACCACGTTCACGACCTATGACCCGAACGGCGACCAGGTCCAATCGATCGCTCCTTTCGCAGCGACTGGCGCCCAGGGGCCGACGTCGACGTCACAGTTCGACGCCGACCAGAGCGACGTGCTGGACCTCTCGGCCCAGGGCTACCTCGTCTGGGTGGCGAACAGCTCGGCCGTGCTCATGGGCTATGAGACAGGGACCCTGCTCGACGACCAGGGCAACACGGTCGCGACCGCACCTGGGAACGACTTGAGTTCGTCGTGCGTCGCGAACGCGACTGCTCCGTGTCCCGACGACTCGGTCACCGCCTACGACGGCGACGGACAGCAAGTCGTCTCGGCCACCTCTGGCAACGGCGAAGGTGGCTCAGGATCGAGCACACCGACGTCGACGACTTCAGTCACGAACGACGACTCGACAGGCGCAGGTTCCACGAGCGCCGTCGGTGGCGGGTCGTCCGGGGTCACCGAGACCACCCAGTCCGGCTACAACGCGGACGATGCCGTCACCAACGACTTCACTGAGCACCTGAGCGGGACCACGACCTGGGTCACGGACTCGGCGACGTCGACCGCCTATGCCGCGGACGGGTCGTCGTGCTGGAGCGCGCCGACCTACGTCTCGTCACCGACGTGCAGCTCGCCACCGGCCGGGGAGGCGACGGTCGACTACGACGACGCCGACGGCCACGTGCTGGCCGAGGTGGGCCCTGGGGGCGCGAGCACCATCAAGCCTGGGGGATCCTGCAACCCCGAGACCGCGGTTGCCACCGCCTACACGATCAACACGGCGGACCTGTGCGCGTTCACGACCTACAGCGTCTACAACGAAGCCGGGCAACTCACCGAGACGATCGAGCCGTCGACGTCCAACTCCACGAGCATCGGCGTCGCTGCAGGGATCACCACGACCTACGCCTATGACCCGTCGGGGAACCAGACCTCCGAGGTCAACCCCGCGGGCAACACGGTGAGCTCCACCTACGACGGGGCGAATCGGCTCGTCGGCGTCACCTACTCGGACGTCGGGACGACCAACTGCACCGTTGCCAGCACGGCCTACGACACCTGCTACACCGACAACGCCGACGGGACGCGGTCCCAGATGGTGGACTCCACGGGGACGACCACGTACTCCTACGACGACGCCAAGGACCTGCTTAGCGTCAACGACTCCAACGGCAAGACCGTCACCTACGGCTACAACTCGTTCGGCCAGGAGAGCTGCCTCAGCTACCCGGGGTTCTCGAGTGCTTACGACTGCCTGAACGGGGACAACCCGAACAACGGGACCAACGCCATCGATCCCGGCGAGGTCTGGTACTCCTACGACGGCCAGGGTCGCACGTCGGCGGTCACCGACTGGAACGGCGACACCTTCACCTACGCCTACGACTGCACGGGTGACATCGCATGGTTGGCCGAGACCCCGACGTCGAAGGCGCCCACCGTGTCTCCGTGTGCAGGCTACGGAGGGACCTCGCCAGCGTCGCCGGTGCCCTCGGCGTCGGGCAACACGTTCATTGTGACCAAGTACAACTACTCGTCCGGCGGGAGCGGGGGGCTGCTTGGGTCACAGACGACGTCGGCAGTGACCCACAGCGGCTCCACCTCGTTGCTCGAGTTCGACTCGATTGCCTACGACGACAACAACAACCTGACGAGCTCGACGCCGAAGGTGAGCGGCACGACCAAGACCGCCGACGCCTACGGCTATGACAGCCAGCAGCGGGTGATCTCGGGACCAGAGACCTCCGGATCCAAGACCGCCTACTCCTACACGAACTCGAATACGTCGAGCTACCCGACGTGCTCCACCCCCTACTGCTCACACTCGACCGTCGACGAGATGGGCATTGACGCAATGCCTGAGCCAGGCTCGACCGCACAGGCGGGAGCCGAGTATGCGGGCAACGGCGAGCTCTGCTGGGTGGGTGTCACGACGACGACGAAGACGGGGTCGTGCGGGTCGCCTAGCAGCACGTCGTCCAGCTATGAGACGGTTACCTACAACGGCTCCGGTGACATGACTGCGACGGCAACCTCCACCGGCTACGGCGCGACGTCGGCGCTCACCTGGAACGCCGACCAGAGCGAGCCGACGTGCATCAACCCGAGCGGGTCCACGTGCACGGGGCCGAGCTCTGGGCAGCCCGCAGCGCAGACTTACGCGTATGATGCCCAAGGCCTTCGAGTGGCCGCCAGCAGTTGGAGCGGGGCGTCGGTCGTGACGTCGGACTTCACCTGGGAGAGCACATCATCGGCTTTGCTCTCCAACGGCACGTTCGACTACATCTACGGCACTCAAGGCAATGTTCCGATCGGGCAGATCGATAGTGTTGATGACGTCACCGATCAGTTGATCACAGATCCAAGTTCGAACGTCCGAGGGATCGTGGAGGTCAGCTCAGGGGCCGCCAACACATACGTCCTTGCGAACTACACCGATTACGACGCCTACGGCAACCCGATGACCAAGAGCGGTGGGGCGGTCGAAGCGGGTGGGCTCACGAACGAAGGAGAGAGCAGCGATCCTGACTCCGCGACGGCCTTCGGGTTCGGCGGTGGCTACGAAGATGCGACGATCGGGCTGGTGTATCTCGTCGATCGGTATTTCTCGCCCGCTACTGGCTCTTTTCTCTCCATCGATCCGGACTTAGACTCCACCGAGACACCATATGCCTACGCGGCAGATAGTGCCGCCAATGACACTGACTACCTAGGTCAATGTCCAGCTGTGCATCCCGGCGTGTGCCATCCGCCGCCGACAAAGCCCACAAAGGCTCAGACAGCGGTGAGTTGGGCGCGCGTCGCGCTGTCACGACATTCGCCGTACTATTGGGGAGGACTCGACAACATACCCTTCTCGTCGAGTGACCCGCAATACATATATTGCACTGGCTCAGGTAACGGGACAGTGTGGTCGCCGCAAGAGGGAGTGAATGATCCTCCCGCTCCACACGCTTGCATCCCCGAGCGAAAGCATGAGAATGGGCAAATCGGATTCGACTGCTCGGGCCTCACTATGTGGGTGTGGGGGAAAGTTGGCGTACCACTTAGCCACAACTCCGTCCTCCAACAGCAGGAGACGACACCAGTAAACCTGAAGACGTCCAAGCCAGAACCTGGCGATCTCGTTTTCTACGAGAACGACGACGGACCCCAGCACGTTGCCATTTATGTCGGGGGAGGCAAGGTCATTCAAGCGCCGCACACAGGGGGTGTCGTGGAGGAAACCGCGTGGAACTTTGAATCGGTAGTGTCAGTGGGCCGACCTAGTTGAAAGGTCTGCTCGGTGCGCTCCCATTCGCGCCCGGGGCGGATACACTTGGCCTTGCGTTGTAAGGAGGACTGATGCCTTCCCAAGTGACCAGCCATGGCATGCTCCGCAGCGCTGTGACGGCGGCAATGATTGGCGGCGCATGCCTGTCGCTCTCGTCCTGCAAGCCGCAGGTTGAGCCTGTCGGTAGAGTTTCAATCACACACAGTGCAGCATTATTCAAGAATCCGGTTGACGTTGCGTTCAGCGGCCACAATGCTTGGATCGCCAACGCCGATTCGAACACGATTGACGAATTGAGTAGCGCATCGGGCGTCCTAGTTCGGCAAATACGTGCGAGTTCGGATCGGTTTCACACCCCGTCAGCCATCGTCGCTAATGATCGCTATGTGTGGGTCAAAAATTTGAACTCCGTAACCCAACTCAGCGCCTCTAATGGGTCCCTCGTTCGAGTTATAACATCTTCCGTGCCATCGTTCTTTCTATCTGGCACATTGGCAGTATGCGGCTCGGGCCTATGGTATGCAAACTCAAATTACCTCATGAAATATTCTGCTGGTACCGGGCAACTGGAAGCGCGAATCAACCTTGGGCCGCGAGGGGAGAGTCACCCGATATGGCTCGCGGTAGCGAGTGATGCGCACATGTGGATTGGCGGCCTAACCAGCAATGTCCTGGTTCAGTTGAACTGCTCCTCTGGCGTAGTTACGCGGACCGTGACACTGCCGCTGAAGCACGCCAATGCGGGGATGGTTGCGCTTGGGGGTGAGTTGTGGGTTTCCTCGTTCAGCACGGTAGTGGAGATGAGTCAGCTGAGCGGACAGATAGAGAGGATTATCTCGGCCAAGTCGTACCATCTTAGCGGTGGACGAATTGCAGCATCCGGTCGGTCGATCTGGGTTTTGAGCAGGGTCGCCAATATGGCAACAGAGATCGATGGTCCCACGGGATCACTGGACCGCATCTTCCGGCTGGGATATGCAACGTTTACCCCAATAGACATCCAGGCAAATCGGGGAACTGTGTGGATGTTGTGTGGCCAAGGCAATGCGGTTGCCATTGTCAATGGAAATAGCGGGCGCCTTGTCCACTACCTTGGAAGTAAGTCCCTCTAGAGAGCGGCCACCAGACCTCGCTTCACTCGCAGAGCGATGATCACGCTAACCTGCCTGGACCTTGGGGCGTACCAACCTGTAGGGAATGGCAGCCACTCAGAGATCGACCGCCGGACGGGCGTCGCTGGCTGCGCACGTGGCGTTCAATGGGGTCCGGGGTCCTATATCGCGACGCAGCAGCCTGACGCCGCGTTACCGCCAGCGACGTGGCCTCGATCCTTGCGTCCCGACGGCGCCACGGGCAGTCAGATGGAAGGAAGAGGGACTACCTCTTCCGGCACCCCCGTTCTCTGAGGGATTTACACGCCTGTTCGATTCTGACGAGTACCGGTCATTGTTCCTGTAGCAGCTTGCGAGACGCGAAGCCCGGTCGACCGGGGCAGCGACATGAGGGCGGGGTCGGGCGACGAAGACTTGCGCACTTCCTCATGGATCGATCTCGCCCCGGGCCTCTTCAGCCCCACGAGTCGGCTTTCGATTTGTCGTCGAGCGCCTGATCGACGCTCACCAGTGATGGCTGGCCCCCTACTTCTCCATTGGACCCGCGGTGCCCAATTCGTCCCGCATCACGCGACGCAACTCGAGCTCGGCGTCGGTTGCGTCCTTCGTCAAAGGTGCAGCTTTCTCGATCCATTCGACCAACTGTGGTGGACCATCGAGGAGACCCTGGCCGCTCTCGCGCCTTGGCGGCTCCGGGACGGTGATCTCCGCGAACGCCCTATCGACCGAGGCATGCTCGGGCGCGGTGGGCTTTGTCAGTTCGAGTCCTGGGCCAAGAAGCATGAATCGCCAGATCACCCATTGCGTGCGATAAGTGGCGTCGGCCAGGAGGGCGGCGTATGCGAGGTGGCGCTGGTCCGCGATTCGAGTGGTCCGAGCCAGCTTTCGTTGCGCCTTGGACTGCAATCCAGCCGTGACCAATGCGGTGCTTCGGATCTCAGCGGGGTGTGACCGTCGCGAGCAGTGACCAGTTGGGCTTGCCCGCGTAGAGCAGTGACCTCACCCGGTAGTTCCTGAACGAGGTGAAGCCGAAGGCCGTGCGCTTCACACGCTTGATCAAGTTGTTCATCGCTTCGGTTGGCCCGTTGGTGAAGTGTGCGCGATGCCACGCAAGGATCTCGTCGCGCCATTTGGAAAGGGTTCGACCGAGCGAGCGCACCTCGACGGGCCACGTCGTGTCGGCCATGTCCCGGATCAGCTCGTCGATCCACTGGGTTGCGAGCTCGACGTCGGTGTGGGCGTAGAGCTGTCGGACGGCTTCTTTGGCGTGCCACGCGGCGGTGACGTCGCCTCGAGGGTCGCCTGCGCGCAGGAGGCCCAGCAGCTTCTCCTCGCCCTTGGCGTCCAAGCGCTCGTGTGCCTTGAGCAGCAGCCGTCGAGAGCGATAGAGCGGATCGTCCTTTCGACCACGGTGCCCGAACACCTCGTTCTGGACACGTCGTCGGGTCTCGTCGACCTTGTCGTTGGCCAGACGCACGAGGTGGAAGGGATCTGCGATCAAGGTCACGTGCGAGAGCACCGAGGTGAACACGCTGCGATAGGTGCTCGAGAGGTCGAGGGTCCCGAAGCGGACGTTCGCTCGCCACTGCTCGGAGCGCTCGGTGATCCAGCGCTTGGGCTCGTCAGCTCCACGACCTTGGACGATGTCCAAGAGCTGGCTGTGCTCCACGTCGACCAGCTGGGTTGTGAACTCCTTCGTGTGCCACCGCCCGCGCCGGACGAACAGCACCTCGTCGAGACCCAGGGCCGCGACGTCTGCGAAGCGACCGGGGTCCTCCACGAGTGCGGTGCCATAGGCGATGACGGCGTCGTTGACCGTGTGCCAATCACAGCCGAGCTCGACGCCCACCTCGTTGACGCTCCGGCCCCACCGACCCACCTGGAGTGTGACCCATCGTCCCGCTCGGTCCGTGATCACCAAGCGACGTGCGGCGATCGAGGGCACGTCCTCGGTCCACGAGCCGTTCGGGCAGTCCTCGTCTGCACAGCACCACCGACGCTTGCGCCAGTGCAGACGCGCAGCTCGCCCAAAGCACGGCAGGTCCACCAGCTCGACGGTCGTGCGGTCCTTCACGACCGCCAGCACGCCACAGACGCTGCAGCCCGGGCGAGGCATCCGGCTCTCGACGTGCACGTGGACGGTGCCATCGAGCTCCTCGAGCCCGACGATGCAGACGTCGGGCAGCCCGACGAGGCGCTCGCTGATTGCAATAGGGTCGGTGAGCAAGGGGGCTCTCCCATCTGAAGGCGTTAGACACCGTCAGATTCGCAGAGCCCCCTGTTTTTCGCCCGTGATCATCCGCACGTAGGGTTCCGTCGTGCCGGCGCAGCGTGGACGTGTGACCCTGCAGCTCCACGTCGAGCTCGAGTGGGTCACCCCAGCCGTGTGGCGACGGCTCCTCGTGCCCGGAGAGACAAAGCTCTCGAAGCTCCACGACGTGCTGCAGGCGGCCATGGGATGGACCGACTCGCACCTGCACTGCTTCGAGGTCGGTGACCAACGCTTTGGTGCGCCCGACCCGGACTGGGACGACGAGATGCGCGACGAGCGCTCTGTCACGCTCCTCGATGCCCTCGGTCCCACGCGGCAGCTCATCTACAAGTACGACTTCGGCGACTCGTGGCGCCATCGGGTCGTCATCGAAGACGAGATCACCCTTCGGGCGGCGCTCAGATCGGCCGTGTGCCTCGACGGCGAGAACGCGTGCCCACCCGAGGACTGCGGTGGCGCACCGGGCTACGAGCGGCTCCTCGAGTCTCTAGCCGACCCGAACGACGACGAGCACGACTCAATGCTCGAGTGGCTTGGCGGCACCTTCGACCCGACCCTCTTCAGCCTCGCCGCAGCAAACATTGCGATTCAGCTCATTCGATGAGCGAGCACCACCACACCCCGCTCAAATCCGAAGTCCCACCAATGCCGCGTGTCGGCCGGCGGCACCTACACCTGTGCTCTCAAAGCGAGCGGTTCGGCGTCCTGTTGGGGCTACGACGCGGATCAGGAGCTCGGGGACGGTGGGCACCGCAATCTGTCAACGCCCCGACCTGTGCTGCGCCTTTCCCACGTGGTCGCGCTCGCGTCCGGCTGGGACAGCAGTTGCGCACTCATCGAAGCGGGACAGATCGACTGCTGGGGCTCTGACTCCTACGGTCAGCTGGGCGACGGCGTCACGCAGAAGGGCTCGCTCCCAACACGGGTGCATGGAATCGGTGGCGCCGTGGCCGTCAGCGTCGGTGGCTACTTCGCGTGCGCCCTGGTCACGACCGTGACCTGCTGGGGGAGCGACCGACCGGCATCGTGTCGAGTCAGGCCCCGGGGCCCTCGAGTCAGTTGCCGCCCGGATCGCGGGTTCGGCTCTCTGTCGGGCGCCAGCCGTGACCCATATGGCCGTCGCATCCCACCAATAGCCTTTCGCGCATGGCTCGACCTTGCGCGTTCTGCGGAGGCGATGGAGGAAGCAGAGACAACGTCGTCTCCGTCTGGATCGGAGAGCTCCTTGCGGAAATCGGATCCGACGCGGACCCTGCGACCGACACGTGGGTCATGAATTCGTATGACGCTCGCACTGGCGAGCGAGCCAACCTCGAGTACCCGGCCGCGTCGTACGCGGGCGCGGTGTACCGCGGCATCTGCGAGTCCTGCAACGGAGGCTGGATGTGCACGCTCGAGGGCAAGGCGGCCCGGCTCCTCCGCCCCTTGATCTCGGGGAAGGCATCGACGCTCGCAGACGTGGAGCTGGTCACGGTCGCAACCTGGGCATGCATGAAGTCGATGTCCCTCGAGGCGCGAAATTTCGCACCAGAGGAGTGGTCGTTCACCTCCGACGAGCGAACCATCGTCATGGAGGAGGACCGACCACCTTCGAGAGTGGCGATCTTCGCAGCGTGCGCAGAGATGAAGGGTCAGCCTCAGTCGTACTCGAGGACCCAAGGAGCCGTGCTGGCGTCAGGGCGTGCGCTACCGCTCACGATCCACACCCTCCAGATCAATACGCTCGTGCTGCAGGTGATGGCCCCGGAACTCGCAGCAAGGGTCGTCTCTCCTTTGTCGGTCCCACCATCGGTGCAGAAGTTCGAAGTTCCGGTGTTCCCCCCACCACCGCCGGGATCTCCCTCGTTCTTCTGGCCGCCCGAGCTCTCCATCCTCGACGAGGACCAGCTTCGCCTCTATCAGAGGCGACAGCCACCCCGCTAGTCGGTCGCTCGCCGAGCGCCGTCGAGGTCCAGGGGAAGGCGCGCTCGGCAAGGAGGTGCACGCTCACTCCCGGCGCGGGATGAGGATCCGTGGACGGTGCCCGCTGGCAGTGCCCGGCGGTCGACATGTTTGCAGCTCTCGCAACTCGAGTGCGAACGAACGTGTGCTGCGGGCGAATGTGGGCGGCCGACAGTCTGTGAGTCAGTAACCGAGCCTTCGCAGGATGATATCCACTGCGGGAATGATGATGGCCGCGTTCACGGCAAGCGTCGACCAGTTGCTCTTGAGCCGGGATAGCGTCGCGCGGATCACGCCGCGGTTCGGGTGCGACGCGCGCAATGCCTGCGACGTGGCGTCGATGTCCGCACGAACATCAGCCATTAGCTCCTGGTCGACGTTGGTCGCCGAGTCGAGCGCCTGCTCCAGCTGCGATAGGAGCGGCTCGAGCTCTCGTCGAAGTTCTAGGTCGGTGAACAGGGCAAGCCCCAGTATGCGGGGCTCGTTCCGAGATTCGCGCTTGGTGATGACGTGCTCTGCCTGGTTGACGCCCAAGCTGGTGACCGCTACGTGCCCGTCGAGGCCTCCCATGGTCTTGAACTCAGCAAATCCCTGGTCGCAGACGGACTGTCCGACTGGGAAGGCCTCATCTTCTGTCAGACCCGCTTGCTCCGCGATCTCACGATGAGTGGGCCACTGTGTCGTACTCCCGTCGGCAAGGTCATAGAGCGCGACCAGATAATCGTCACGCTTCCGTTGACGGTCCTCGACGCTCACCATGCAAGCGGACTCTACGTCAGCCCACGGCACGAGAGGATCGGGTTCAGGTTGCTGTTGTGCTCCTCGTCGCTATGAAGAGGAGAAGTGCGAGGCCACCGACCAACGCGGTTCCGACTAGTCGCTCGCGCCTCGTCTTCTCTTGTGCCGCGATCTGAAGTGCTTCGAGCACGAGCTCGGCATCATCTTGATACAGCGGGGGCGCAAGAAGCTCGACCGCTCGTGCAAGCAGCTCACCATCAGGGGAGGCGAGGAAGCGATCGAATCGAAGCATCTCGAAGTCGGCATCCGCTTCGAATCGCTGTGCGAGGTCGCCGGGCGTCGTAGTTGGCAGAGAGTGCCAACAGCCGAGACCGTGATAGTTACGAGCGAACGGGAGCCTCGGCTCCAAGAATGCCGCGATCACCTCTGGCGTTGAAGGCATGACGGACTAACTCCTTCCTGCGATGAGGGCCACGGCGACGACGGCGCCAAGCGTTCCCAGCAGCAACATCGCGTCCCGCTGCGTCAAGACCGAGCTCGACGGTGCGATGAGCGACTCAAGCGGGTGGCCCTGTGGGCACTTGACCTTGACGAGCAGGTCGACGCCCGTGATCTCGATCTGGCAGTTCGGGCACCTCCCGATGGGTTGACCAACTCGCTCGCCGAACGCCTTCACCACGCTGAGCTCGGCTTGCGCCGCCTTCAGCTGGGCAGCCAGGTCAACCTCGCGCCCCCGTGCCTCCGCCAGGTTGCGAGTCAGGCGTTGAACCGACTCCTCGTCGGTGGTGGCCGTCAGACCCCGTTCAATGAGCGAACCGATCGCCGACGACAGGGTTGTCGCGTGGGCGTCTGCGAAGGCATCAACGGCCTCCTTCGTGCCGTCGGGAATCCGGGAGTAGATGGTCTGGGTCGTGGATCATGTCTAACACAGCGTTAGAGTCTCTGTCAGACAGACGAACAGGTGTTCGATAGACTGCATCGAAGGCCAACGCCGTTGTGCCGAGACCCCCTTTAGAGAAGGAGAACAGATGCCCGACCCCACCTATCACACCAACTCGACGGAGTACCCACCCGAGCACCGAAACGTGCACCACGACAACAACGAATGCCCGTCCG
>Ga0182024_10005199_pt1 | contig 29328 bp, 16 predicted proteins | sample P32metaG_FD_120480 | JGI IMG/M metagenome (GOLD analysis project Ga0182024, IMG submission 120480) | Permafrost microbial communities from Stordalen Mire, Sweden - P3-2 metaG (Illumina Assembly) | ecosystem: Environmental > Terrestrial > Soil > Wetlands > Permafrost | place: Sweden: Stordalen...
CACAAAGAAGTCCGCAGACATCATGTCTTTCATGTGGTTCTTCAAGAAGGTGCGCCACGTTTGGGATGGCGGCTTCCGATGACGGATCATGTACTTCGCAACGGTTGCTTGCGAGACCTCGATTCCGAGCTTTAACAGCTCGCCATGAATGCGTGGTGCTCCCCATCGTGGGTTGGCGATGCTCATTCTTCGAATGAGTTCGCGAATCTCGGTAGAAACCGTCGGGCGGCCTTCGCGGTGGCGACTCTTCCAAGTCCAATAGAGACGGAATCCTCTCCGATGCCAGGCAATCACGGTCTCCGGTTTCACGATGAGCAACGCAGATCGCCAATGAGCCCATACTCTTGAGAGCCAAACCCAAAGAATGCGGTCCCACGCTCGTATTTGGATTCGACGGCCAGTTCTTCGGCGCTGTAACACCAAGAGCTGATGTCGGAGCGCAAGAATTTCTGCCTGCAACGTAGCACGACTCAGAAACGAACGCCGGAGTGAGAAAAGTATTGAGCGCACGAGAGTGTACATGGTCCGAGGAGCCTACCCGTCATGGCTACTTAACTTCAACGGCTTCAATGAGAACGGAGTTTTTGGTAGGGACAGCCGCGTCCGTGGCCGAACCGGCCGCGATGCCTGCTCCTGATCCGCAGCGGCATCCCGAAATCCGCCAAGCGCTTGCGGCCTTGCGCACGGCCCGTGCCCACATTCATGACGCCGCGCACGACTACAATGGCCATCGTGAAGAGGCTCTCCGCGCGGTGGACTCAGCAATCCACCAGCTTGAAGTCTGCATGCAGTACGACCGCTGAGGGATCACTTCGTTCAGAGACCAGGCCAACGCGGCGTCTCCTCGGTGTGCCGGGGAGGCCGCGCTCCCGATAAAGTCCGCAAGCATATAGATCTCCTTGGAACTGTCACGAGGAGGTTCGCCGGCGAGTCTAATGCATGTGATACCCAGGCGTTTATTAATCGTTACCCTTACTGCGCTTCTGGTGTGTTGCCCCGATGTTCGCGCCTACTCGGTGCTTTCACACGAAGCGATCATTGATTCTGCTTGGGACGCCGGAATCAAGCCGCTGCTTCTCGCTCGCTTTCCCAATGCAACACCGGACGAGTTGCGTCAGGCCCATGCCTTTGCCTACGGAGGCGCGATTATCCAGGATATGGGCTACTACCCTCACGGCAGCCATCTTTTCAGCGATCTTACACACTATGTTCGCAGCGGCGACTTCATCCTAGCGCTGATTCGCGATTCGCAGGACCTGAACGATTATGCCTTTGCACTGGGCGCCCTGGCCCACTATTGCGCGGACACCAACGGCCACCGCTTGGCCGTCAATGTCGCCGTGCCGATTCTCTATCCGAGGTTGAAAAAGAAATTTGGCGCGGTGGTAACCTACGAAGACAATCCGTCCGCACATCTGAAAACGGAATTCGGGTTTGATGTGCTCGAAGTCGCCAAAGGGCACTACGCCCCGGACAGCTACCACGACTTCATCGGCTTTGAAGTCGCAAAGCCACTGCTCGAACGCGCGTTCGCGGAAACCTACTCGATTCCGTTGCAATCCGTTTTTGGTGACCTGGACAAATCCCTCGGATCCTATCGTTACGACGTGAGTTCCCTGATCCCAAAGGCGACCAAAGTTGCCTGGGTCCTCAAGAAGGACGACATCAAGCGCGACGCGCCAACCATGACCGAGCGCCGGTTTCTATACAACCTTTCGCGCTCCAGCTACGAAAAACGCTGGGGCAAGGTTTACCAAAAGCCTGGTTTTGGCTCGCGAGTTCTGGCTTTTTTTCTCGCCATCCTTCCCAAGATCGGACCGCTGCGCACCCTGAGCTTCCGCATGCCGACGCCGCAGGCCGAGACGCTTTTCATGTCCAGCTTCAACGTGACGCTCACCGAATATCGCCGTTTGCTCGATAACGTGCGCGCCGGCCAGTTGGACTTGGAGAACCCCAATTTCGATGTCGGCGCAGTCACGCCGCCCGGCGCCTATTTTATGCAGGACGATTGCTATGCGGAGTTGCTGGATGGCCTGGCTAAGACGCAGTTCAAGGGCGTTTCGCCGGAGCTCCGCGCGAATATCCTGGCGTTCTACGCCGACCCCAACGCACCTATCGCCACAAAGAAAAACCACAAGGAGTGGGTGCGCATTATGGGCGAGATCGACGCGCTCAAATCCGTGGCTCCCACGGCGCCAGCGCCATCCGTTATTGGTACGGTTCGCTAGCAGCCCTTTCGAGCAACTACCTAATTCCGCGTTTGGAAACCCTGCGGAAAAACGCGCCAAGCGGCGCGGGAAGTCTTTGGATTGGCTTCCCGGCGGCGCCTGCGAATGTTCTTGCCCGGATTTACGGAGATGGATTCTCGATTGACCTTAGAGAGAAGGCCTGGGCTTAAGCCAACTGCGCCTGGAGGACTTCCCCGGGAAGCCGAACCAGGGCAGACAGCTTGCGAGGCTCGATGCGCTCGTCTGGATGTCGCGTCCGAACCGGCGCGGCGGAAGCATCGTCGTCGGCCTGCACCCTCTCCATGCGAATGCCGAGGGTCCGCTCCAATTGAAGCAGGTCAGAGCGCTCTTCCCTGCCAAAAAGAGTGGATGCAAGGCCTCGCTCGCCTGCCCGTCCGGTGCGTCCCACACGATGGATGAAGGCTTCAGCAACCTGCGGCAGGTCGTAGTTGATTACATGCGCGATATTTTCCACGTGGATTCCGCGCGACGCGATATCGGTGGCGACAAGCACGCGGTAGCGTCCCTGCTGAAAGCCCGCCAGCGCGGCGATCCGCTGCGACTGCGAGCGGTCACCGTGAATCATCGCTACGGTAAAACCTTCCCGGCCCAGTTCCCTTGCAATGCGTTCGGTTCCGCGCTTGGTACGCGCAAAGACCAAACAGCGGCCGGGTTCCTTGCTGAGCAGCCGGTTGAGCATTCTGTGCTTTCGGTCGGCGGCAACCTCAAAAGCCTGGACGCGCACATTCTCGGATGGCTTTAGCGTGGAATCGAGCGCGAGCCGAACCGGATTGCGCATGTAGTTGTTTACAAGGCGGGCGACAGAGGCTTCCAGTGTCGCTGAGAAGCAGAGCGTTTGGCGGTCCTTGGGCAATACCGCGACGATCCTGCGAATCGCCGGCAGGAATCCCATGTCCAGCATACGGTCCGCTTCGTCAAGAACCAGCGTCCGCAAGCTGCCGAAGTTGAACAGGCTGCGGTCGAGGTAATCTTCCAGCCGGCCGGGAGTTGCAACCAGAAGCTTCGCGCCCTTACGGATGGCGGTAAGCTGCGCCCCTTCGGACAAGCCTCCGATGGCCAGCGCCGCCGGCGCGAGTTGCTTTCCGCGCAGCGCGTTGAATTGATCTACAACCTGCATCGCGAGTTCGCGCGTCGGCACGAGAACCAGCGCGGCAATCCCGGGCTTATTCTGACTGAGCAACTGTTCCATGATCGGAATCAGGAACGCCAGCGTCTTGCCGGTTCCCGTTGAAGAGGTGGCGAGGACATCTCTGCCCTCGAGCGCTTCCGGGATTGCGGCGGCTTGCACAGGAGTGGGTATCGCGAATCGAGCTGCGGACAGCCGCTCCTTCGTGTAAGCTGAAATCGAAAATTCTGAAAAACTTAGCATCAAATTACCTTTTACCTTGTCTCTGGCTGGGGCCTCTGCGGCGCGCCCACACATGTGGGGACACACGACAATCGGGCCTGCCAGAAGTCATTTAATTTACGCTGAAGACGTACGGAGAGAACTGAAGGGCGGGTATTCTCAGTCTAGCTAGTGAACCAGAGGTGCCGCACTACACAACCGAAGTATCAAGCGCAAGATGAGTATAGCACAACTCGTGCTCAACACCCTCGAAATATCAGGCATGTGCCCAAAGCCTGCTGCCTGAGGGCGAGCACATTCGAAATGCCCTGGGCTCAAGGGCATGAAAATCTCGAATCGCACTTGCAGGGTAACTGCCTTGCTGTCTATGGATCACCGCGTCGCCACTCGAACGCAAACGGGATCTATTACAGAAGTATTACAAAGCTCCGTGCCAACTGTTGCTATGCTTATCCTCGCAGGAAAGAAAGACACCACAGGGGCGGCCAATGGAACTCTCGGACCTACAACGGGCGCAGGCAGGGGAAAGCGAAATCAACTGGGTTACAGCTTCTTTTATGATTCTCTTCCACGTGGGGGCCATAGCGGCTCTGTTTTTTTTCACGTGGAAGGCTTTGTTCGTCACGCTGTTTCTGTGGTGGCTGACCGGAGGTCTAGGCGTCGGAATGGGCTATCACCGGCTGCTGACGCACCGCGGCTACAAGACTCCCAAATGGGTGGAGCATGTGCTCGCCATTTGCGGGGCGCTATCGCTCGAGGGCGGACCGATTTTCTGGGTAGCGACACATCGCATTCATCACCAGCACTCGGATAAAGAGGGCGATCCGCATTCGCCGGTGGATGGCAAGTGGTGGGCGCATATGGGCTGGATCCTGGTCGGCAAGTCAATGCATCACGACACGGAAACGCTTGCACGCTACGTGCCCGATCTCGCCAAGGACCCGTTTCACGTCTGGATCACCAAGTATCACTACGTCCCGATGATCGTGCTCGGCGCGATCCTGCTTGTATTCGGGGGGATTTCTTGTTTCCTCTGGGGCATCTTCCTGCGTACGGTCCTCGTGCTGCATTCCACCTGGCTGGTGAATTCGGCGACGCACACATGGGGTTCCCGGCGCTTCGCCACGCGGGATCAATCTACGAATAGCTTTTGGGTCGCGATGCTCACCTGGGGCGAAGGCTGGCACAACAACCATCACGCACATCCCGTTTCGGCCCGCCACGGGCTGAAATGGTACGAAATTGATTTGAACTGGTACGGCATCTGGACGCTCAAGAAGCTCGGGCTGGCGAAGAACGTCTATCGCATCAAGCTCGATCCGGCGAAGCAACCTGATGACTTGGCCGTCGCCGCTGCGGCGCCTCAAACCCACAGCGAAGTCTTACCCGCATAGCCGCCCAAACGGATTCGCCTACTTGCCCTGGCGCACGTTGATGCGCCCGTTTTCTGCCGGCTGGCCTGTGGGGCAATCCGGGACGAACGGGCGCGCAAACCCATTCTTCCAGCGGTACAATCCCCTGATCAGATGAGGATCGCAAGCCGCCGCAAGACGCTCGTGTTTTTCATCGTTCTGGGTGTGTGCCTGGTCACGCTGGCCGTCGCCTTGAACGTCGGTTGGATCGTCCTCAACTGGCGTGCAGGAATTTTCTTCCTCTTGGGCGTGATCTGCTTCATCGCCATCATTGCCGGACTGATCCTCTACACCAGCTTCCTCGTGCGCGAGATACGCCGCAACGAGCAACACGACAGTTTCATCAACGCCGTTACTCACGAATTGAAAACGCCGATTAGCTCCATCCGCCTTTATCTCGAGACACTGCAGAGCCGCGAAGTGGACGCTGCCCAGCGGCAGCAGTTTTACCGCTCGATGCTGCTCGATGCGGACCGTTTACAAGGAACGGTGGAGCAGGTCCTGAAGGCCGGGGAAGCCGCCCAGAAGCGCGGCGCGCGTAACTTCTCCCAAGTTGATTTCGGAAAACTCGTCCGCGAATGCATCGAATTAGTCCGGACGCGGCATCACTTGCAGCCCGCCGCTCTTCAGTACCAAGGGGCCACAAACGGCGGTGGGTTCAAGGTGAAGGGCGACGCCGAAGACCTGCGCACCGCGGTTTCCAACCTCCTCGACAACGCCATCAAGTATTCGGGCGGGAACATAGATGTGTCTGTCCAAATCGAATCCCCCGACGAAAAACGAGTTGTCCTGCGCGTCCGCGATCGGGGCGTGGGGATTCCTGCGGACCAACTCAAGCGCATCTTCAAGCGCTTCTATCGTGTGCCGCGCCGCTCGCAGTCCCAAGTGAAAGGCACAGGATTGGGTCTCTTCATCGTTCGCTCGATCGCGCGGGCTCACGGTGGCCGGGTTTCGGCTGAAAGCGCGGGCGAGGGTCACGGAACCACCGTGACCCTGGTCTTGCCGAGGGCCGCCGCATGAGCCGCGTACTGATTGTCGAGGACGAGGCGCACTTGGCGGACGGTTTGCGTTTCAACCTGAAGGCGGAAAAACATTCCGTGGAGGTGGTGGGCGACGGCGAAGCCGCGCTCGATCGGCTACTTCAGGCCGCGGAGCATTTTGATGCTGTCGTGTTGGACGTGATGCTGCCAGGAAAGGACGGCTTCGCGGTGGTTTCCGCTCTGCGCAAAGCCAAAAACTACGTTCCGGTGCTCATGTTGACGGCCCGCGGCCGCCCGGAAGACGTGTTGCAGGGATTTGCAGCCGGCGCCGACGACTACTTGCCGAAACCATTTCAGCTCCCCATATTCCTGGCGCGCTTGCAAGGTTTGCTGCGCCGCAGCCAGTGGTTGCGGGAAGGCCGGCACAACGGCAAAAACCAACAGGGAGCCGAACGTGCTGAAAAGCGTCCGGCAGCCACTGCCGATGAGGAGGTCTTTTCATTCAGCGGAAAGACGATTGATTTCGCAAACCTCGACCTGCGCGCTCATGGCGAAGTCATCACGCTGACCCTGATGGAGGGCAAGCTCTTGCGCCACCTGGTCCGCAACAAAGGGCAAACGGTGTCGCGCAAGTCCATTCTGGAGGATGTCTGGGGAGTGCACGAAGACACGGACACGCGCGCGATTGACAATTTTATTGTGCGCCTCAGGCGCTACATCGAGAAAAATCCGTCGAAACCGAAGCATCTGTTAACCGTGCGCGGAGTCGGGTACCGCTTTATCGCTTAGCCTTCTTTGCGCGCAACTTCACCCAAGACAATCCGCACTTGGTGTTTGGCTCCGTCATCAACGAGCGGAATCGCCGCCGGTCCCGCCAATTCTTTCCCATCCAATTCCGTATGCACAACTCCCCTGTTCACGCCTTGCGGGTTTTCCACGCTGATCCGATAGGCCGAAGAGTGATAGCGAAAGCGAATCGAGTAGGCCGGCCACTTGCGCGGGATACATGGATCGAGAAACAGCGTTGCCCCGCGCACGCGGAAGCCGAGAATCCATTCAAGACCCGCGCGATAGAGCCATGCGGCCGATCCGCTGTACCACGTCCATCCGCCGCCCCCGGCGTGCGGCGGTTCGGAGTAGACGTCGCCTGCCACAACATAGGGTTCAACCTTATACTTCTGAACGCCGGTTGTCGAAGACGAGCGATTGATCGGGTTCAACATCCCGAAAACCTCCGCAGCCTTCTCTCCATTTCCGAGGGCAGCGAAAGCGAGGATCGTCCATGCAGCGCCGTGTGTGTACTGTCCACCGTTTTCCCGGACGCCCGGCGGATAACCCTTGATGTAGCCCGGGTCGTGCGCCGCGTGATCGAAAGGCGGCGCGAAAAGCACGACCAAGTTGTCCGGCCTGCGGATCAACTCAACAACGACTGCGGCCATGGAACGCGCTCCCCGGCCCGGTTCAGCCGCGCCCGTGATCACGCCCCAGGATTGCGCGATGGAGTCAATCCGGCATTCTGTATTGGCCGCGGATCCCAGCGGACTGCCGTCGTCATAAAAAGCGCGCCGGTACCATTCGCCATCCCAGGCTTCGCGTTCGAGCGATGCTTTGAGCGCCACCACGTGCAGGCGCCACGTTTCAGCCCGCGTGTGCTCCCCACGCAAATTCGCAATTTTGGCGAACTCCCACAGAGTAGTGTGCAGGAACCAGCCCAGCCAAACGCTTTCGCCCTTGCCTTCGCGCCCAACGCGGTTCATGCCGTCGTTCCAGTCACCCGTGCCCATCAGCGGCAATCCGTGACTTCCGACCGCGAGGCTGCGATCCAACGCGCGTGCGCAATGCTCGTAAAGCGTCGCGGAAACTTGGGAAACGTCCGGCTGGAAGTAGGAGTCCTCCTGCCCTGCGGCAAGCTCCGGGCCTTCCAAAAACGGTACCGCTTCGTCGAGGACGGCAGTATCCCCCGTTGCTTCCACGAAGTGCGCGACGACATAGGGCAGCCACAGCAGATCATCGGAGATGCGCGTCCGCACGCCGCGTCCCGAGGGCGGATGCCACCAGTGCTGGACATCTCCCTCCACAAACTGGCGGGAGGCGGCGAGCAGCAAATGCTCGCGGGCAACTTCACGTTTCGCGGCGCAGAGCGCCATTACATCCTGCAGTTGATCGCGGAAGCCGAAGGCGCCGCTGGCCTGATAAAACGCGGTGCGTCCCCAAACGCGGCAAGAAAGTGTCTGATAGAGCAGCCACCGGTTCAGCAGAAGGTCCATCGAATGTTCCGGTGTCGTGACCTGCACGCCGTCAAGAACGTCATTCCACTGGTTCACGGCATCGCGAAATACAATGCCCAAGTCCACGTTTCGATAGCGGCCGATCAATGTGCGCGCTTCTTCCCTGCTTGCCGCCTGCCCGAGAAAGAAAACAATCTCCGTTCGTGCACCAGGTTTCAGCTCAAAAAGGGTTTGAAGCACGGCACAAGGATCGAGGCCTGCACCCGATTTTTTGGAGAGCGCGCCGGCTCGCTCCAATGCCGCCGGGTGGCTAAGAGTCCCGTTCCGCCCGATAAACTCGCCGCGATCGCAGGTCCAGGAGGTTTGCTTACCGGACAGGTCGGAGAAGGCGATACGGCCTCCAAATTCGCCGGCCCAGGCACTCCGCGCGAACAACGCTCCAGTCTGCGGATCAATCTCCGTGATGATGTAGGGCGCGGATGCACTACGCGAACTGCCGAGCACCCACTCGGCATATGCCGAAACACTCAGGCGTCTGGTTCGGCTGGAAGTATTTCGCAAGCTGAGGCGCGATATCTTGATCGAATCTTGCAGCGGCACAAACTGCGTCAGTTCGGCGGCGATGCCGTGCGAGTCATGCTGAAAGCGGCTATAGCCCTGTCCGTGGCGCGCCACGTACTGGGCTGTTTCGTCACGAATCGGCGCAGCCGTGGGCGTCCACACCTCGCCCGAGAGTTCATCCCGAATATAGATCGCCTCTCCAGGCTGATCGCTCACCGGGTCGTTGGACCAGGGTGTGAGCTGGTTCTCGTGGCTGTTGAGCGACCATGTGTAGCCCGACCCGGATTCGGAGACAAGAAAGCCAAACGAAGGATTCGCGATGACGTTGACCCATGGCTCCGGCGTGCGCCGATCCTTTTCCAGCACGACCACATACTCGCGGCCGTTTTCCGCGAACCCGCCTAGCCCATTGAAGAATTCCAGATCGGGCGCCGGGTGTGGCCCGGCTTCATAGCTTGCGGCACGCGCGGCTCGTCTGGCGGGCGGGGCCAAGATTTCGGTGCGCTGTGCGCGGTTGATCTGTTCGTAGAGCGTCCCAAGACGGCTCAGCACCACGGCTCGCGCCACGCTCCTGAGAATGGCATTGTCCTCAGGGGAGATCTGATCGGCGCGCAACAGGAAAATGTTTCCGCTGACGCTGGCGCTCTCCGGCGAAAGCCTCAACTGGCTGGTTTTGACGAGCGAATCCAGCAGGTGTTGCAGATCCTGATCGTAGGAGCTGGCCTTCTCGTTGATAATCACCACGTCTGCCGAGAACTGCTTCATGCGCCAGTATTCGTGCGCGCGTAGCAACTGCCGGATGATCTCTACCTCTTCCGGGCCATCAATCCGAACCAGGATGATGGGCAGATCACCCGAGATGCCGTGTTTCCACAGCGCGTTGATTTGCAGGTTCGTGCGCGTCAATAGCTCGGAAGACGGCCGCGCCGCGGGATCGGAAAACAACAAAGGATTTGCCAACCTCTGGAACAAATTGGCCTCATCGGCGCTGATCCCCAAGTGGTAAAGCTGTACTTGCGCCTGTGTCCAGGCCATGGCAAGCGTGCGCTTTATCATCCCTACGCCGCTATATTTGTCTGCTAGATTCAACGCTTGTTCGCGACTCGATGCCGCGGCCATCGCAAACACAATGCGCGTCGTGCCGCCGGGCGGTATGCGAACCGAGCGGCGGAGGCTCATCGCCGGATCGAGCACCGATCCAACCGTTCCAGAAAGAGGCTGCCCACTCAGAATCGAAACAGGGGAAGTTGCGTCGCGACCGCGCCCGATGAAGCGCGCACGATCGGTTTCGAATTGGAGCTCGCTCGCTGTTTCGTCTTCGGCCACCGCTAGATGCGCTACCCAAACTGCCGTCTCATCTTCGGAACGCCTTCGGCGCGTCGCCAGCAACGCCCCAACCGGGGAAACAAATTCCGTCTGCACGAACAAATTCGAAAATGCCGGGTGCGCGACATCAGCGGCCTGTGGCGCGATGGCCAGTTCAACGAACGACGTAATTTCCACTTCCCGCGTGCTTCCCCCCAGATTAGACACGGAGATGCGGCGCATTTCCGTGTCGTCTTCGGCGGACACCGCGATCTCCAGGGTTGTGCTGAGGGCGCCGTCGCGCCGCATGATCTCCGCGCGGTCCTCGTAGAAGGAAACCTGGTAGAAATCCGGCTCCGCGCCCGTCGGTTGGTAACCGGCGGACCACATCTTTCCGCTGCGCACATCGCGCAGATAGATGTAATAGCCCCAGCGATCGCACGTGGAATCTTCGCGCCAGCGCGTGACGGCAATATCGCGCCAACGGCTGTAGCCCGAGCCTGCGGCTGTCACCATCACGGAATACCGGCCATTCGAGAGCAAATGCGTGCGCGGAGGGCTGTCGTGAGGTGTCGCAAACTGCCGGATCACCGGCGGCATCAGCTCACGAACATGCGTCGCGGCGGCCACGTCCTCCGGGTTCGGCCTTGCGACCAGCACTTCGCGTGGAGTGCGTTCTTGCAGGAGCAGCTCGGTCGCTTGCACGATCGGCGCAGCGTGGAAGCGGGCCCTCATTGCGCCACCGGTGATGATGTTCGAGAAGGCCACGAGCGCCATCCCTTGGTGGTGCGCAAAATAGGCGCGAACGATCGCGAAATCCTGACCCTCCGGCACACGCGAGGCTGTGTAGTCCACGGCCTCGTAGAAGCCATAAGCACCCAGCCCGCCGATCTGCTGAATCCGGAGAAAGTTCCGGAGCGCATCCGGAACGTCAAACATCGCTGCAAGCGCGGTGGCATAGGGAGCTACCACCACGTCATCGGCCAGCCCGCGCTTCAACCCCAAACCGGGAACGCCAAAACTGGAATACTGATACGTCAGATTCAGATCGCGCTCGTTGTAGGCGGATTCAGAAATGCCCCACGGTACGCCGCGCTCGTCTCCATAGGCAATTTGCCGGCGTACGATAAGCTCGGAGGTCTGCCGCAGCAAGCTGTTTGCCGGAGTTTGCATCACGAGCGCCGGCATCAAATACTCGAACATCGAGCCCGACCACGAGATCAGCGCGGCGCCGTGTCCGACGGGCGTTACGGCGCGGCCCAACCGGAACCAGTGCGACGCGGGAACGTCGCCCTTGGCGATCGCGACGAAGCTCATCAGGCGCGACTCGGACGCGAGCAGGTCGTAGCAGTCCGCGTCCAGACTTTGGTCCGAGAGCCGGTAGCCGATGGAGAATAGACGCCGGGTCTTGTCGTACAAGAACGTGAAATCCATTGCGTGAAAAATCGCCTCCGCGGTCCTGACGAGCCCGGAGATGCGGGTTGCAAGCGAGGCGGCCTTTGCAGCCGAGTCCGTGACCGCTTGCATCAGCACCTCGAGGTGTGCCGCGACAGTGTGCCTCTCCGCAGAATCGGCCAAACCTTGGCGTTGCTCGTCCAGATCGCGCAATGCGACTTCGAAATACTCCGCGGCGTTCGCGAGGTTAGGCGCGGGCTTCGATAAAATCCCGGACGTCATCTGCTCGAGCAGTCGCCCTCCGGAGACCGCTCCGCTCGCAGCCATTTCGCTTTCGCGCAGACGAATGGCCGGAAACATAATTTCCGCGTCGCGGGCTTGGCTCTCAAGATTCGATTTCAACGCATCCGCCCAGATGGCCAGTTCGTTGGCGGCCACTTCGCCGCGCTCTTGCGCGAGGTTGTGCACGATGCCCAACAGCGCATTTACATGTTCTTTCAGCTCCACGAATCGCGCCGCCCACTGCACGGCATTCTCCGGAAGCCGGTTCAGCGAATTCGACAGCGCATCTAGGGCGTTGCTGAGATGCTTGGTTCTCGCGGCGCGCGGCCGCTGCAACCCAGGAGCTGCATCGAGCGCTTCACGAGCAAGCCGCAAAGCGTCATCCATGCCGCTCAATAGGCGAGCGCCAGCAAAGGGCTTCTTGAGAAGCTCGCGGCACGCGTTCGCCACGACGATCAGATCCCCCGCGAGATTTCCGCTGTCCACGGAGGAGATGTATCGAGGCTCCAGCGGACGCAGGTCCGTCGTGTCGTACCAGTTGTAGAAGTGCCCCCGGTAGAGCTCCATTCGCGCCATATTCGCCAGCGTGGCTTCCAGTCGCTCGACGGTGTCCCACGTTCCCAGCCAGCCGAAATCATTTGCGGAAATCGTCGCGAGGAGGTAAAGCCCCATGTTCGTTGGTGATGTTCTGTAGGCAATCACCGGAGCCGGATCTTCCTGAAAGCCGTCCGGCGGCAAGGAATGATCCGCGGATGTTACAAACGCTTCGAAGAATCGCCAGGTGCGGCGCGCGATCAAACGAATTGCGCGCCTGTCTTCCGGCCGAATCGGCTGTTCCGTTGCGGCCCGCCGTGGCAGGCTCACCCAGCGCGCAACAGCCGGTGCAACAAACCACAACACGAGAAATGGCCCGGCCGCGAGCCAAATATGCCGATGTCCAATTGCCAGAGCGGCGACCAGAGCCGCTGCCAGCAGCACGCTGCCATACATCAGCCGGTACATCCCCAGCAACTCCGACTTCGTTCTGCGCTTGGCCTGCGCCGCGGTTACCCACTCCAAAAGATTGCGATGCGTGATGAAAAGCCGGACGAGCGTCCGCGCGATCGCATCGGACATCAGCCATGCCTGGTGCGCCAGAAACGTAATCGTCAAACCGATTTGGCAAGCGCCGAGCGTGAGATCGGTCAGAACGCCTCGAAGACGCAGGCGCAGCGACATCCCGCGGATCGGCAGATTCAAGTCGCTCAGCACGGGCATAAGCGGCGGGATGGCGATGCTTACGACCACAAGTCCGGGCCATAGCCACGGCGACGAAGGCAACAGTAGCCAGCCCGCGACCATCGTCAAGAACGCCGCGGGCGACGACAAGCTCCGGCGAAGATTGTCCAGCATCTTCCACCGGCCAATCGCCGGTATCGCCACGGGTCGCCGCCGCTTCGACGCTGGATGGCGGCCGCTGAAAATCCAGGGCAAGAGCTGCCAGTCTCCGCGCGCCCAACGGTGGTGCCGGCTCGCCGCGACTTCGTAATCCGAGGGAAATTCTTCGAAAAATTCGATGTCTGTCGCCAAAGCGGTGCGAGCGAAGATCCCTTCGAAGAGATCATGGCTCAACATCGCGTTTTCGGGGACCTTGTCCGCCAAGGCAGCTTCGAACGCGTCTACGTCGTAGATTCCCTTCCCCGTGAAGGAACCTTCGCGAAACAAATCCTGATACACATCCGAGACCGCCGACGTGTAGGGATCAACACCGCAGGGGCCCGAGAACACTTCTTGGAAAAGCGAACCTTCACGCTCGGCCGGCAAGGAAGGAGTGATGCGGGGCTGGACAACGCCGTAACCCTCGACCACCCGCCCAACCTGGGCGTCAAATCTTGCCTGGTTCAGCGGATGCGCGATGGCGCCAACCAGCCGGCGGGCAGCGTCTCTTGGCAGGCGCGTGTCGGCATCCAAGGTGATCACGTACCGCACATCGGCGGGAATCTCCGGCACGTGTCCCGCCGAGGTCACGAACGTTGTATCGCTTGCTCCCCGCAAGAGCCGGTTTAGCTCCTTCAGTTTGCCGCGCTTTCTCTCCCAACCGATCCATTTCCGTTCGCTCGCGTTCCACACCCTTCTCCGATGAAAGATGGAAAAGCGCTTCCCGGCAGCCGCTGGACCATATTTCGCATTGAGCCGGGCAATGCCCGCAGCGGCAGCCGCCAATAATTCATCGTCGCCGGCGAGGCTCTCTTCGGGGGCATCGGTCCAATCCGAAAGCAGCGCAAAATAAATCTCTCCGTCGGCGTTTGCCAGGTAATGAACTTCGAGCCGTTCCAGGTGCTCGTCGATCTCCGCGGCGGTGGTGAGCAGCGTCGGCATCACCACCATCGTGCGCAGATTGGCCGGAATGCCACCGCGCAAAGCGAGGCGCGGCAGCTTCCGGGGACCGAGAATCTCGGTGACTGCCCGATTCACGATCGCGACAGCCAAATCCGATGCAGGTATCGCAGCAACAACCCCAAGCAGCACCAAAATGTAAAGCGGGACGCCTAACGCATGAGTGTGGTGCAGCGGAAACGCCAGGATCAGCGCGGTAACTGCGGCGATCGTGCCCAGGTAGCCGGGCGTCGCAGCTCGCACATACAGGCGCATGAGCCGCCGCTTCCATCTCGCGCGATAAGCAAGCTCGCGCTCAAACGCATAGCGCCCGGCTGAGACCAGGTAATATCCCGGCTCGACATATCTCTCCTGCGCTTGCCCCATGCCGTTGTGCGATTGCGATATCTCGCTCCGCTCGACGCGCGCCTGCTGCGTCTTCTCTACCACACGCTCGGCGATTTCCAGCTCTGAACGGTCCGAGTGGCGCGAGAGGTCTTCGATAGCTTGCCGGTAGCTGTCTCGCGTCGCGAAGTCCAGTTCAGCGAAGTCCGTGGCATTCCGGAGGATATCGTCCACCCTGCTGACCGTTTCGAAAAAACTGGACCAGTCGAAGGCCGTGATGGACCGCATGCTGGTGATGATGCTTCGCACCGTGATCGTCGCAGCGCTTTGCTGCTGGTGCTCGGCGCGAACGATTTCGTCGGCGGTCGTTCCCTGCTCCGCGAGCCGATGGTCAAGCCACGCGAGCACGGGCGCAACCTTCGAGTCCAGGTCGCGCAAGCGCTGCACAAGCTGCACCGCAAACGCCGTCGTCAGCGGCGCCTTTTCAAAGCTGCGCAGAACGTCACTAGGGTCCATGGCCGGCGAGCCATCGCCGCCCAGAATGCTGTCCGCCAGCGCGTCGGCTTCATGGCGTGCGACACGGCTCTGGATGAGTCGCTCGCTCAACCGCCGCAGATTCTCGATCAGCACGATTCGAAGCGTGATGGTCAGGGCCCATAGCTCGCCGATCGTCAGGGGCTGTACCCGCTGGTAGGCGCGCACAAAGGCGCGTAATACGTCGCCGTCAAACCGGCTATCCATGTGCGCGACGAATGCCCACGCGATCCCAAACACCCTTGGGTATCCGCGCAGATCTCCCGACGCGAGTTTGGGCAATATCCGGTAGTAACCAGGCGGCAGATCGTTTCGAATCTGGCGAAGCTGTTCATCCACCACGTGGAAGTTGTCCACCAGCCATTCGGCCGCGGGGGTGATGGCGTGATCTTGCTCGATCGCTCGCGCGAGCGCCTGGTAAGACTTCCGGAGAACCCGCCCGTTCTCCAGCACGCGCGGAAGCAACGGCCTCCCTTTCAAGCCCTTGGTGACGGACTGCGAGGCCGCGAGGTTCTCTGCATACTGTTCCAGGCGCTCAACGCTGAAAAGCTCCGCGCGGATCGGCTCGTCCGAATCCGGAAGAGCGCTCTTGAAGGCTGACGTAAAGATATTCACTTTTCTTTCATGATACCGGGGCGAAGATCCCCGAAACCGTTCGCTAGATAAGCACTCTGAATCTTATCGAGGAATGCCCGGCGTGTCTTGTTCTCGCGGGCAGTCAAACACAGGCAAGGCCGCGGCGCGCGTTCCCGCAGCGGCCCCAGCTTGAGGCGAGTGGAAATGCCTGGCACGCGGCGCTAAGTTGCGCTTCTGCCGGCCACCAGATGAATCACAAGCGCGATCACGGCAAACAAGAGCAACAGGTGGATCAAGGCTCCCGCAACATGAAAGACCAGGAATCCAAAAACCCACGAAATCAGCAGGACCACAAACAACGCCATGAATATGAATCTCATGAAACTCCGTTTCTCAGCCGTGACGGCCGAATACGCTGGATATGCGCCTTGGCTCAAGGGACCTTTTCGAACACGAGCCCGCTGCCGCAGCTTACGGTGATTCGATGAGCGAATCGGCACCACAGGTGAGGCTTAATCGAAGGGTTCGCTGCACTGGTGCCCGGAAACATGATTCGAGGGCTCCGGCTTGTCGCCTAGAAGCCCCGCGATGCCATGTCGGTTGAGGGGGAGGAGAATCCGCTCTCACCTGTGTCCTGCAGGCAAGCGGAGCCCAACACGCATTGGCATATGGTCATTTTCCTAAAAGCCAAATGAAAGGGACATACAGGAATACGTGTATTTTATTTTCTGCCGAGACTCCTTCTCACGTAGCCACCAAAGAGACCCAAAAAGATGTGGAAAAAAACCATCCGCCGCGGTCGTGCAAGTGCCGCGGGAAGTTGACTTGCTCGCCACTGAGTTTTATGTTGGTGTTCCAGCCCTGAGGGGCAAATGGCAAATTTCAAAGTTTCCGCCCGGCAAGTGGGCAACGCTACGGTCATAGATATCGCCGGTCCGCTGATGTACGGCGAGGCGCGCGCGCTTCACGACATGTTGTGCGAACTGATCGAGACGGGCCAGACGAAAATCCTGCTCAACCTGGGCAACGTGAGCCATCTCGACAGCTCCGGCATCAGCCTTCTGGTGCGCACCTACGCAACGGTCAAGAACGCAGGGGGTCAATTGAAGGTGCTCAACCTGAGCAAGCAGATCCAGCGCCTGCTTGAAGTCACGAATCTCGCCAACATCTTCGAAGATTATTCCGACGAGGAAACCGCGCTTCGCAGCTTCCACTAGGTGCGCACAGCGCGCGCCGATTTGAGATTCTATCGAATGGCGGGTATCTGCGCTGCGTCCCACCCGCCCCCGAGCGCTTCGATCAACTGCACGCTCGCCGTCATTTGTTCCATCCGGAGATTTAGAGCCGTACGCTGGTTCGCCAGCAGCGTGGCTTGCGCCGTGATCACGTTCAGGTAAGGATCAATACCCACCTTGTAACGCTGGCTGGCAAGGGAAAGATTCTTTTCGGAGGACTTCACCGCAGTATCCTGCTGCTGCACTTCCTGCGACAAGATTCGAAGCGCCGCCAGGTTATCTTCCACCTGCTGGAACGCCGTCAGCACCGTCTGCCGGTAGGTCGCCACTGTCTGATCGTAGTTCGCTTGGGCCTGTTGCAGCGTGGCCCGGCGGGCGCCCGCATCAAAAAGTGTTTCCGCAAGCGAAGGTCCCACCGAAAAAAACCGGCTTGGCCAAGTCAGCCACGTGGTGATTGAGGTGCTTTCGAATCCCACTGAGGGGCTTAGCGTCACCGTGGGATAGTAGGCCGCCTTCGCCACGCCGATTTGCGCGTTCTGCTGGGCCATGCCCCTTTCTGCGGCCGCGATGTCCGGACGCCGCTCGAGAAGCTCCGAGGGAATCCCGGCGGGAACGGGCGGCGGATTTACGCCAAGCGCCTGAACCGGCAGCGAGAATTCCGCCGCCGGCTTCCCGGTGAGCAACGCGATCGCATGCTCATATTGCGCGCGCAGAATGCCCAGGTCGGTGTCCTGCGCCTGCGTGGTCTCGAGCTGCGTCTCGGCCTGCACCAGATCTTCGTCGGAATAGATGCCGGCTTGCGCAAGCTCGCTGGCCAGTTTCACCGAGTCGTCATAAGCCTTCACTGTTTCGTCAAGCAGTTGCTTCTGGGCATCTTGAGCGCGAATTTCAAAGTAGTCCACGGCGACTTCCGCCTGTGCCGTCAGCCGAACGTTTTGCAGGTCCGCCGCCGAAGCTTGCGCTGCCGCGATATTGGCCCTCACCGTATTTCGAACGCGGCCCCACAAGTCCGGCGTCCACGAAGCGTCGAACGGCAGCAGATATTCCGCGAAGGTACCGCTACCGAAGCCGGTCGCCCCGGATCCCGAAGTGTTGATGGTCGCGCCAAAGATTGGCTGCCGCGAATACACGATCGTGGGGTTCGCGGAGACGGTCGGATAGTATTGCGCGCGGGCTTGTTTCACCATCGCCCGCGCCGAAAGGAAGCTTGCTGCCGCAGCAGCGATGTTCTGGTTGGAAATGCTCACCTGATCTTCGAGGGCGTTTAGTTGCGGGTCATTGAACGTTTCCCACCACTTGCCACGGATCGTGTCGTCCTGGGGCTGCGCCACTTTCCAGCCGTCCATTTCCTTGTAGGCAGGCGGTGTTTCCACTGTGGCGCGCTGATACTTCGGACCGACGTTGCAACCGGGCAGGGATGCCAGCGCAAGAATCAGAATACCGAGCCTCGCTCCAAAACGGCCCATACCGGCGTCAGTCACTGATCTTGCGTTCATTGATCTCGCGTTTGTTGATCTCGCGTTCATCAGTGTGCCGAACCTTCTGGACTGTTCAACAAATCCGGGGACGTTACTGGCTCCGGCGCTCGACTTCGTGTCTGGCGGAAGAAGGTCGAACGGTCCAGCACCTTCTCCTGGAATTCCTCGAGGTACAGATAAATAGCCGGCGTAACGTATAGCGTAATGAACTGCGAGACGATCAGCCCGCCCACAACCACCAATCCCAGCGGTCTCCGCGATGCGCCATCCGCTCCAAAGCCGAGCGCGATCGGCAGCGCCCCCATCAGCGCGGCCAGCGTGGTCATTATGATCGGCCGGAAGCGCTCCATGCTTGCGTCGTGGATCGCCTGATCGCCCTTCACGCCCTGTTCAACTCGCTGCTGCGCGAAGTCTACGATCAAGATTCCGTTCTTCTTGACGATGCCCATCAACATGAACATACCCACGAACGCATACAGCGAAGCCTCGGCGCCAAAGAGCCACAGCGTCAGCAACCCGCCGACCAGCGCCACCGGCAGCGACGACAGCACCGTGATCGGATGCAGATAGCTTTCGTAGAGAATCGCCAGAATCACGTACATCACAAAAACGGCGAGGCCCATCAGGATCGTCAAGCTCGTGACCGTCTCGCGGAACGTCAGCGCCTCGCCCTGCAGACCTCCACGCACATCCGGAGGCAGAATTTCCTTCGCCGATTTCTCAACAAAGTCCGTGGCCTGCCCAATCGTGTAACCGGGCTTCAGGTTAAAGAAGAGGGTTACGCTGGTGAACTGGTTGATGTGGTTCACCGCCTGGGGGCCGAGCGTCGTCTGCCACGTGGTTACCGCATTCAGCGGAACCATTCTCTGCCCGTCGTCGCTCTTGATGTAGAGCAGTTTCAAGTCTTGCGGCTCCGTACGGTCTATATCCTTCACTTCCAGGATCACCTGGTACTGATTGTTCGGCTTCTTGATCAGGTAGGTGTAGTTCTGCGAATAGGCCTCATGCAGTAAGTTTAAGATTCGGGTTTCCGACACGCCATATTGCTTCGCCTGCTCGCGCAAGATGCTCACCTGCAGATTGGGCGTATGGTTGAAAAGGTCAGAGTTCACGAAGAGAAATCCCGGAAATTCGTACATCTTCTTCATGAATTTCCCGGCGGTGTCGTAGACCTCTTTGGGGTCAAACCCGGAAAGCGCGTAGGCAAATTGTCCCTGCAGGTTTGCGGTCGCACCTGTGCTGATTTGCAGTACGGGGTTGGGCTGTAGGAACGTGACCACGCCGGGAATCGAAGCGCCGGTCGCGCCCATCAATTGCCCCGCAACCGCCGTGATGGGCGGCCGCTGCTTGGGATCCTTCAGGATCGCCAGCACGAGCCCTTGATTCGCAGGAAGAAAGCCCGAGTTGCCGCTCATGGTGAACGTCATGTCTACCGCCGGATTCGAATGCAGAGCAGTTTCCTCCGCGTCCTGGTAGTGGTGCATCTGCTCGGGCGATGAGCCCTCCTGGCCAAAAAAGACGCCGAGGATAAAGGAGCTGTCGCCGACCGGGAGAAATGCCTTCGGAACGATGTAGAACATGTAGACCGTGCCAAACAGGCAGATCAGCCACACCAGTCCCGAAACCCAGCGGTTGCGCAAAAAGAACCACAACGAACGCCCGTAAAGGCCCAGGACACGGTGTTCGACGCCGCCGATCACGCGCTCCATCCACGTCTTCTTGGCCCCCGCGCCGCGCTGGCCCAGCAGTCGCGAACACATCAGAGGCGTAAGCGTCAATGACACGATGCCGCTCGCAAAAATCGAAACAATAATCGTGATCGAGAATTCCCGGAAAATGCGCCCCACGAGCCCGCTCATGAAGACCAGCGGAATGAAGACAGCGGCGAGCGAGATGGTCATTGCCAGAATCGTGAAGCTGATTTCCTTGGCAGACTTGAGCGTCGCTTCGAGAGCATCCAGGCCTTCTTCCATCAGCCGGACGGTGTTTTCCAGGAATACGATGGCGTCGTCCACAAGAAACCCAATGGCCAGCGTCAACGCCATCAGCGACAGGTTGTCGAGGCTATAGCCGAGGATTTCCATCGCCACAAACGTCAGCAGCAACGAGAGCGGCAGCGCAATAGCAGGAATAAGCGTGTCCGTGGCGCGCCCCAAAAATAGGAAGATGACCAACACGACCAGTCCGAATGCGATGTAGAGCGTCTCTTGGACGTCCCGCACGCTGGTTACGATCGTTTGCGACCGATCGTAAATCGGCACAATGTCCACCGAACTTGGCAGCTCCACCTTGATACTCGGGAGCAGCCCGCGGACCGCCTTGGCGACTTCCACCGCGTTCGAACCCGCCCGCCGAAACACCGCCACCACCACCGTCGCCGACGGCACGCGCCGCCCGCGTACCCAGAACCGCATACGGATCCGCTCGTCTTGGACGCTGTTCGTGACCGTCGCGATGTCCTTCAAATAGATCGGCGCGCCATTCGATTGGCCCACGATAAGCTGCTCGTATTGCGCCGCCTCGCTCAATTGACCTTGCGGTTGAAGCAAAAACGTCCGGTGTACGCCATCGAACTGCCCCGCGCCCGTGTAACTCGTACCGTTCTTGATCGCGGCATTCAGGTCGTCGATCGTCAGATTGCGTGCGGCCATCGCGGACGGATCGGCCTTGATCCGCACCGCCGATTGCGCGCCGTACACGGCTACCTGGCTCACGCCGGAGAGAATGCTGACCCGTTCGCCGACCTGGGTGCTGGCGTAGTCGTAGAGCGCGCCCTCGGTTACGGTGTCGCTGGTTAGCCCGACGTACATGATTGGCTGATCGTTCGGGTTGGTCTTGGTAAATGTCGGCGGGGCGGGCAAGTCAACCGGCAACTGTCCCTGCGCCTGGTTGATGGCGGCCTGTACGTCTGTCGCGGCGGCGTCAACGCTTTTCGAAAGCGCGAACTGCAACACGAAGCTCGTGTGTCCCTGCCCGCTGTTCGAAGTCACCACCTCGAGCCCGGGAATCTGCATGAATTGCCGCTCGAGCGGGGTGGCCACGTTGTTGGCCATCGTCTCCGGAGTGGCGCCCGGATAACCCACGCTAACCTGGATCACCGGATAATCCACCGCCGGCAGGTCGTTCACCGGCAGCGCCAGATACGCCAATACCCCGAAGAAGATCACCGATAAGGTCAGTACCACCGTCATTACGGGACGGCGGATAAATGGCTCGGAAAGGTTCACGACTTCCCACCCGCCGGCTTACCGTCAGGTCCCGGTTGCTGTCCAGGCGGCGGGGCACCGGGCGTGGCTTGCTGAATTCGCACTTTCGCGCCGGGCACCAGCGTCAATTGGCCCGCCAACACCACGCGCTCGCCCGCCGTTACTCCATGCGTGACGACCACGTCGTCCCCTTGCCGTAGCCCCAACGTGACCTGCCGCAGCTCAGCCGTGTCGTCCGGCTTGATCACGAACACATACGGCCCCTGCTGGCTGATCTGTGTCGCCTGGCTCGGAATCAGCACGGCGCTCTTCTGCGTCGCCAGAATGAGCCGCACAGTCACAAACTGTCCGGGCCAGAAATGGCGATCCCCGTTGGGCACCGTGGCGCGCAAAGACACCGTGCCGCTGCCGTTTTGCACCGCGTTGTCGAGAAAGGTCAGCGTGCCCGCCCGCTCGCGGCCCTCGGGATCCGAGGGCAAACGCACCAGCGTCTTCAGCGTCCCCCGCGCCATTTCCGCCCGGACCTCGGCGAGGTCGTTTTCGGTGACCGTGAAGTCGGCATAAATTGGATCGAGGCGCTGGATCGAAAGCATAGCCGTCGTATTTGCCTGTACGATGTTGCCCGCATCCGCCAGGCGGGCGCCTGCCCGCCCATCAATCGGCGAATGGATATAGCAGTATTCGAGATTCAGCTTCGCGTTCTCGACGGCCGCCTCGCCCGCTTGAATGAGAGCCTTGTCCACTTCCACCGCGTTCTTCTTCGTTTCGAAATCCATCTGGGACACGGCACGCGTATCCGCCAACGTGCTGTACATCTTCAATTGCGAGTTGGCCAGATCGAGTGCGGCCCTGCTCTGCGCGAGCTGCGCCTGTGCGGCATCGAGCTGCGCTTGGAACGGCCGCGGATCAATCGTGAAGAGGAGCTGCCCCTTCTTCAACTCGGCCCCGTCCTGAAAGTCCCGTTCCAGAATACGGCCCGCCACTTGGGGCATTACGGTTACCGATTCGAAAGCGTAATTCTTTCCGATCTCGTCCAGATACACCGGCACATCCTGCGCCATCGCGGGCACGACGCTCACCAAAGTCGGCGGCATCTGAGGCGGCGCGGCTTGAGCGCCCTGCTTGCCACATCCGGAAACGCCCAGCGCGCACGCGAACGCACACGCGAAGATGACTATCCCTGCACAGCTTCCCTGTCTGAATTTCACGAGTTTCTCCACGCCAAATTATACAAAACCGCCGGACCCCTGCGCCGATATCGGGTAGCGGCAAAGGCAAGCGGACAAGCCATCTTCCATAGGCTAAGTCGTTTGAGAGGGCCGAATCCGCCAAACTACGGATTCGGGAACCATCGCCCTTCCGCAGCTCGGGCACATGCGGAATGTTGCAGCCTACAAACCTCAATGACGCTTTATCTTCTCGCTTCGTGACAGTCCGCATTGCACTGATATCACAACGCTTGAGCAAGCCCCAAAGTCACGCTGCGCCAGAATCCCCCACCAACCATTACGGTTCGTTTGAAAGCATAGTTTCAAGTATAGATGCGCGGCCGTGCGCTAAGTCACCAGCGCAGGGTAAGTGATTGTCGCAGGAGGAGATGGAAGGCTGGGAGTAACCACGAGAAAAACGAAATCTACGCGCACTCCGCCGGACGCGGCAAGCCATTCAGCCTCTTGCGTGAAAGAGGCGTACGATCCGCCAGGGCGAAGGACCGAAAGGCCGACATAGTCGCGGTTCTCGAATCCGCCGGCAAGCTTCGAATGCGCAGGACGCGCACTGCTATTCCATACTCGTTGTCGGCAAGCCGGTCAACTCGCACGACCTCGCCGACATATTCGAAATTGAAGCACCCGACCGCCGGCACCACGTACAACTGCATCCCTTGGCTGTAGGAGTCCCTCTCTGTGGTGAAATAGATCCCGCTCCGGCTAAAGTCCTTCATTGTTCGCACTTCTTCGAAGTCGCCGTTGGCAGGATCGACCGGCTGGACGTAGACGGGGCGCGTCACGCGGACGCGGGGCTCGCGGCGACGGTCCGATTGGGTAGCCACCGCATGTGTGTCTTCTGCTTCGACCGCGAAAATTCTCTGTTGTAGCTCGTTCATCACCATCCCTCAGATCGTCCCTGGCTACGTGCGCCACTCTACGGGGACAATCCTGAGGGTACTGGCAGCCCTCGTATGCGTCCATGGGACGGCTGTACTAGCGGCAATGCGTCTTTAGTTTGAGCGCTGCAGGCGGGGCCCAGTGCGGAAGGCAGCAATCCTAACTAATTCATAATAAAAGACCTAGCTGCCGACGGCGAGCCATGGAGCGCCTGACTTACGGACGGAGACCGCGGGCGTGCGGCGGAATGTTCTGGTTCAGACGGAAAAAATTCTGTGGGTCATAATGGCTCTTCACCGCGACGAGGCGCTCCCAGCGCTCGCTATAGGCTTCGGGCACGCGGTCCTGTTCATCACCGCTCATAAAGTTTACGTAGACGCCGGGCTTCATCGCGGGCCGTAGTTCGGCGAAAAGGTTGCGCACCCACGCGACATTTGGCGCATCGTCCGAGGCATCGGACCAATCGGCCAGCAGGTTCATGATGTACGGCGCGCTGCGGTCGCCGAAGGCGGTCTCCGCGGCGCCCACGCGGGCTGCCGCGGCTCCCAGGAAAGCCAACTCAACCTGGGTATTGCCAGGGGGCACGGAATTGAGAGACTCGACCATCCGCCTGATCGAATCGTCGCCCAGGTCCTTGAAATATCCGGATTTCGTGTAGTAGCGGCGCCCATGAGGGAATTCCGCGTCGGCCATCGTCTGTAGCGTCAGGAACGAAAGCCTATCGCGCGTGACCCCGACCGGCTTGCCGAGCGAAAAAATATGATCGATGAACTTCGTTCCCTTCTCTTCCTCGCCGAACCATACCACCGTCTGGCTCAGTACCGGACGCCCGCGCACCTCGGCTGGCACGCCCGGAAAATCGGGAGCCAGCCGAAGATTCACGTTCCATTTGAGTTCGTCGGGAGCGCCGGGCATGAACTCGCGCCAGTAGCGCAGGACGTTGAAAATCTCATCGCCCATGCAAAGTCCGTTGCCGATCAGCACCGAAGTCAGCGGGTGCAACTTGAGCTCGAATTCGGTGACAACGCCGAAGTTGCCACCCCCGCCGCGAAGCGCCCAGAACAAATCGGTATTTTCTCGCGCGTCAGCATGCAGCAGCGAGCCATCGGCGGTCACCAGCGTGAACCCCTCGACGTTGTCGCACGAAAGGCCCAGCAGACGGGTGAGCCAGCCCGTGCCGCCGCCCAGAATTAATCCCGCCGCGCCCGTGTGAGAAACGACGCCCGCGGGGAAAATCAGACCTGCCTTCTGCGTGGCGCAATCAATGGTGCCGAGCAAACATCCGCCCGCGGCGCGCGCGCGGCACGATCCTTCATCCACGGAAACGGAGCGAAGCCGTGAGAGATCAATCACCAACCCGCCATCGCACGTGCTGAAGCCGGCGAGGCTGTGCCCGCCACACCGCACCGCTGTGAGCGCTCCCACAGCGGCGGCGCATCGCACCACGGTCTGCACGTCGGCGACATCGGCGCAACGCGCGATCAGGCCAGGATTGCGCGCCACCATCGCATTCCAGATAGTGCGTGCCTCCGCATAACCAGGGTCGATTGGGTGCAGCAAATCGCCTTTGAATTTTCCTTTGAGCGAGCCGGAGAGTTCTTCGATGGCGTTTGTCATGCGGTTGCAAACGGAATTAGCCCGCCAGTATGGTGTCCCGAATATACCTGAAGAGTGTGAGTTCTGCTGAAATCCTAGCAGAAGAGCTGAAACGTCAGGCCGAGGTAATCGCCATTCCGGCGCTCCGTTCCTGATCGCTCGCCACTACGCCAGGTTTCCGCGCTGGCCCGCCGCGACGCGCTGAAGTCGGGCTGCTAGCTTTTCGGAATCACACAGGATCCGAGCGCCGTGCCTAACGATATCAATAACGCCAGCATTTCTTGCACGGCGCAGCTTCGCGCTTAATTCGTGCCTGCGGCCTTCGTTGCTGGGGGAACGTTGACAGGCGAAAGTCCGGCGGCCTTCAATTGCGAATTGAACGCCGGCAGGTCAATCGTCAAAGCCTGATTCAATTTCCCAAGCAGTTGGTCGAGCTCGGCGGAAAGTACGGTGAGCACCTGCACGGCCTGGTCCGTCGGCCCTGCGTCACCGCCCAAATAATTCTGCATGGCCGCGAGGCGATTGTTCATTTCCAGAGGATAGATCAGCGTTTGATCGTCGTACCCCGTGAAGCGCGGCTCGTAGAGCTTGTGCAGCACGGCGTTCAGTTCGTCGTCGAGCTTTTGCGCCGCGGCGGTCACGGACTCGTTCCCTCCGGCCTGCTTCGCCGCCGCATCCACCTGCTGTTCGACAGCGTGAATCTGGTTGATCGCATCGCTGGTAGCGGAGAGTTTGTCGCGCGCCGAGAGCAATAGCTCCAGTTGCCTGCGATAGGTTTCAGCCGTACCCTGCGAGCGCGGATCTTTCTTGATCTCGAAGGTCTGCGTCGCTGACTGATCGCCGGCAGTAACCTTCACCCTGTATTGGCCGGGAATCGCTTCGGGACCGCGCAAATTGCCGCCGAGAAAGAAGGCGCCGCCGTCAATGCCGTGCGCATGGGGATAGCGCATGTCCCAGCCAAAACGGTTCAGTCCCGCTTCGGAGGTTACGGTAGCTTGGCCGCGTCCGCCCCGCGCTTCGCTGCTGAACGTCTTGATCGTTTTCCCAGCCGCGTCCTGGAATTCCAGCATCACCGGCTGAGAAGCAGCTTGCGCGAGATAATAATCAACGATCACGCCGCCAGGTGTGGCCCCTGCGCCACCGCGGCCGCCACCTCCTCCGCCTCGGCCACCGCGACCGCCACGATAAGTGGCGCGCGGTTGGAAGAGATGGAATGGCGAGCTCGTGACTTCGGCAGTCATCTGCTCGAGCGGTGTGACGTCATCCAAAATCCAGAAGGCTCGGCCCTGCGTCGCAGCGATCAGGTCGCCGTCTTTTAGCGTGAGGTCGGTGACCGGCACGATCGGCAGATTCAACTGCAAGCTTTGCCAGTGGTCGCCATCATCGAAGGAAACGTAAACTCCGGTTTCGGTCCCTGCGTAAAGCAACTTTGGCTGCGCTGGGTCCTGGCGGACCGTGCGGACAAATGTGTCCTCAGGAATGCCGCTTGTTACCGGCGTCCACGTCCTGCCGTAATCGTGCGTGCGATAAAGATATGGATGGAAATCATCCATCTGGTAGCGATTCACCGCCGCATAAGCCGTGCTGGCGTCATGTGATGAAGCGTCAATGATGTTGATGCGCGTCCATGGCTGGATCGCCGGCGGCGTCACGTCGCTCCACGTTTTTCCGGCGTCGCGCGTGATGTGAATCAGGCCGTCATCCGACCCGGCCCAAATCGTGTTCTTGTCCAGCGGTGAAGGCGCGATGGTGAAAACCGTGCAGTAGATGTCTTCGAGCCGTCCGAGACTTTCTCGCGTCTTATCATTGCGCGTAAGGTCGGGACTAATTGCCTTCCAGCTCTGCCCTTGATCAGTGGATTTGAAGACCACGTTGCCACCGGCATAGACCGCGCCGGGGTCGGCGGGAGTTTCCGCGATCGGAAACGTCCACTGGAAACGGTATTTCTGCTCGGAGCCGGTGCGGCCCCCGGGATAATCCGGCCAGACGGTGATGTTGCGTGAAATGCCGGTGCGGCGATCGTACCGGGTCAGCAAGCCCCAGAAAGCGCCTGCATAAACGATGTTCGGATCCTTTAGATCGGGCACGACGTATCCACTCTCGCCACCACCGACCTCGTCAAAAGGAGCGCCGCCGGCCGCCAGGCCACCGCGGCCTCCCGCAGAGCTTTCATTCGAAAGAGAAACGGTGGTGTCGTCTTGCTGCGCGCCGTAAACGCGATAAGGAAAGCCGTTGTCGGCGCGCACGGTATAGAACTGCCCGGTGGGCTGATTATTTTCGGATGTCCAACTTCGGCCGCCATCGAACGTGACGGTCGCGCCACCGTCGTTTCCGTTGACCATGCGCTGGTCGTCGTGGGGATCAATCCACAAATCGTGATAGTCGCTGTGAGGGGTCTGGACGCGGCCATCCCACGTCTTACCGCCGTCAGTGGACTTGTAAAAACTCTTCGAGGAAAACGTGTAAACCACATCGAGTTTCTGCGTATCGGCGAAAATATGGCCGTAGTAATACTGGCGCGAGGTCATCTCAAACGTGTTGTTGAGCAGTTTCCAGGTCTTGCCGGCATCGTCGGAACGAAAAATGCCGCCATCCTGGCCGCCGTTTTCCCCGCCAATCGTGGCCCATACGCGATCGGTATTCACCGGAGACACGGACAGGCCGATCTTGCCCATATCGGTCTTCGGAAGACCGTCCTTAAGCTGCGTCCACGTGTCGCCACCGTCGGTCGTCTTGTAAATGCCGCTGCCGGGACCAAACTCATCGATGTCCCAAGGCAGGCGATGCACCTGCCACATGGACGCGTAGATGGTCTTCGAGTTGTGCGGATCGAAAACGAGATCGGCAGAGCCGGTCTTGTCATCCACGAAGAGTATGTTCTTCCACGTCTGCCCGCCGTCCTGGGAACGAAACACGCCGCGTTCCTTGTTCGGTCCGTAAGGATGGCCAATCGCCGCGATGTAAACCAGATTTGCGTCTTTCGGATCAATCAGCACTTTGCCGATCTGGCTCGAATCGTCCAGACCGACGTTTTTCCACGTCTTGCCCGCATCGGTGGATTTGTATACGCCATCGCCGTGTGAAATGTCGGAACGCAGGCACGCCTCGCCCATTCCAACGTAGACGACGTTAGGATCGGATTCGGACACCGCGATCGAACCCACGGAACCGGTCTTGAAATAGTGGTCTGAGACGTTCGTCCAGTTGATTCCCGCGTCCACGGTCTTCCAAACGCCGCCGCCGGTCGCGCCCATGTAATACACCATGCGGTCGTTCACCAGACCGGTGACGGTGGTGACGCGTCCGCCGCGGTCCGGCCCGATCGAGCGCCAGCGCAATGCCTGGTAAACCTTGGGATCTTGCTGTGCGTGCAGCGCCCGGCCCCCCACCCAGAACATCAAGCTAACGAACGCGAGAAGAATTGCGAAATGGCGCGGCTTCATTGCAAACTCCTTTGCAGATGGCATGTCAATTTCAACGCTCCGTCGAACGTTCTCTTACTCGCCGCCGAGCTGCGCGATCTGCGCCTGGACCGCTTTCCAGCGTGACATCAGGTCTTCGCGCTTCCGCTCGTAACTCTGAAACACTTCGTACGTTTGCGCGGGCGGCGCGGAATCCGCGCTCTCGACGACGTTCATCAAGTCGCCGTACTGCGCGTCGAGCTCGATTGGATAGACTAGCGAGGCCCAGCGCGTCACCGATGCGACCTGAATCAACTGCGCCTCGATCTCGCCCATCTTTTGCTCGATGCCATCAATGGCTTGCGCCTTCGAAGGATTGGCCGTCTTTTGCGCGTCGAGCGAAGTACGGGCCGCGCGAATCGCGTTCACCGCTGTGTGCACTTCAGTGACGCGGTCGCGCAGCTTCACGGCGAATTCGTATTGCTTGTCAAAATCCGCTTGGCTGACCTTCTCGCGAGGGTCGGCCTTCACCACGAGCGGCGCGGTATAGTCCTTCCCCGCCACGGTCAGCTTCACCTGGTAAGTTCCAGGAGGCACGGTGGGCCCGTTAGCCGTTTCACCTATCACCATGCCGGGCACTTCCACCGGACCATCCAGACGATAGTTCCAAAGGAAACGGTTCAATCCGGCGCGCGCGGTGAGGCCGCCCGCGGCTGCACCGCCGCCTCGTCCGCCAC
>Ga0182024_10005200_pt1 | contig 29323 bp, 29 predicted proteins | sample P32metaG_FD_120480 | JGI IMG/M metagenome (GOLD analysis project Ga0182024, IMG submission 120480) | Permafrost microbial communities from Stordalen Mire, Sweden - P3-2 metaG (Illumina Assembly) | ecosystem: Environmental > Terrestrial > Soil > Wetlands > Permafrost | place: Sweden: Stordalen...
ATCCAGCACCTGCATGTTCTCGGTAGGTTGCTTCCGAATGTTCTGATCCGTCGCAATGACAAGCTGCGCCATCACCACAAACAATACTTCGGACAGCAACGACCACCAAACGGGGGCGTCGGTTACGGGCACCGCGAAACCACTTTGAAGCCCCGCGAAGTGGTCGCGAACAACTGTAAGCGGGGCAAACTTACGCTCCCGAAAGGGATTCGGACTTCACCGCGAAGGGCGCAAAGAACGCAAAGAAATTCTCCTTGTTTTGTACTTCTTGGCGATCTTCGCGTCTTTGCGGTGAAAATGTATTTGCTTCGGGACAGGCGCGTCAAAGTTGGCGCTGGGCACCAGAAAGCGGGACAGGTCCAATTACAGCATGCTGCCGGAATTCGACCGAACCCGCCAGCACGATGGTTTGTTAAATTTTCACCTAAAATTAGCGGCCCGATGAGCCTATCGAACATCCCACACGCCGGCATCTTTTCCGCACAACCCCTTTCGCTTCAAAGCCTTAACCATCAAATTCATCGCCCATAAATGGAATAATTTTTGCCCGTATTATAGAGGGATGCGCTTTTTTTGGCTCTCTCCCGGCCGACAGGATTCGGCCGAAAAGGCTGTTAACGTCCCCAGCCCGGCTGCGCCAGAGAGTAGATCGGAGAAAGTCGTAAGTAGAGGCTCCTACTTTGAGCGAAGCGAAATCCCGATTCATCGGGACTCCACTTTCAACTTTCTACTCTCTGCGGCGCAGCCGCCGGGCCGGCGCGCGAAGCTGGCAAACCCGTCCGATTCAATCGGCGTAAGCCAGAGCACCTGCGATCAAGCGTTGGTGATGTCCCGAATTATTCCATCGCCAACAAGGTGTACACGATTCTCCCGTCGCCCCACGGGAGAATCTGAATGTAAAGACCGGATACTTCACCGCGGAGAACGCAAAGAGCGCAGAGACTGAATTCAGGGAAGAAATATTTTTCCTCTCCTGGTTTTCTCTGCGGTCTCGGCGATCTCCGCGGTGAAGATGAATTTTCCGGGTTCGAGGCGGTTAGCCTCATTTGCGCTGGGTCTGTCCCCTCCCGCTCGGCAGGGATGCCGATTGCATCAATCGCAGGGTGATTGATGAGGGAGGAACTCGGACAGATCGTGGACGATCCGATTGATGGTGGAGAATGCCACCCCCGATCCCGCCATGTGCGGGATCGCGGCACGGCGCTCGTTTTACCGTCTTGCGCCGGTTCGTTGTTGTGATCGGATCGTATGCCCTTTACGGCCGGAGAATAAAATTCTCACAGGGTGGCTACGAGTGCTCGAACACACTCCAGGGCCATCGCCTCCAGGAAGGCGCGCGCAAGTCTCCCAAGCCGCGACAGGCGCGCGATACCTGGATGGAAAGGCACAAAAACCCGTGCGGCGCAGCGGAGAAGCAGACCGGTAGAAAGTAGAGCCGGCGGGCCAGCCAGTCCGATAATGCCCGTTGATGGACTCGTCAATCTATCGTCTCCGCAACAGCGACATCCTCGCTCTGTGCGTCCTCGGCCTCCTGTCGCTGGGCGTCGTGATGGTGCAGTCGGCCGCGGTCAATGTGGCCACGGCGACGGCCGACGGGTGGAGTTGGGCGGGGGCGGGGACCAAGCAGTTGGTCTTCGCGCTCGCGGCGGCGGGGGTGTTCTTTCTTGTTGGTGGGGTGGATTACTCGCGGCTCTGCAAACCGGCGAAGAACTGGCGGCGTAGCCCGATGGTTTGGGCGCTGGCCATCGCGGTGGCGTGCAATCTGCTCGTATTGGTGCCGCATGTGGGCAAGACCATCAACGGGGCACGCCGCTGGCTGCCGCTTGGGCCGTTGCAGTTTGAGCCTTCGGAACTGGCCAAATGGGGCGTCGTGCTCTTTCTGGCGTACTTTCTCACCCGCCGGCCGCTCGATCTGGACCGCTTTTGGAAAGGGTTCGTGCCCATGATCCTGCCGGTCGCGCTGCTGGCCGGGCTGGTGATTATCCAGGATTTCGGGACGGCGACGCTGATCGGGCTGTGCGCCCTGGCGATGCTGCTCGCCGGGCGGGTGCGGATGCGGCATTTGCTGATGGTCGTGCCGCTGGCCCTGGCGGCGGGCGTCTTTCTGCTTACGCACACCGAATACCGCTGGCGGCGCGTGACCGCGTTTTTGGATCCATACGCCGCCCCGCAAAAAGAGGGGTATCACATGATCCAGAGCCTGCTCAGCTTCGCCACCGGCGGAGTCACCGGGCGCGGGCTGGGCAATGGGATTCAAAAGCTGGGGTATCTGCCCGAAGACACGACGGATTTCATATTTTCGGTTATCTGCGAAGAACTGGGCTTTTTCGGGGCGCTGCTGACCGTGGCCCTTTATCTGGGAATCATTTACGTCACCTGGCAGGCGATCCGACAAAAGCGGCATGATTTCGCGCGCATGCTGGCGTTTGGCATCGGCGGCATGGTCACGCTGCAGGCGGCGATCAACATCGCGGTGGCGACAGTGAGCGTGCCGACCAAGGGGTTGAGTCTGCCGCTGGTCTCATCGGGGGGGAGCGGATTGATCATCACCGCCGCCGGATTGGGATTGCTATTGAGCATCAGCCGGGAGGAGGCGGAGCTGCTGTTGGCCGATTTCACGCCGGAAGTTTCCTCCGACCCGCATTCCACCCTGCCACCCCTGCCGCCCGGGGCCGTTTTGCAGTAGTCTGTTGTCCGGGAAGGCACACTCGGAGGCATGGCAGATAGGCCGCTTATCATTCTGGCCGGTGGGGGCACCGGCGGGCATCTCTATCCCGGCGTAGCCGTGGCGCAGGAGCTATGCGCGGCGGGCGACAGACAGGCGACCGTTCTGTTCCTGTGCACCGAGCGGGAAATCGACCGGGTCATCCTTGAGCCAACGGGGTTTGAGTTCCTGCCGCAGCCAATTGTTCCGCCCGTTCGCAGCATCAACGGATTGGTCCGGTTCTGGAAAAGCTGGCGCGAGACCAAGGACGTGGTTCGGAAGGTGCTTCGTGATCGCAAACCATTTGCGGTACTTGGTTTAGGCGGATACGCGGCGGGCATGGCTGTGAAGCAGGCGGCTCTCAAGGGCATTCCCACGGCGATTCTTAATCCAGACGCGATTCCAGGTAAGGCAAACCAATATCTCCTGCGTTCCGTCCAAGCGGTCTGCTGCCAGTTCGACGCGACGGCCCAGTACGTCTCGCGGGATCAGCGCAGCAAGCTCATCACCACGGGCTGCCCGATCCGGGGCGATATTCTGCATCGGCCCAGCCGCGAAGAGGCGGCGGCGCGGCTGATGGTGGAGCCGAATCTTCAAACCCTGCTCGTCACCGGAGCCAGCCAGGGAGCCAAGACGATCAACGAGGCCGTCCCGGAGATGCTCAAGAGCGTGACGCTGCGCGGGTGGCAGGTGCTGCACCTTGCCGGGCGCGATCACGGGGACGCTGTGAGGACGGAATACCGCGAACTGGGGTTATCGGCCCGCGTGATCGACTTCACGCCGGCGATGGCGGACGTGTGGGCGGTGGCCGACCTGGCCATCAGCCGGTCCGGGGCCAGCAGTTGCGCGGAACTGACGGCCTGCGGCGTGCCGTCGATTCTGCTGCCGTATCCGTTTCACAAGGATCTTCACCAGAAAGCTAACGCCCGTGTTTTGGCGGACGCGGGGGCGGCGGTTTTGATGGACGATCAGCGGGATCGGCGCAAAAACGCCGAGATGCTGCGGCCGGTGGTGGAATCGCTTTTGTACGACATGCCGAAGCGCCAGGCGATGGCCGCCGCGGCGCTGAAATTGGGACGCCCCAACGCCGCCGCCGCGGTGGCCGCCAAAATCACGCAAATCATCGACGCTGGCCGATGAATGCTGGTCAGCATTTGAGATATCAGAGCGATCGGGCAATCAAGCCGCCGCCGACGGGAATCGGGCGATCTCGCCGAGCAGCGGAGGGCAAGCCCTCGCCAAGCGAAGGGCAAGCCCTCGCGACGGACTTTTTTTCATCTCATCAAAGGTGTACGATGTCCATTGGCATGATGCCGTTAGTTCACCAAGCGCGAATGGATTCGCGTCCGGCCAGCCGTTTCCACGGCAAGCGAGTCCACTTTATCGGAATCGGCGGATGCGGCATGAGCGGCCTTGCGCGCATGCTGCTCGATGCCGGCGCGATCGTCACCGGCTCCGATGCCAATCCCAGCGACGTGGTGACTGAACTGATTCGCTGCGGCGCGCAGATTTCCTGCGGCCAGGCGGGCGATCTGCTCAATAAACAAACTGATCTGGTTGTGCGCAGCGCGGCGATCAAGTCCGACAACTCTGAATATGCCGCGGCGGTCGAACTTGGTCTGCGGCAGGTGAAATACGCCGAACTTCTCGGGATGGTGATGGCCGATTCCATCGGCGTCGCCGTCGCGGGAACGCACGGCAAAAGCACCACTGCCGCCATGATTGGCTACGCCATGGTCGAGTGCGGGGCCGATCCGAGCATTGTGGTGGGGGGCATTGTTCCGCAATTGGGCGGGTCGAGCCGTTCAGGAGCGGGCGAAGTTTTTGTCGCCGAGGCGTGCGAGTTCGATCGCAGCTTTCATCGGCTGCATCCGACCATCGCGCTGATCACCAACATCGAGGAGGACCATCTCGATTGTTACAACGACATTCATGAGATTGTCGCCAGCTTCACCGCTTTCGCGCGATTGGTTCCACCGCATGGGTTGATCATCGCCGGCGGAAATGACGCGCGGGCGCGCGAGGCGCTGGCGCAGGTGCGGTCGCCGATCGAGTGGGTCGGCCTGTCGTCGGCGCCGGGGATGAACTGGAGCGCCCGCGTTGTCGGCGTCGAGCAGGGCTGCTGGCGCGGCGTGGTCGGCCACGACGGCCGCGAGCTGGGCGAGCTGCGGCTGGCCGTCGCTGGCGAGCATAATCTGCAGAACGCGCTGATGGCCGTCGCCGCCTGCGCGGCGTGCGGGGTTCCGGCGGAGAAGTCGATCCCCGCTCTGGGCCGTTTCACCGGCGTCGATCGGCGCATGACCGTCGTCGGATCGGTCAACGGCGCGACCGTCGTGGACGATTACGGCCATCATCCCACGGAAATCCGGGCCACACTCGAAGCGCTGCGCGGAAAGTTCAAGCCGCGCAAGCTTTACTGCGTATTCCAGCCGCATCAACACAGCCGGACGCGGTTTTTGATGGAGGATTTTGCCTCCAGCTTCCAGCAGGCCGACGCGACCATCGTGCCCGACATCTATTTCGTCCGCGACAGCGAGGCTGAGAAACAGAAAGTCAGCGCCGACGATCTGGTCGGCCGCCTCAAGGCCAATGGGCGGCTGGCGATTCATCTCTCCAGCTTCTCCGACATCGTCAGCCACCTGCGGACGGTCGTCGGCGAGGGCGATCTGGTCGTCACCATGGGCGCCGGGAACGTCTGGCAGATCGGAAAAGAATTGGCCGGTGGAACTAATGAATCCGCTCACCTATAAATGAAGGGAACAAAGAAGCGAATTCCGTTTCTCTGTTTCTCTTTTTATGAAACTCGCCGTCGCCAATCCATTTTCCGGTCTGGAGCCGATCGTCACCGAGAACGAGCCGCTGGCTCCGCACACCTGGTACAAACTGGGCGGCCCCGCGCGCTGGTACGTACGGCCGCGGTCATTGGAGGAACTGCACGAGGCTGCGACACGCTGCCTCGAATCGAACATCCCCATCTATGTCCTGGGATTGGGCGCTAATCTGCTGGTGAGCGACGAAGGCGTGAACGGGGCGGTCTTCCGGCTCGACCACGAATCATGGCGGCGCGTGGACATCGAAGGCACTCGCGTTCACGTCGGCGCCGGAGCGGACATCCAGCGGCTCGTGCTGCGAACTGTTCGCGCCGGGCTGGCCGGCATCGAATGTCTGGCTGGCATCCCCGGAACCGTCGGCGGCGCCCTGAAGATGAACGCCGGCGGAAAGTTCGGCGACATCGGAGCCGTGATGACCAGCGTCGAGTCGATGGACGCCAATGGGCCGGTCTTCGAGCAGACCAAGGACGATCTCGTCTTCGACTATCGCCAGTCGAACATCGCGTCCACGTTCATTGTCGGCGCCACGCTGGAGCTGGAGGAGGACGATCCCGACCGGATCATGGCCAAGACCAAGGAAATCTGGATGTTCAAGCGCAACAGCCAGCCGCTGAACACCAAAAACTCCGGCTGCATCTTCAAAAACCCGCGCGGGCTCAGCGCCGGGGCGCTGATCGACCAGGCCGGACTCAAGTCCATGCGCGTCGGCGGCGCGGAGGTCAGCGCCAAGCATGCCAATTTCATCATCGCCCACCCCGGCTGCCGGGCGGAAGACGTGCTCAAGCTCGTCAAGTTCGTGCGCGAACGGGTCTATGACAAGAACCAGATCAGCCTCGAAACCGAAGTTCGCATCTGGGGCAGGCAAACCCCCGACTCTGATTCAGGACTCCCGTGAAAGTCACCGTTCTGTACGGCGGCCCCAGCGCCGAGCGCGAAGTGAGCCTGGTCTCCGGCCGCGCGGTGATCGACGGTCTGCGCTCAATGGGCCACGAAGTTTTCGCCAGCGACATATCCCCGGCCGACCTGCGCGGCCTGGATCATCCTGCCGACGTGATATTCCCCGTCCTTCACGGCCAGTTCGGCGAGAGCGGCGAACTGCAGGAGATTCTCGAATCGAGAAATCTGAAATTCGTCGGCAGCGGCTCAGCCGCGTCGCGCCTCGGCATGAACAAGGTGCTGACCAAGCAGGCGTGGCAGCGCGCCGGCCTGCCGACGCCGTCGTATCGCGTCATCCGACGGGGTGAGCAGCCCGGCGACATCCCCGGCTCCTGCGTCGTGAAAGCCATCGACAGCGGCAGCAGCATCGATGTCTATCTCTGCAAAGCCCCCGCCGAATTGCCCGCCCAGGCCCGCGAGGCGATAGAAAAGGTGCTCGCCCGCCACGAATCGGTTCTGGTCGAGCAATTCATCGAAGGCCCGGAGCTGACCGTCGGCCTGCTGGAGGAGCAGCCGCTCGCCCCGATCCGCATCGTCCCCAAGAGCGAATTCTTCGATTTCAACGCCAAGTACAAAGCCACAGACACGGAGCACCGCTTCGACACCGGCCTGCCGCCGGCGGTGGTGGAGCAATGCCGCAACCTTGCCAAGCGGGCGAATGATGTGGTGGGAGCGCGCGACCTGGCGAGAGTGGACATCATGCTCGACAAGCAGAACCGGCCCTATTTGCTTGAGATCAACACCCTCCCCGGCTTCACATCCAAGAGCCTTCTGCCCGAAGCCGCCAAGCACGCCGGCATCGAATTCGGCCCGCTCGTGGACCGGCTGGTCCGCCGGGCGGCGGGGCGGCCGAGCAAATGATTGCGCTTTAGGCCGCAGCCCCCGGCGCGAGCCGCAGTTTCAGCCGCTTGCCCAATGCCGCCGCCACGCGCCGCAGCAACGTGAGAGTGTGCCCCGTGTATTCGGCGTCTTCCAACCTCGAAATCACCGACTGAGTCGTTCCGACAAGCCGTGCAAGCTGCGCCTGCGTCAATCCAGCCTGCGTGCGCGCATCGTGAATCATCTGCGCGACTTCCAAATCCGCTTCGGCTTCCCGCACATGCCGTCGCAGCCCCTCGTCTGATCCGGTCAGGGCGTCGAGAATGGCCACGGCATCGGTCGTGGAGCTACGCCTCTTTGGCCGGATACGACGCCTGATGTTGCGCTGGGTTTTGCTCATAAAGCCTCCGTCGCTCAATGGCCCGGTCAATCTCCGCAGACGGTATCTCGCGTTCCTTCGTCAGCCCACAGGCAACGATCGCGACGTTGCGCCCGGCGAAAAAATAGAGCATCCGATAGTTCACATGGCCCATCTTCGCCCGCAGTTCGTAAACTCCGTCGCGAAGGTAGTCGGCATGAGGTCGCCGAAGCTCATGCCCGAATTCCGCCAGCCGCCGAACCAAGGCGACACATTTCGCGTATGCCCTGCGATCTTCGCGCCGCAATTCAACAAACCACTCCAACACGGGGCTGTGACCGTCCAACTCCCGGTAAAAGTGGATCGTTGTGGCGGGCATCAGCGACTTCCAATGACATTATCGCAAAATAGCGATTGGCCTGCAAGGCGAAAATGGCGAAATCTCATGCCGGCGGGGCGAACCGGCCGCTAACGCAGGCTCATACGCAAGTCTGGCCCTACCAAGCTATTCTGTTGGGGACGGACCTGTCCGGCGCACAAAAGAAACTACCGCGCCAACGAAAACCAAAACCAGGACGGCCAGAAGTGGCTCTAAGTCGATATGGAATGGTGGTGTGAGGTCAGTGTGGTAATGTGTGATTGAAATGGAACCTGAATACGGGCTGTAGATTTCCCACCTACCATGCTCGAAGTCGATTATGCCGTAGACAGATATGATCCACAGTGCCAGCGCGGCGATATTGGCGCCGAGGTAAAGCAGAAACAGTCCCTGGGCGATCCGGCGCGGCATCCCATTAATTATACCGTACGATTCCTGCATCTCCGCGATATTTTCCGCGCTTCAGCTCGTCGCTTTCCGCGGCGAGGAGGCAATTCGATTCCATGAGCCGCCGCCAATTCTTCAAGAAATTCTTTCATCGGACGACCCTTGCCCGCCTCGGCTTCCTTCAAACTGCGTCGGATTACTTCAAATGGACTGTCCATACCTCGCCTTTGTTATACATGACGCCTTGACTCCGCGTTCTCCGCGCCTCGAGCGCAGCGGGCGGTGAAATAGGCGGATTCGAAGTGCAATCGGGTTAACAAATTGCAGTTGGCCCATCGACGCATTCCGCCAAATAATCCACTCGCAAGCAGACAAAAGCAACCTCACTCGGAGGTGTGCTACAATACTCATTACGGAGCAAGTGATATCCCGGAAACCGCATGAGCCTTCAAAAATCCATCCGCGTCCTCGGGGCGCGGCAGCATAATCTCAAGAACATCGACGTGGAGATTCCGCGCGATCAGCTCGTCGTCGTCACCGGACTCAGCGGCAGCGGAAAATCCACGCTGGCGTTCGACACCATCTATGCCGAGGGGCAGCGGAAATACATCGAGTCGCTATCAGCCTACGCGCGGCAGTTCCTCGATCAACTGCAGAAGCCGGAACTGGACGACATTCAGGGTCTGCCGCCGACCATCGCCATCGAGCAGCGGTCGGCCAGCAGCAATCCGCGCAGCACCGTCGCCACGACCACGGAGATTTATGATTACCTGCGCGTCCTGTTCGCCCGCGCGGGGACGCCGCATTGCTGGGTGTGCGGGAGGGTCATCGCCAGCCAGTCGCCGGCGCAGATCGTCGATAGCGTGATGCGCAAGCCGGCCGGCACAAAACTGATGATCCTGTCGCCGCTGATAAAGGGACAGAAGGGGGAGCACAAGGAGATTCTCGCGGCGGTGCATCGGCAGGGGTTTGTGCGGGCGCGCATTGACGGGCAGATCATCGAGCTGACCGCCAAGCCGCCGGAGCTTGCCAAGACCAAGGCGCATTCCATCGAAGCCGTTGTTGATCGGCTGGTCATCAAGCCCGACATCCGGGCGCGGCTGGCGGATTCCATCGAGACGGCGCTGAAGCTGAGTCAGGGATTGGTGATCGCCGCCGTGGCGGACGGGGCGGGGTGGGTGGATACGACGTACAGCGAGAAGTTCGCCTGCCCGGATCATCCGGGCGCCTCGCTCCCGGAACTGGAGCCGCGGCTCTTCAGCTTCAACAGCCCGCACGGAGCCTGCGAAACCTGCCACGGGCTGGGGACCAGCAGCGAATTCGATCCGGAACTGATCGTGCCCGACGCGAACGTGGCGCTGGAAAACGGCGCGATCGAGCCGTGGCGACGCGGCGGCAAGCGGATGAACATCTACTACGCCCGCGCCCTGCGGCAATTTTGCCGCGACTTCGGCGCGGACTATTCCGCGCCCTTCAGCCGGATTCCCAAACCCGTTCAGAGAATCCTCATGGACGGCACCGACGCCCGCGGCGACGCCGGGACGGGAACCTGGTTTGAAGGCGTCGTGCCGAATTTGCAGCGCCGATTTGCCAACACCGAAAGCGAGTGGGTGAAAACCCGGCTGCATCAGTACATGTCCGAGCAGCCGTGCGCCGCGTGCGGCGGGGCGCGCCTGCGCCCCGGAGCACTGGCGGTGCGGCTGCGGCAGAATGGCGAAACCTCACAGGGGCCGAACATCAACGACGTGTCGCGCATGACCGTCACGCAGGCGCGGGATTTTTTCCAGAACCTGAAACTCGGCGAGGAAGGGACGCGGATCGCCGAGCCGATCGTGCGCGAGATTTCCGCGCGGCTGGGATTCATGTCCGACGTGGGCCTGGAATATCTGACGCTGGACCGCAAAACCGGCACGCTCTCCGGCGGCGAGGCCCAGCGCATCCGCCTGGCGACGCAGGTCGGCAGCGGCCTCGTCGGCGTCTGCTATGTGCTCGATGAACCGACCATCGGGCTGCACTCGCGCGACAACGCCCGGCTGATCCGCACACTCAAGCGGCTCAAAGGGCTGGGGAACACCGTCATCATGGTCGAGCACGACGAGGAGTGCATTCGCTCGGCGGATTATCTGCTGGACATCGGGCCGGGGGCCGGGGCGCACGGCGGAAAGATCGTCTGCGCCGGGCCGATGCCGGATGTGCTTTCCAACGGGCACAGCCTGACGGTGAAATATCTCACGGGGCAGATTGTTATCCCCATGCCGGCGAAGCGGCGGGCGCTGGGCGGGGCGAAAAACTCTCTGGAACTGATCGGCTGCCGCGAAAACAATCTGAAAGACCTGGACGTGAAGATTCCGCTCGGCGGGGTGGTCTGCATCACCGGCGTCAGCGGTTCGGGCAAGAGCACGCTGATCAATCAGACGCTTTTGCCGGCGCTGAAGCGCAAGTTGTACGCCGCAAAAGTGAAGGCGGGGTTGCACAAATCGCTGCAAGGGAGCAGCAAAATCGACAAGGTAATCGAGATCGATCAAAGCCCCATCGGCCGCACGCCGCGCAGTAACCCGGCCACCTACACCGGCGTCTTTGACGACATCCGCAAGGTGTTCGCCAAGACGCAGCAGGCGAAAATCCGCGGCTACGAATCGGGCCGATTCAGCTTCAACGTCAAAGGCGGCCGCTGCGAGGCGTGTCAGGGACAGGGAACCAAGTGCATTGAGATGCACTTCCTGCCCGATGTTTACGTGGACTGCGAAGTCTGCCGCGGCACGCGCTACAACGCCCAGACGCTGGAGATTCACTATCGCGGAAAGTCCATCGCCGACGTGCTGAACATGACGGTGGAGGAAGCGCTGACGTTCTTCGAGAATTTTTCGCGCATCCATCAGTGGCTCGCGGCCCTGAACGACGTGGGCCTCGGTTACGTGCGCCTGGGCCAGCCGAGCACGCAGCTATCCGGCGGCGAAGCGCAGCGCGTGAAGCTGGCCACGGAACTGGGCAGGAGCGCCACCGGCCACACGCTCTATGTTCTGGACGAGCCGACAACGGGGCTGCACTTTGCCGACATTCAACATCTGCTGAACGTGCTGAACCGCCTGGCGGACATGGGGAACACGATTCTGGTGATCGAGCACAATCTGGACGTGATTAAATGCGCCGACTGGATCATCGACCTCGGCCCCGAAGGCGGCGCCGGCGGCGGCCGCGTGGTGGCGGAGGGAACGCCCGAGCAGGTGGCGGAGATCGACGCCAGCCAGACGGGGCAGTATCTGCGCGGAAAGCTGTCGCCAGTGGCTGAGGCGAAGATTGCTTGATCTGTATAGATGCCAATCGGGGACAAAGAGCAGTTGTCCACGAAGAGCACGAAGGGGCACGAAGAAAAGAATCTGGTTCAGCCCACGGCGAATTGCATTTCGTTGGCTTTTTCCACGGTCTTGGATGCCCGCAACACTTCGAATCGAACCAGGCCACCGTCGAAGCCGTAGTCGGCGATGACTCCGGGACGGACTTCCTCGCTCTCCTTGATGCGCTCGTCACGCAGACGGATGGTCAGCGTGTCGGTCTGGGGATTGTAATGGACCCTCATGGCCCTGGCCCTCTCAAACGGAAGCCATCAGGTCATCCCGCCCGTTTGTGCTTGTTGCCAAGGACGGATCGCAGTCCAATCGCAAACAGCGCGGCACGGCTGATGCCCGCTCGATGAGCGGCCTGATCCGCCATCTCAAGCAACGATTGTTCGACGCTCAGCGAAATCACGCGCACGCCTTTGCCGCGACGCGGCCGCCCGGGGCGGCGCTTGGCGCGTTTCCACTGGCGGCGCTCGGCCGGCGTCATGGGCCGGGTTTCGGATAAGGCGATCGGTCGTTCCAGGCGTGCCACGACGGCATCCAATTCGCCCGCCGTCATTCGCCCGTATCGGCCGGGAAGCCTGGGGTTCAGGGGTTTTTCGCTCATGGCCGTCTCCTGCGGTAATTTCGCTTCATCCTCGCCGTGAGCGGCATGGCGTGAATGACGAAAATGGATTCTTCTTTTTCGATCAGATAGATCACCTGAAGGTAACGGCCGCCCTCCGTTTGACCCTGCACCAGCGTCTTTTCGTCGCCGATCTTTTGCGGAAAAGGCCGCCGCGCCCGCCGCACGACATATTCCGCCTCTTCCCGACGGATGCCGTGCTTGAGGCACTTCTGGATGTTCCATTCAATCCAGCGGAACTCCATCGGCTGAATGATACGGGGTTGCCGGCGGCGCGTCAAATTATTTAATTAGATAATTAATATGCGGTTCGTGACCCATGAGGCAGAGTAGCCTCAACCACGCATCTTCAATGCGTCACCGCTCCAAAGCACGCCGGGCCGACGAGTTTGACGTATTTTGCCAGTGCTCCGCGCGTATATTTCGGGGCCGGCTGTTTCCATGCGGCTTTGCGCTTGGCCAATTCCTGATCGCTTAACTCCACCTGGATCGTCCCTTTCTCCGCGTCGATGGCAATTGTGTCGCCGTCGTTCAACAGACCGATCGGTCCGCCGACAAAGGCCTCGGGGCCGACGTGGCCGGCCATCAGGCCGCGCGTCGCGCCGCTGAAACGGCCGTCGGTCAGGAGAGCCACTTCATAGCCGAGACCCTGGCCGACGATGGCGGCGGTGACGCCAAGCATCTCGCGCATGCCTGGGCCGCCCTTGGGGCCTTCGTAGCGGATGACGACGGTGTCGCCCTTCTTGATGCGCTGAGCCTGCACGGCGGCCATGCACTCTTCCTCGCTGTTGAAGATGCGGGCCGGGCCGCGATGGGCCAGCTTTTTGACGCCGGCGGTTTTGATGACGCAACCTTCGGGGGCCAGATTGCCGCGAAGGATGTGCAGACCGCCGGATTTCTCGAAGGCGCGGCTGACGGGGACGATCACCTCCTGGCCTTCGGGAAGTTTCACGCCGGCGAGGTTTTCCTTGATCGTTTTGCCGGTGCAGGTGAGGCAGTCGCCGTGAAGCAACCCGGCGTCGAGGAGGACGCGCATGATCGCGGGAATGCCGCCGGCTTTGGCGACGTCGAAGGCGGTGTAGCGGCCGAAGGGTTTGAGGTCCGCGATGATCGGGGTGCGGCGGCTGATGCGGTCGATTTCGTCGAGGCTCAATTTGAGGCCGACCTCATAGGCGATCGCCGGCAGGTGCAGGGCGGCGTTGGTGGAGCCGCCGGTGGCGGCGACGATGGTGACGGCGTTCTCAAACGCGGCGGGCGTCATGATGTCGCGCGGCAGGATGTTTTTTTCCAGCAGCGTCATCACCTGCTTGCCGCATTCCACGGCGAAGTGGTCGCGGCTGACATCAACCGCCGGCGGCGAGCCGCTGCCGGGGAGGGCCATGCCCAGCGCCTCGGCGGCGCAGGCCATGGTGTTGGCGGTGAACTGTCCGCCGCAGCTTCCCGCCGAGGGACAGGCGTGGCACTCCATCTCGTACAGATCAGCGTCGCTCATCTTGCCGGCGGAGTTGGCGCCGACGGCTTCGTAGACGTCCTGGATGGTGACATCCTTTCCCTTGAACTTGCCGGGGAGGATCGTTCCGCCATAGAGAAAGATGCTGGGCCGATTCATGCGGCCCATGGCCATGAGCGTGCCGGGAAGACTTTTATCGCAACCGGCCAGGCCCACCAGGGCGTCGTAGCCGTGGGCATGCATCATCAGCTCGATGGAGTCGGCGATCACCTCGCGCGAGACGAGGGAGGCTTTCATCCCTTCGTGTCCCATGGCGATGCCGTCGGAGACGGCGATGGTGACGAATTCGCGGGGCGTCCCGCCTGCCGCCTTGACGCCTTCCTTGGCCGCCTTGGCCTGGCGGTCGAGGGTTAGATTGCAGGGAGTTGCCTCGTTCCAGGTGCTGGCGACGCCGACCCAGGGCTTGTGGATGTCTTCATCGGTCAGCCCCATGGAGCGAAAAAATGCCCGCTGCGGGGCGCGCTGGGGGCCTTCGGTCACGATAGTGCTGCGGGGACGGTTCATCTCGTGGTCTCCTCTCAAATCAAGTAACTATCGCATCCTACGGTAGATGGGCGGTCCAACGCCACTGGGGGGTTGGAAGGCCACGGGTAGCTACCCGTGGGCTTTTGTAAGCAGTTGTCAAGAATTTCATCATCCAACCCCTTTTCAAACGGCGTAGTTGATGGTGGAATACCGCGCAGCCGCAGCGGGACTGGGTTCCCGTCGGCCGCGCGGCGCCGGACGTATGGATTCTCCTGCGTTCGACACCTGCGCGCCGAGCACGCTCAGGAAGGAGGTGCCTTGGGTTGAATGTCAGTTCAAGTTAGATGCAAGTGTTTGAGTGAACGTATAAAAAGTCGAACATATTCGCCTTGGCCCTGCCCATTTGCCGCACAGCGGACATTGGAGCGGCAGGCGGGCGACGCCGCTTCCGGCGGCGAATGGAACATTTTTCTAAATGAGGATGCCATGACCAAGATGACAAAAGTATTGGGTTCCGCAACAGGCATGTTGGCCGTCGCCGCGTTCAGCGGCATGTTGGCCGGCGCCGCTCACACCGCCAGCGCCAAGGGTATCTCGGCCGCCAAGGCTCAGGTCGGAACAAGCGCCAAAGTGCAACGCCTCGACGGCAATGCATGTAAGGGCCAGAACGATTGCAAGGGCAAGGGCGGCTGCAAGACCGGCGATAACGGCTGCAAAGGCCAGAACTCCTGCAAGGGCAAGGGTGGTTGTAAGACCGCCACGGCCCCCAGCATGTTGTAATGCGAGTGCCTTGATCGCTATCAACGGGTCTGGACCGCCTGACCGGCGGTCCAGATTCTTTTACAAGCCCAAGCCCACGGGTGGCTACCCGTGGGCTTTCCCGCGGATCGACAATGCCGGCCAACCGATTCAACGGATTCACCGACCTGGGGATCGGCATCGGTCTGCGCGTTCCGCACTACCGCCACATTCTGAGTAAAAAGCCCACCGTCGACTGGTTCGAGATCATTTCCGAAAACTACATGGTCGACGCCGGCCGGCCGCTGCACGTGCTGGATCAGATTCTGGAGCAGTACCAGATCGTGCAGCATGGCGTGTCGATGTATTTCGGCTCGGTCACGCGGCGGGATTCCGAGCACATCAAGCGCCTCAAGCGGCTGGTCAAGCGCACCAGGACGCCGTTTCTCTCCGACCACCTCTGCTGGGGCAGCGTGGACGGCAGCTACACGCACGATCTTCTGCCGATGCCCTACACCTTCGCCGCCGCCCGGGCGACGGCACAGAGAATCCGCGAGGCCCGCGACTTTCTGGAGATACCCGTCTGCGTTGAGAACGTGAGCAGCTACGCGGAGTATCACGCTTCGGAGATGACCGAATGGGAGTTTCTCTCCGAGGTCGTCGAGCGGGCCGACTGCGGCATTCTGCTGGACGTGAACAACATTTATGTCTCCAGCCAGAACCACGACTTTGATCCGTACGATTATCTGAACAACGTTCCGCACGAGCGCGTGGGGCAGATTCACGTCGCCGGGCACAGCAAGTTCGAGAAGTACATCCTCGACACGCACGACCATCCGGTGCTCGATCCGGTCTGGAAGATGTACGCCCACGCCATCAAGCTCTGCGGCCCGACGAACACGCTGCTGGAATGGGATGCGCACATTCCGAGTTTCGATGAAGTGCACAGCGAGGCGCTGAAGGCCCGAAAATTCCTCAAGCAGTTTTCCGCTCCCGCGGCTCGACTGAGCTCGCCGAAGTCCGCCTCCGCCGGGGAGGAGCCTGCCGATGCTCTTATCACCGCCTAGATCGCCGCGCAAGCGGCGTCAGACGCTGGCACAGCTCCGCCGCCTCCAGCGCGTCGCCGGCGGCGTCATCATGCGGCCGCTCACCGATGATTTGGAATCGCAGCGCACGTCGGCCGACGGCCGCGACATGGAAAAAGTGGCCGGCGCCTTCATCAAGCCCAATCGCCGGCTCAGCAGCTTTGAGCGGATCGAGATTTACAATCGCCAATACTGGTACCGGCTGATCGACTCGATGTACGACGATTTCCCCGGCCTGCGGGCGATCCTCGGGAAAACCCAATTCAACCGGTTGATCACCGAATATCTGATCAAGCATCCCTCGCGCTCGTTCACGCTGCGCAACCTCGGCCGCAGCCTGCCGAAGTTCTTGGCCGACGAGCCGCGCTGGGCGAAGCCGCATGAGCGGATGGCCATGGACATGGCGCGATTCGAGTGGGCACAGGTTGTCGCGTTTGACGATCCTGCCTATCCGCCGCTGACGCCCGATGATCTGGCCGGCCGCGATCCGTCGCGATTGCGACTTTCGATCCAGCCCCACGTCACGCTGCTGGAAATGGCTTATCCACTGGACAAGTTCTCGCTGGCGCTGAAAAAGCAGGGATTGCGCTCCGAAGCCAGCAACGCGATGGGCGAAGATGAACGGGACGGTTCGCAGCATCCCGGCGCGCCGGGACTGCCGCGCCGCAGGCCGACGTTTCTGGCCGTGCATCGCGTGGAGTTCGACATCTATTTCAAGCGTCTGACGGAGCCGGCGTTTCGGCTGCTCAGCGCGCTGAGCGAAGGAAAGACTTTGGCCCAGGCCTGCGGCCTGGTCGAGGGCGCGGCGACGCCAAAGCAAATCAGGAATTGGTTCCTGAACTGGACCAGCATCGGGTGGTTCTGCAAACAGAACGCGAGGAAAACGAAATGAATTCCAAATGCTGCGGCGGCTGCTACGACTGGATCGCCTGCAAGCTGGATCTGCTCCAGCCGGTGTTCCTGCTGCTGCTGCGTTTGTATATCGGCTATCAGGCCGCGGTTGCCGGCTGGGCGCACCTCACGCACGTTGACAAGACCGCCGAGTTTTTCGCGTCGCTGCACATTCCAGCGCCGCGCCTCAACGTCTACATCGCCGGATCAACCGAACTGTTCGGCGGAATTCTCCTGGCTCTCGGCGTCGCGTCGCGCCTGATCGCCATTCCCTTCAGCTTCAACTTCCTCATCGCCATCCTTTCGGTGGACCTTGCCGATCCGAAATATCGCCAACTGCTTGAGAACGTCTTTTCCAATCAGGACATCATCCTCAAGGACGACGCGTTTCCGTTCCTCTTCGTCGGCATCCTGATCCTGATTTTCGGGCCGGGGAAACTTTCCGTTGACCATCTGCTGCTGCGGCCGCTTCTGCATCGCAAGGAAAGCGCGCCGCTGCCCGCCGCGCCATGAAATCCGCCGCCGCATTCATCCTCGGTTTGATGATACTGGGCACGGTCGCATCGCCCGCCGGCGCGCAGCCGATCGTCTGGCGACCCTGGTCCGACGGCGTATTCGCCCAGGCTAAAAGAGAACACAAATTCGTCCTGCTCGATCTTGAAGCCGTCTGGTGCCACTGGTGCCATGTCATGGACGAGACGACTTACCGTGATCCGACCGTGCAGAAATTCATGGCGGAGAAATACATCGCCGTGAAAGTCGATCAGGATTCGCGGCCGGATATTTCCGTTCGTTACGAAGACTACGGCTGGCCCGCGACGGTCGTCTTCGGCGGCGACGGGAAGGAGATCGCCATCCGTCAGGGGTATATCGAACCGAGCGGGCCAAAGGGGATGATATCGATGCTCCAGGCGATCATCGACGATCCGACGCCGGGGCCGTCCGTCCATGCGGTCGCCGCTGTCCACGCCGACGGCCCTGCGCTGGCGGATGACGTGCGGCAGGAATTGGTTCGTCGCACCAATGACGCGTATGACGAGCAATACGGCGCCTGGGGCCGAATCCAGAAATTCATGGACTGGGACGCGGTCGAGTATTGCATGACGCGCGCCCAGACCGGCGACAAGCAGGCCGAGCACATGGCGCGGCAGACGCTCACGCAGCAGATGCACCTGATCGATCCCGTCTGGGGCGGCGTCTACCAGTATTCCACCAACGGCGATTGGGATCACCCGCATTTCGAGAAAATCATGCAGATGCAGGCGGAGAACCTGCGAACTTACGCGAACGCCTACGCGCTCTGGCACGACCCGGCCGATCTGAAAGCGGGCCACGACATTCAGCGATTCCTCACTAGCTTCCTCCGGTCACCCGACGGCGCGTTTTATGTCAGCATGGACGCCGACCTGATCGACGGCGTGCACTCGGCGGATTATTTCGCGCTGGACGACGCCGGTCGCCGCAAGCAGGGCATTCCGCGAATCGACACGCACATCTACTCGCGCGAGAACGGGTGGGCGATCAACGCGCTGGCCGCGCTGTACGCCGCGACGGGAGAACCGGCGGCGCTGGATCAGGCGCGTTCCGCGGCCGCGTGGATCATCTCCAATCGTTCGCTGGGCAACGGCGGTTTTCGCCACGGCGACGCCGATCCCGCCGGGCCGTATCTGGGCGACACGCTGGCGATGGGCCGCGCAATGCTGAGCCTTTATTCCGTGACAGCCGATCGGGACTGGCTGGTCCGCGCCCAGTCGGCGGCGGATTTTATCGCGGCGCATTTCACGGCGTCCGGTTACGTCGGCGTGGCGACCAGCGATCTTGCGGCCGTCGGGGCGTTCGCGCCGCGCCCGGAATTGGATGAGAATGTCGCCGTCGCGCGATTCGCCAATCTGCTTTTCCATTACACCGGCAAACCGCAGGATCGAAAGCTCGCGGAGGCGGCGATGAGTTATCTGGCCGCCAAGGAGGTGGCCGAATCCCGCCTGATGATGGTGGCCGGCATTCTCATGGCCGACGCGGAAATGACGAGCGATCCGCTGCACGTCACGATCGTTTCGAGCAAGTTTGACAGCGCCGGCCACGCGCTCTTTTCGACGGCCATCGGTTTTTATCATCCGTACCGGCGTCTGGAATGGTTCGATCCGGCGGACGGCCCGCTGGCCAACTCCGACGTGCAGTATCCGCAACTCGGCCGCCCTGCCGGCTTCATCTGCACGGGCAGCGCCTGTTCCTCGCCCGCCTTCTCGCCGGCCGATCTATTGCGGAAGCTACAACGAGCGGCCAGCCATTGAGCTCGCCCCATATCGTCTCCATTGTCAACCAATTTCATTCTGCTCGTCAATGTGCGCATTCTCCGAACTATTGACCCTGCGCAAGCTGCCGTCCAGGTCAATCAGCCAAATGCTGCCGAAAATGATCGGCCGGTCTTCTCTGTAAAACTCAATGGTCTTCCCGTCCGCCAACCACCTCGGCGACGCAATCAACGGTTTCATCTGCGTCAGCATCCGGGCATTTCCGCCATCGGCCGCCGAGACCCATAATTCCTCGCCATGCAGATAGGCAATTTGCCGCCCGTCGGGGCTGAAAGCTCCCTCGCGCCGCTCGTCCGAGGCGATCTCATGGGGATTTCTGCCGTCGAAGTCCATTTGCCACAGACGTGCGCCGTTGCCGTACTTGACCGTGAGCAGAATGGTCTTGCCATCTGCCGACCAATTCGGATGCGAGATCGACTCGATCTGTCCGTCTTTTAGATCGAGGCGTTCCCCGTAACTTGCGTCCAACAATTCTGGGTGGTCGATCGAGGCTGTTGCGACAATCGTGTATTTTCCGCTCTCGATGTCCACCGTAAACAGGCTGGCGATCGACGCGACGCCCTGAGGGCCGCCGCCGCCGCCATTTCGGCCTTCCAATGGATCGTGAATCACTGCGGCGAAACCAATGTGTTTTCCATCGGGCAAGAAAACCGGCGGTCCATTGAGCCACGTAATATACGGCCCTGACCAAGGGAGCGTTTTGATGCTTCGCCCGTCGGGCGCGATGACGTCAAACTCCTCATGTGACGGGGGACCAACCCCGCGCTCGCCGAGAAACGAGTGAAAGCAGACCAATCGCAGGCCGTCCGAACTAACCGAAAAACTGTCCAGATCGTTGCTCGGCGGCAGGACAACGGTGTATCCGCTTTCTTCCGGCGCGGCCTTGACCAGCGAGTAATTTGTGTAGCGGTCGCCGACAAGGAAAAAAGCTGTCGGCTGGGTTGATGGTCCGTTGTCCGCGATCGCCGCCGCGCATCCCGGCAGCAAGAGCCGCGCCGCGAGAATCCCGATCCATCCGGCTCTGCGCTTTGTGGGCATTGGAACATCCTCTCATTTGCTCCATGAAGCTTCCCGGCACGCCTCACGGATTCACATTGATGTCGGACCGAATCAGATTCGTTGTGCCGTCGGAGTTGAGCGTGAACGTCTCCACGTGCAAATCGGCCATGAGCACGTTGCACGAGCGGTTGCCCAGATGGCGAAAGCGAATGTTCTGCGGATTGGCCGACGAATCAGAATTGACTGTCCCGCCCGTGGTCGTCGGCGTGAGGTCGATGCTCTCGGCGGAATTGAATCCGCTGGTGGTGGCGAGATTGTACTGGTCGGTCAGGAAAGTGTCGTAATTGAGGCGCCCGTCGTCCACTTCCAGCGCGACCGGCTCTGACAAGACCGACCATCCGCCGCCGGCGGGGCTGACCAATGACGCATCGAAGATCAGCGCGATGTCCGCGCTGTGCTGCACGTGCGACAGCACGTACGGCCGCAGATAGCATTTGGTTCCCGTCGGTTTGCCCAATTCGGCGAACTTGTCCTGCGTTCCCATGAGCGGCATCAGCCGGGGATGGCAGGCGTACTGCACGAGCGTCAGGCCCAGTGAGTTGAGCGTGTCTCCCGGCGGCGCTTCGGGATCGAAGAAGATGTTTCGCACCTTCGCCTGCAACCCAGGCGGGGAACCGAGGAAGACCGTGCGCTGGAGCACCATGGTCCAGTCGCCGCCGGCGGCGGTGGAGAAGCCGGTGTCCGTGCCGGTGACGGGGTTGAACGTGCCGTCCCAGAATCCGTAGGGCAGGATTCCACGATTGCTTCCTATGTAGATATTTATGGCTTGCCCAATTTGCTCTAAATTCGCTTGACAGGCCAGGTTGTTCGCCTGCGACCTGGCCTTGTTCAGCGTCGGCAGCAGGATGGCGATCAGCGTCGTGACGATGCCCATCACCACCAGCAGCTCAATCAGCGTGAAGCCCGACCAAGCCCGCCGTCCGGCCGCCGCGCCGGCCCGCGGATGGGGGGTGCGCGACATGACGTTCAGCCTTCGTCAAGCGAATGTCATCGCTTTGCATGACGAAGGTCGGGTTAGGCTAGCCCGTTGTTGGCCGCATGTCCATCAAATGATTCACACGCGACAGGGGCGTTCTGCCCGCGGGGTTCAGTTCACGGAAGGGTCGTCAGGGATCAGTTCGGGCTTGACTCTGCCGCCGAGGCTGGCGCGGGTGAGGAGTTTGGACCATTTCCCGGTTTGCGACGCTTCAAACACCATGTTTCTGGTTGTCGCCGCAGCGATCCATGCGCCGTCGGCCACCTCGCGTTCCAACTGGCCCGGACCCCAGCCGGAGTATCCCAGGAAAAACATGGCGCTGGGCTGTTCCTGCTTGAGCAGCCATTCCAATTCGTCGCGGTCGGTGGAGAAATAAAGACCGGAGATCACCTCCAGGCGTTCTTCCGATCCGAAGTGCGGCGCGCCGTCGTGGGAGTGGAGCGTCATCAATGGGCCGGGGCACGGGCCGCCCTGCCGCAGGACGCCTTCGGCGCGGCAGGTGGCCTCCAGCGCCTCTTCGCACGCATGTTTGAGCGTCACGTCCAGCGGGCGATTGAGCACCAGGCCCAGCGCTCCGTCCTTGCCATGCTGCACCAGCAGAATGACCGTGCGATGAAAGTTCGGATCGCCAAGCTCGCGCGACGCGACAAGAAGCTGACCGGCCAGCGACTTCATGATCGCTCAACAATAGCCTCGTCCGCCGCCACTGGCAAAGCGGCCGCGAAGAATGGTTTTTGGATTGGGCTCCCTCTCTTCATGTCGCGGGCAGTTCCAGAATGAACTCTTCGACCTCGACGCCGCGCGCTTCGGAAAAGCCCTTGTCTTCGCCGCAAATGCTGAACCCACATTTTTGCAGCACGCGGAGCGAAGCGACGTTGTCCTTGGCGGCGCGGGCGTGGAGCGGGCGAGTCTTGAACTGCCGTAAAAACTCCGCCAGCGCCCGGGTGGCAATGCCTCTGCCCCAGAAGTCCTTTCCGATCCAGTAGCTGACGGATGGTTTGCCGAATTGATCAAAACTCAGGATATGGCCGGCCACGTGCCCGTCAGCGACGATCGTCTTTTTCGTGACGGCGGCATTCGCCCAAATCATGGCCCAACGGGCCATGAAGGCCTCCCTGTCCGTCGGGTCTTTGACTGTGAACGCGGCCATGTGGCCGGCGACGGGGTCCAGTTGATGCTCGAAAAATGCCTGGAAATCCGATTCCGTCACGTCGCGCAGCAGAACGTCATGGGTGGATGCAGTTGCCATGTTTTGAATTTCGTCACGGTGTCGCGGCGGGCAAAGTGTCGGGGCCGGCTTTGGCGATGGCGGCGGCTTCGTCGGCGGTGAGGGCGTTGTCGTAGACGCGGAATTCGTCGATCGCGCCGCTCAGCCCGGCGTCGGCGTCGAAGGAGGAGCGGCCGATCCAGTTGTTGGTCGGCTTCACCTTGTCCAGCGTGTTGTCGCCAAGATCCTGGGCGGTCCCGGCCTCCTTTCCGTCGATGAACAGGTGCATCTTTTTGGCGGCGCCGTCGATCACGAGCGCGGCGACGTGCGGTTTGCCGTCGTCAATGGGATCGGTGTCGATGTTCGATTTGGAGGCGGCGTCGGTGGCGGTGATGGCGGCGCGGGCCTGATCGTCGGCGTTGCGCGGCGTCAGATAAATGAACGCGCGGCCCTCGGCGTCCTGCTTGTCGCCGATGTTCAAAATCCGGGCGAACGCGGCGTTCTGCTTGCCGGTGAACCAGACCACCAGGCTCACGCTGCCGCCCTTGGGCAGCACCGATGCGCTGAATTCGAGGTAGGAGAGGGCGTCGTCGCCGCTGGTCTTGTCGGGGTTGTCCAGAACCAGTTTGCCGTCGGCGATCTTCGCGGCTCCCTTAAGATTGCCATCAACGTTGCCGACGGAATCCTTGGCGGTTCCGTCATTGAATGAATAGCGGTGAATCAGGCCGGCCTGGGCGATCGCCGTGCATAGGGAGATTGCGATCAGGCAGACGAAGACTCGACGCAGACGAAATGGCGCGATCATGTTGGTTGCTCCTCGCAGGCACGATGGGTTGCGCCACGTCCGCCGCGGCGCCGCAGCGGCATCATACGCGCCGTCCACAATGCACGCCAACGGGAAGTTCGGACTATCGCGGAAAATCAGACCACGCCGGCCATGCCGGTTTCGATCGCCTCGCCGACGTATTCGCGCGGGTCGGTGACGTGGCCGGTCAGGGCGCTGGCCGCTACCGTCAACGGGCTGGCCAGAAACACGCTGCTCTTGGTGCTCCCCATGCGGCCGGGGAAATTGCGGTTGGTGGTGCTGATGCAGACTTCGGTTTTTTGCAGACGTCCGAACGTGTCGGACGGGCCGCCCAGGCACGCGGCGCAGCCGCTGGAGCCGACCAGACATCCGGCATCCAGCAGAACCTGCTCGACGCTCTTTTCGTTCGGCCCTTTTTCCACGCCGCGAAGATTCAGCCGCTGCATGTCGGCGTGAACTTCCGTGCTGCCGGGCACGACATAGGTCGGAATCTTCACGTGGTGGCCGTTGAGGATGTTGGCGGCGAAGATCATGTCGGTGATCTTTCCGCCGGTGCAGCTTCCGATGTAGGCCTGGTCCAGTTTCACGTCGCGGCAGTTATAGGCGGTGTCGCGGTTGTCGGGGCTGTGCGGCTTGGCGACCAGCGGCTCCAGCGTGGACAAATCCCATGCGTGCTCGAAGACGTATTCGGCTCCAGGATCGTCGCGCTCCACGATCCAATTGGGCCGGTTGCTGCGGGCGCGAACGTAGCGCAGGGTTTTTTCATCGACATCACAGACGCCGTTCTTGCCGCCAGCCTCGATGGCCATGTTGGTGAGAGTCATGCGGTCTTCGAGCGTCAGCGAGCTGATGCCGTCGCCGGCGAAATACATGCTCTTGTAGGTGGCTCCATCCACGCCGATTTCGCCGATGACGGAAAGGATCAGATCCTTGGCCGTCAGATAGGGCGGGATCGACCCGTGGAACGCGAATTTCATGGTGGGCGGAACCTTGAGCCACAGTTTGCCGGTTCCCAGGACGAACGCCGCGTCGGTGTTGCCGATGCCGGTGGCAAACTGCCCGAACGCGCCGGCGGTGCAGGTGTGGCTGTCGGTGCCCAGAAGCACCTCGCCGGGGCGGACGTGACCCTCCTCCGGCAGCGCCTTGTGGCAGACGCCCTTGTAATTCGTCTTGGTCGGGTCGCGGTAGGGATTGGGCATCGTCGGTTCGTTGGTCACGAACTCGGCGTCGTAGTAATACTTCAGCCCCTGCTCCTTCACGAAGTCGCGCAGCGTCTGAATGTTTCGGTGGCACTTGGTTTCGGCGGTGAAGATATAGTGGTCGGGAATGATGACGATCTTGTCGCCGTCCCAGACGCGGGCGTTTTTGCCGAATTGTTCGTAAAAGATGCCGATGGCCCCGGGGCCGCAGACGTCGTGGGTCATCAGCACGTCGACATCGACCCAGACGTTCTCGCCGGCGACGACGCGCGGTTTCCCGGCGTGTCGGGCGAGAATCTTCTCGGTCATTGTCATACCGGCCATGGCAACTCCTCGCGGAAGCACAGAACAGAGTATATCCCCGGCGGCGTGGGGATTCTATCGGCGGGAAGAGGGCGCGCACCCCAACCGCGGGGGACGAAGGGTTTGTCGCCCCGGCGTCACTTCTTCTTTTCGCTGGCCATGCGTTTGAGGATCATCGTGGCCACTTCGGCGCGGATGTCCTCGGGATAGAGGCCCAGGACCGCCGCTTGCACGACGTCCGTTTGCTGGCAGAACCACTCGACCAGGCGGCTGGTGGTCGCAACCTGGGTCATGCCCAGGCGGTCGCACAGGTTCGTCAGGTGGTCCTTGGCCTGCGGGAACAACTCAATCCGCATGATGACGCGACGAGGCACGTTGGATGTATTAGCCATGAGTGTGGAAGTAAAACTCAATTGTGTTTTGCGGCCGCGGAAATGAACACTTTCCGTGTGCCGCCCGTTTCAAATTCACAACCGTTCAACGCTCAGTCGCCGGCGGAACTCTTGTCCGATGATAGCTTCTTGAGCAGCGATTTGGCCAGCGTGGCCATCGACGCATCTGACAGCGTCTGCAAAACAGCCGTGTGGATGTAATCGTCCTGAAGACTGAACCAGTTGACCAGCCGGGACATCACCGCTATCTGCGTCATCCCGCGACGCTTGCAGATAACCTCAAGCCGATCCTTGGCAGGAGTGTCCAACTGGATACGCATGATCGACCGTTTACCAGCCATCAAACATGCCTCCGAAAAAGCCCATCCCCTTTGTATCCAGCGGTCCGAAGCCCCTTAACCGGTCCGAGGAATTTACAATAATCTAACACGTTCATCCTTCTGCGTCACCCACAAACCGTCATCCTAGGCGACGTTCCGCATAACAGAGGCAGGATTCTAAATGGCCTCCGGTTGAACCATCAAGTGGGGGACCGTGGTAAATGGTGACTTCACGGCTTCCAATATGGACGCTTTTGTGGGTGATTTTAGACCACTGGCGCGACTGCATCTGCGAGGTGGGTTACGTTCAACGATTTTTCATCGCCTCATTCGCGGAATCTGGGCGGTATTTCCCGATTCGGAGGCAGCGCGGGGCCGGCTTCAGGCAACCGCGTCCGAAACCGCAGAAGCAATTCGAGCCGCGGCCGTCGTCACGGCGCTCGACAAAGAAAGAGTCGGCGACGAGGCCGCGCTTGCCATCGCCATGACTTCGCCCGCCAGCCCGCGATAATCGGCGGCGCCGTGGCTGCCAGGGTCGTATTGCAGGATGTTCTGGCCAAAACCAGGGCTTTCCGCCAGTTTTACGTTGCGCCGGATGCGCGTCTGAAAGATGACGGCCCCCGACCAGGGCAGCCGCCGATCCGCCGCCGCGGCGAGAAATCCGCGCAGATCCTTCACCACTTCGCTGCTCAGTTTGGTCTGACTGTCGAACATCGTCAGCACGATCCCCGACACGCGCAGCGCCGGATTGATCTGCCTGCTGACCATGGAGACCGTCTCCAGCAATTTGCCGACGCCCTGCAGCGCCAGGAAATGCGGCTGCATCGGGATGATCACTTCGTCCGCCGCGGCCAGGGCGTTGAGCGTCAGCAGCCCCAGGCTCGGCGGGCAGTCCAGCAGGATGAAGTCCAGACCCATTCTCGCGGCCGCCTCGATTCGCCGCTTGAGCAGCGTCTGCCGCGCCGTCACCCGCACCAACTCCACCTCCGCCCCGGCCAGATCGATACTGGCTGGAACCAGCCACAGACGCTCGTTGAGCCGCCGCATCGCCGCATCCAGTGGTTTGTCTTCCAGTAGCACATCGTATAGTGAATTATCGCCGCTCGAGGGGTCGGCTCCGCAGTTGATTGTCAGGTGGGATTGCGGGTCCAAATCAATGAGGCAAGTATTCCTGCCCGCTTCGGCAAGCGCCGCCCCCAAATTGACTGTGGTGGTAGTTTTCCCTACTCCACCTTTCTGGTTCATCAGGGCGATAATTCGCATACAGCGGCCTCCCTGCCATCCGGCATATATGATTATCGGACGAATCGTCCGAAAAACAAGACAGCCGCCTCGCCGGGCGGCGCGGGATCGGGCCTCATGGATTTTCCGCCCCGTCCCGGTTACATTTCCGCCCCTCTATGGCCAAGGCTCGTGCCATCGTCAAACGCCGCAAGGCCGTTCGCAACATCCGCAAGATCACCAAGACCATGCAGATGATCGCGACCGCCAAGTTCCAGAAAGCGCTCAAGCGCGCCGTCGCGGCCAAGCCGTACAGCCGCAAGACGCGCGAACTGGTCGGCGAACTGGCCTCCTCCATCGGCGACATCGAGCATCCGCTGCTGCGCCGCCCCGGCGCCGCTGAATCCGCCCACCGCATCGCCCTGCTGGTCATCACCTCCAATCGCGGCCTCGCCGGCGCGTACAACGGAAGCATCCTGCGGACCTGTCACAAGTTCCTCGAGAAGGAAAAGGCCGCTTCCACGCAGATTGATCTGTACGTCTGCGGCAAGAAGGGCGTCAATTATTTCAATTTCCAGAAACTGCCCATCACCCAGCGCTTCGATCAATTCGGCGACGCTCCCAAATATGATCTGGTCGCCGAGGTGGCCGATCAGTTCATCGCGCGATTCGTCAAAGGCGAGGTGGACGCGGTTCACGTCGCCTACATGAACTTCGCCAGCGCCGGAAGCCAGAAGCCCGAAGTGCTCACGCTCCTGCCATTGTCGGACATCGCCGCGGCAAAACCAGAGAGGTCCAAAGCCGAGACGTCCAAGCCCGATGCGCCGCATTACAATGCGATCTACGATTTCTATCCCGACGCCAAATCCCTGCTGGACGAACTGCTGCCGCTGACCGTGAAGACGACGCTCTTCCAATGCTTCCTCGACGCCACGACCAGCGAGAACATCGCGCGGATGATCGCCATGAAATCCGCCACCGACAACGCCGACAAGATGGTCAAGAGCCTGACGATGCGCTACAACCGCGCCCGCCAGAGCCAGATCACAACCGAATTGTCCGAAATCATGGGTGGCGTCGAGGCGATGAAGAGCTGACGGAAGTTCGGCGTTGGGGCGGGGGGTGATACACATGTTACACTTTTTCGGATTTGCCGGCGCGCAACAAGTGCGGTAAAGCGTTTGCTCAACATTACTTAAGAGCGCGTTGCGCCTGTGGGGGTTTGGGTAAAATGTAACATTGGATTGCTCCATGTGTTAAGTGAACAATTTTATTGCAATTCGGAAACGGAATGGGGGTATGATTTTTTTTGTTCGCTGACGTGTCTTGATGGAGGTCGGGGTGTTTTTGAAATGCACGAGGATGGCAGCGGTTGTGATCGTGGTCCTGGCCTTTTTTGGCTTTCGCCCCGGCAGTTCGTTGGCGGCGGCGAACTACGCCAATGTTTTTCTCGGTGAAGATGCGGCCTTTGTTGCCTTCACCGGTGCAAGCAACCCCCTACCATCAGGTTATATCAACATCGTGGGTGGAAATCCCGGATACCTGAACGGAATCAGCGGCGGCCAATTCGGTGGCGCTAGGGGCAGCGTCGGAATCATCGACCCATACGAGAACGACGTGGAACTGGTCGGATTAGCGATCACTGTCACCGATTACGCGGGCAACGCGCATTCGTTGTCGGACCTTGATGATCCGGCGCTCGCAGATATCGTGAACGATCTGAATGCCAGTTCTGCTTATTATAATATAGGAATAACCGCTTACGCTTATAGCGCAGCCCCAAAGCAATACGTAAACCAACTGGCAGCGCTTTCGGCAGGTGAATCCGTTAATAACGGCCAGCCATTCGACATACTTCTGATATCCGCCAACCAGTTTTCGCTGCCGCATAGTTTCCTGAATTGGAGCTTCGACTTCTCGAATGAAATTGGCAACCCGGATGGGATCACAGCGTTGAGCATAACTGACATCGGTGCGTTACCTGAACCTGCGGCGGCGGATTTGGTACTTTTGGGCAGTGCAATACTTCTCGGCCGACGGCATCGCCCCCGGCACCACGTCGGTCAGGTTTGAACCTCTTCTGATTTGGGAAGGAGTGAATATGCCATTCATTCTCTTTGGGAAGGATCGCAGGTTTTCGAAACGGAGGGTTTCTCATCTTATGCATCGAGCGGCTTTTTGTGCAATCGAGCGGTTGGAGCCGCGTCGATTATTGTCAGGAAGCTGGACACCCGTGAACCTGCCGGCAGGCTATTCGCCGGGCCCCATGCTGCTTTTGCCCGATGGCGACGTCATGATGAATGATGGCGGACAAGGCGCATCTGCCGGGTGGCATGAGCTGGTTCCCGATGCGTCGGGTAATTACGCGGATGGTACCGTAGAAGCATTGGCGCCGATGAGCGTGAGCCGCGGTGCATTTGCTTCCGACGTTTTGCCAAACGGTGATGTTTTCGTGTTCGGCGG
>Ga0182024_10005202_pt1 | contig 29318 bp, 26 predicted proteins | sample P32metaG_FD_120480 | JGI IMG/M metagenome (GOLD analysis project Ga0182024, IMG submission 120480) | Permafrost microbial communities from Stordalen Mire, Sweden - P3-2 metaG (Illumina Assembly) | ecosystem: Environmental > Terrestrial > Soil > Wetlands > Permafrost | place: Sweden: Stordalen...
GGCTCTCTAACGAGGTTGTTTGGCGACACCAGGTTAGCGCAGTTCAACCCCTCCTCCTAATCCTTTTTACAACTCCCTGCTTCTACGCGCCTTCTGCCCTGCCGGGTTTTGCAAGTGGCTCACAGTACTGGGATTTTGGGGTGCGTGCCTTACGCTCAATATGATCGATTCCGGAGGCACGGCGGTCGCACCTGCGGCGGAATATTCGATGACTGCCGGGGCGTCCTTCAGCGATGATGGTCGGTAGCCGCCATGCACGTAAGTCTGGAAATACCGGAGGATCTGGGGCGACGCATTGCCGACGATCCGACGAGTTGCCGCAAGTCGCCCTTGAGGGACTGGCTCTCGAAGGGATTCGAACCGAGAGGCTTACGGTTTCGCAGGCGCGCCGCTTGCTGAACATTTCTTCGCGATACCAAATGGACGGTTTTCTCAAAGCGCATGGCGTGTTCCTGGACCTGACGCTGGAAGATATTCGCAAAGACAGCAATGCCGCCCGGTCTCTTGCGACCTGACATCTGACATGTCGCTTTACCGGCTCCCCGCCACGTTCGAGCCGTCCACTCAAACCGGCACAAAACCAAGATGATTCAGCCGCTCCTCCGAAGCCGTGGCGACCCAGATTAGTAACAGCTCTGTATCGCTACGCCGATCTCAAGATCCTGCGATACGATGATGATCCCCGGACTGATCGTGTCTCCCGAAATCGCACGAAGTGCCCCGGCATCGTCTTCCTGTCGTTAGAAACGAGAATTCGGCCGTATTCCGCGGCGATGCCGATTACCTCGGGCTCCGGCAGCCCAATAACGCCGCCCGCATGAGCACCGAGAAAATCGACCGATGGCTCCCTGCGGAGAAGGCCAACAACGATCTTGTGATTGAGGTCGGCACCAGCCAGGAATCGCGGTCTCATGCCGTGGGCGCATGAGCACTCTGGCGGGCTTCGCCAAGTTTCCGATAAAGCGCCGGATCGGTGCGCCGTGCCTGTTCCCGCAGCGCCTCAAATTCAGCCTGACCCTGGCGAAGGTATTGGTCGACGATGTCGCGATTCGCGATATAAAAGGCCAGAGCGCCGAAGATCTGCTCAAGGCCCAGCGACGGAAAGGATTCCGCGATTCCCTCAGGGGACTCGCCCCTCAGAAACGCGTAGACGACCGAGTCAAGGGAAACGCGAGTGCCTTTGACGAAGTAGCCGCCGTTGCGCTGTTCGACATATTCCCTGACCATAGGCTAGCCGTTTCCACTATACGCCCGGCGAAAATACCGGATTCATCTGGCGCCTGCTAACCAGCCGGTTGCGGCTCCGCTGTCTCGCTGTGCTTCGGAATTTTCCAGATGGCCTTGCCGAATTGCTGGCGCGCAAGGTCCAGCTCATAGGCGCTTTGCAGGTTCATCCAGAAATCCGCCGACATGCCGAAATACTGACCGAGGCGCAAGGCGGTGTCCGCAGTGACGTTCCGCTTTCCCGCCAGAAGCTGGTAGAGGCGGTTGGGCGGCACCTCGATAAGGTCGGCCAGCCTTTTCGCGGTGAGGCCAATTTCCTCCAGCTCGTCGCTGAGGATTTCTCCGGGATGAATCGGTGTGCGTGCCATAGTCGTCTCCTCCCGTCTCTTTTTTTAGTGGTAATCCACAATTTCAACATTCGCCGGGCCCGCCTCGTCATTTGGCCGCTCGAAACAAACTCTCCACTCGTCATTGATCCGAATGGAAGACTGGCCTTTGCGGTTTCCCTTCAGGCCTTCCAGACGATTGGAGTTGAGCGCGGCCAGATCGCCTAACGACGTAGCCGCATCGAGAATGCGTAAACGCTTCTCAGCCTGCTGCCGGAACAGCTCCCACTGGCGAATTCTCTCGCCGGCCGCCAGACGCTCGGTGTCCTTATCTCGGTAGCTCCTTATCGTCCAGTCCGATACCGGTATAGACGAGTGACGTCAAAGGTACAAATTTCACTTTTTTCGCCTCCCGCTGAAGGGACCGGGCCTTCATCCGAAGCCGTTTCGGTGATTTTCGCTGTATTCCCGAGCTGGCGATTTACCTGCGGCAGGATGCCATCCTGCCCTACATACTATTTGGTAATACCTCCTGATTTTGGCGTGGGGCAATAGCGGAACCGGCGGAATCGAGGTTATTCTGTCGATTCTACTCTGGCCTCGCAGAAGCGAAGTTGCGGGAGCTTCCGGACTCCAAACATGCAAAACCCCGCCGTATAGGGCGGGGTCTGCGGAACTACCTGGAGTAGAAAGGAGGATCTGCTTATGGTTCTTCTATTGTTGCTCGTTAGTCTTCTTAAGAGACTGCGACGGCTCGGCGTCAAAATCGATTTCTGGTTTTGATCCGTAACCGATGGAGGCTGGCGGTTCGCTGCCGCTGGCCTCCACAACAATAACTTATCACAGTTTCGGTGAGGTTGAAAGATTTCCCCGCCTCACCGCCATACTCTGCGCCCGAATCGCCAGCTCCGTCACTTTCGCGGCATGCGAAAAACTCATCGCCGTAGCCGTTCGATCCCGCACATCCCTCCCCAGCGCCGCAAAATAAGTCAACGGAATATCCGCGCAATTGATGTACTCGTTGCGCGTCTTATTCACAAAAAACAGATGATCGGTCCCATCACGCCCGCTCACATCCACATACTTCCGCAGCTCAATATACCCTTCGGTCCCGAGAATAATAAAACGCCCATCGCCCCAGTTCGGCAGCGCATCGGGCGTATACCAATCGACCCGCACATACCCCTGCGCCCACTCGCTTCGCAGCAAAATCTCGCCGAAGTCCTGCAACCCCGGATCGCCTGGATTCGCGAAATTACCCACGCTCGCCGCCACAATCTCCGCATCCGTCGAGCCGGTGAACGCCAGAAACTGATCCACCTGATGCGAAGCGATATCCGTAAGAATCCCGCCATAACGCGCATCGTCGAAAAACCAATCCGCGCGCAACGCCCGGTTTAACCGGTGCGGCCCGATCCCGATCGTCTGCACCACGCGGCCAATCGCGCCCGACTCCACCAACTCCGTCGCCTTAATGACCGCAGGGACCTCGAAGCGTTCGGAAAAATCGATCGACCAGATGCGGCCGGTTTGTTCCACCGTTGCCCGCACCCGCGCCAGATCCGCAAGAGTAGTGCAGCCTGGCTTATCGAGCATCACGTCCTTGCCATGCTCCATGCAACGGATGGCGAGCGTCGCCCGGTCGCACGGCACAGCCGCGATCAGCACCATCTCGATTGACGGATCTTCCAGAATCGCCTCCATGTCGTCCACGCGCGGAACGTCCGGAAAGCGCTTCACGAATCCGGCGAGCGTGGGAGGCGTCCCTTCCGTCCACCAGGCGCGGCAAACTGCGCCCGTAGCCAACATGCCGTCCAGCATGCCGAAAATGTGGCGATGGTCAATACCGATAACGCCGATTGAAATGGGCTTCATATAAATTCTCAGATTTCCTGACTCGGCATGTTGTACATGAACGACATTTGCAGCACGATCTTATCGCCCTTGAATTCTTTCGGCAGCGGCGGCAGAGGATTCGACGCGCTGATCGCCGCGACCGACGCATTTTCCAGCGCCCTGGCGCCCGATTGCCGGTTGAAGATGACTTTCTGCACTGTGCCATCCTTTGCGATCGAAAACTCCAGCGTCACCATGCCTCGCTGGCCGAGGTGCGCCGCCCCCGGAAAAACAGCCGCCCATTTCAGCTTCACAGCCGCGAGCACCCGCTGTAAATACGCCTGGAAATCCACCCCCATGGGATCGCTCTTCAACTCGAATTTCGAAAGCCGCATTGAAATGGGATTCATATAAACTCTCAGCTTCCCTACCGCGGCATGTTGTACAGGAACGACATTTGCAGTACGATCTTATCGCCCTTAAAGTCTTTCGGCAGCGGCGGCATCTGGCTCGACGCGCTGATCGCCGCGACTGACGCATTATCCAGCGCCCTCGAGCCCGATTGCCCGTTGAAGACGATTTTCTGCACCGTGCCATCCTTCGCAATCGAAAACTCCAGTGTCACCATGCCGCGCTGGCCGAGGCGCGCCGCCATCGGGAAAACAGCCAGCCAGTTGAGCTTCACTTCCGCCAGCACCTGTTGCAGATAGGGCTGGAAATCCACGCCCATCGGGTCGCTCTTCAGTTCGAAATTCGACATCCGGGCCGCCGACGCCGGAAGACGCAGGCCGCCGCCCACCGAAATTTCCCCCGAATCGGGCGGACGGATACCCTTCGTCGTGCTGCTGTTCGAGAGCGAACGCATCGCTTCCTGAACGGCGTTTTCCGAACCTCCGAGATTGCCGCCCGGCTTCGGAGCCGGCGCATGCAATTGCGGAGAATCCTCCACAATGATCTTCGGCGCGTCCGTTTTGGGAGTCGCAACCGGCGGCGGAGTGGGCGATGGAGGCTGATTGCGCGCCGTCTCACCCTGCGTCGGCGCGGGTGGCGCAACGGGCGGTGGCGGCGGAGGCGCCTGCACAGGCACGGGCACTGGCGCAGCCGGTTTCGGCGCAGCTTTGGGCGGGGGCGCGGGCTCCGTCATCCTCGGCGACGGGGCCGCAGGCGTCGATAGCAGCAGCTTCGCCAGCGGTCCCTTATTCGGAGCCTTCTGGGTCAGGTCCTTCGGGATATAGAGGTGAACCACGTAAGGCACATGCAGGTTCTCCGGCGGCGGCACGTCATAAGCTCCGCCTTTGATGATGAACAACAGCGTGATCGCGAACAGGTGAAAAATGACGGAGCCAACGGCAGCCCGCTTCCATCGCGGCCAGTCGCCGCTGGTGTCGCGCACCAGCAGGAAATTTAATTCGTGTTCCGTGCCGACGGAGACGGAACCTGGCGAATCTGATTGTGGCTCGGGCCGGGTTTCCATCCTGTTGCTTTAAGTATGCGCGGCCAGCGTCTCACTGACCAGCCCCGCATGCTGCTCAATTCTATCAAGCACGGCGAGCGCCACCTCTAAAGTTCTACGCGCCACTTTACCTGCCAGTTTCGGCTGTTTTCGCGTTTCCACCGCGTCCAGAAACGCGTCCAGCTGCAGCTTCAGCGGCTCGCCCGTCTTTATGGAAAGTTGATCGAACGAGAGTCCCGCTTCGCCGCCAACCGTGCAGACAGCCGCCGATTGCTTCGCGTAATCGAGCGAAATATACTGACCCGGCTGGAACACGCGCAGCTTGCGGATCTTCTCCGTCGAAACGCGGCTCGCCGTAAGATTGGCCACGCAGCCGTCCGCAAATTCCAGCCGCACGTTGGCGATATCCACCTTCGGCGAAAGAATCGAAATGCCCGCCGCACGGATTTCGCGCAGTTCGGCATGCGCCAGTGCGAGCACGATGTCGAGATCGTGAATCATGAGGTCGAGCACGACATCCACATCGAGGCTGCGCAGCGTGAAGACGCTCATGCGGTGGATTTCAAAAAACAACGGCAGTGTGGCGATACGTTCCAGTTCCACGATGGCCGGATTGAATCGTTCCAGATGGCCAACCTGCAGAATGCGCCCTTTGCGCGCCGCGGCTTCGATCAGGCGGTCGGCATCGGCAAGCGTGACGGCGATCGGCTTTTCCACCAGGACGTCGATCCCGGCTTCCAGCAGCCGGCAGCCGATTTCAGCGTGAACAGAAGTGGGCGCCGCAATGATCGCGGCATCCACCTGGCCGATGATTTCATCGATCGACGCTACGCCGATGGCATTGTACAACCCGGCTTGTTCGCGGGCGCGCCGGAGATTGACATCCACCACGTGCGTCAGCCGCGCACCCGGATTTTCCGCCGCCACGCGCACGTGGTTGCTGCCAAACGCTCCCGCTCCGATAACTGCGATTCGGATCATCCCAGTGTCTCCATTCCGACAATCGCGATCTTCGCCGCATTCGCCTTCGCCAGCAGCTCCTCGCGATCCAGCAGCAGAGTACGCCCGGCATCCACCGCGAGCGCGGTCGTATTGGTCTCGATCATCACATCGATCGTATTCGGTCCGATGGCAGGCACGTCGAACAGCAAATGCCTGCGCCGCGCCGACGCCTTCACCAGCGACAGACGCTTGCCTTCCACCAGGCTCGCGGCGCGACGCAGCATCGCATCGGTGCCCTCCATCGCTTCCAGCGCCACACAGGCCCGGTCGGCAATCGCCACGCTCTGGCCCAGATCCAGATTCGCCAATGCATGCGCGATGCGGCGGCCGTATTCGATATCGCGCTCTTCGTCGGAATCGATCTTCCGCTTCGTAATCGCGCCCATGCCCGCCAGCAGCGGTTTAAGCAATAGCGTCGAATCCACCAGCGAAATACCCTCATCGAGCAAAACCTTCTGCACCGCGCCGATCAGCGAATCCGTATTCTTCAGCGGCAATGCGGCCAGCACTTTGATCAGCCGCCAGTCGGGCCGGATCGACGAAAAAATCTTCGCGTGCTTCACCTGGCCGGCCATCATGATCTGCGTGATGCCTTCCTCGCGGCAGATCTCGATCAGGCGACTGAGTTCGCCGAGCGAGACCCAGTGACAGCGCGTGGCCGCGCGCTCTACCTCCGGCGAAGCTTCCTCTTTGATAGCGATGGCGACGGCTTCGTCACCCTGTCTGCGCGCCGTCTCAAGCGCGAGCACAGGGAAACGGCCATTGCCGGCAATGATCCCGTACTTCATCCTTTAATCACGCCGCGCTCTGACGCCGCGATGAAATCGAGCAGTTCCTGCACCTCGGGCGAAGCGGGCACTTCCTCGCGAATGCGTTCCACGGCCTGCGTCGTATTCAACCCTGCCCGCGTCAACAGGCGCAACGCGGTTTGCAATCCTTCAATAGCCGACTTGTCAAATCCGCGCCTCGCGAGCCCGATGGAATTCGCTCCGAACACCTGCACCTCAGGCTGATGGCTGGTCAGCGAGTACGGCATCACATCCTGCTTAATCACGCTGTAAGGGCCGACGAACGCGTGGCGGCCGATCCGGCAGAATTGATGCACGCCGCTGTAAGGACTGACGTCCGCCCAGTCTTCCACAAGCACGTGGCCGGAGAGACCCACGCTGTTGCCCAGAATCACGTGATTCCCAATGCTGCAATCGTGCGCAACATGGGCGTACGTCATCAGCAGGCAATCGTCACCGATCGTCGTGTAAAGTCCGCCGCCCACGGTGCCGCGATGAATGGTGACGAATTCCCGCACCGTATTGCGATTTCCGATACGCGTGAACGCGCGTTCGCCCCGGTACTTTAAATCCTGCGACGCCGCGCCGATCGAAGAATACGGATAAAAGACATTGTCTTCGCCGATTGTCGTGGGGCCCTCCACATACATGTGGGCCATCAGGCTGGTGCGTGCGCCGATCTCCACGTCGGCGCCGATGACGCAGAACGGGCCGATCTCGGCGTCCGGATGTATGCGCGCCGCGGGATCGACGATGGATGTCGCGTGTACCGCCATCTACGCCGGCGTCTCCGCTGGCTTGTCTTCGAGCTTGCACATTACTTCGGCTTCGGCCACCAGCACGCCGTCGACGGTGACATGTCCCGCCATTTTCGCGACAGTGCCTTTGCGCCGGATCACCTTCATATCGATGCGCAACTGATCGCCCGGCACCACGGGCTTGCGGAAGCGCGCGGCGTCCACGGAGACGAGGAAGACGAGCTTCTGATCGCGGTCGGGAATGGAGCTCAGCACCTGAACGCCGGCCGTCTGCGCCATGGCTTCGACGATGAGCACGCCGGGCATGACCGGAATATCGGGGAAATGGCCCTGAAAGAAAGGCTCATTCGCCGTCACATTCTTGATGCCGACAATGTGATTGTCATCCATCTCGATGATGCGATCGACCAGCAGGAATGGGTAGCGATGCGGCAGTATCTGCCGGATCTGATTGACGTCCAGGATTGTCATTGTGTTGACCGGGGAGAAAAGCTCAGTATAGCGAGACGGTCGGCTTAATTCGCGGATGGTTTCTCCGCCGCATCCACAACAATCGCTTCCGCCTGCTCTCGCCGTGGTTCCAGCTTCAGGCCGAGCTGCTCCTGAATGGCGGTAAAAATATCCGGATCGTTCGGGTCGCCCGACCCAGACGCGCCCTTTCCCGAAGCTGGCTCAGGCCGCCACCTGAGGTTGAAATCGAACTTTCCTGCCAGGCCGGTCTTATCCAGCACTGGACGATCGAGCGCCATGGCCTGCAACTCTTCCGCAAAAACCTCTGGCGCGACATTCCGACCCGTCGCCGTCGTTCCCTGAAAAGTCAACCGCGTACCCTCGCCGCCGTCTCCCTCCGTCCTCGGTTTCATTTTCGGGCCGCTTTTTCCGACGGTCAGCACGTACACGGGCAGCTCTCTGGTTTCACGATGGATTTTCAGTTGAAAGCGATCTGTCAGGAGAGACCGCAACATAACCCGTGCATCGTCCCTGCTGAGCGGCCCGTCCTTTTCCGGTTTGCCGAGAATGTCGAATCGGTCCGATGCAAACCATTTCGGACCACCTACAATCTGGCTATCGTCCACTTGATATGCGAAACCGACCAGGTCCTTCAGCGTGAAACCGGTGACGGAAAACCGGCCGCCGGCAAGACGTATCAGAATGCCGCCAAATGCCGGATCGGTGGGTTTGATCGTTGCCGCTTCGAAGACCGGCGGGTGCGGCGACGTCGCAACCTGCCCGAGAGCTGCCGAGGCGATCAGCGGGGCGGCTATACGCCGGACATCTCTATGGAAGATGTTCAATCGCGACATCGTGCCATCTTTCGCGCAGGTATTCCGCCACCAGACGACGATGGCAATGATGCGGTTTTTCCTCGCTGCACAACAGGCAAGCACCGTCGAGCGTCGCGGGGGCCAATGTCTTTTCCACGCGGCGCTCGCTCATCAGGTCCAGGAAACGACGCTCATAGAGCTCCCAAGCGCCGCGGGGTTTCCGGTAGTCGTCCAGCATCTCTTTCGTCGGAGCGAGTTCGGACAAATGGAGATAATCGATCCCGCAGATCTCGCGCGCAAAATAACTCAGGTCGTTCTTCTTCGCGAACCCGGCGAGCTGAGATACGTTGTTGAGGCGAACATCAATGACGCGCGACACACCCGCATTCTTCAAACTATTGAAAAACACGGAGGCCGGCTTCTTCGTAAAGCCGATCGTGAAGATCTTCATCCGGCGGCAGCGTGCGCGGCCCGCGCGTGGTCTGCCACGTAAGCGATCTTCCCTGCCTGTATCCGGCAGGCGTCTTCAAGCACGTCGTCGGCGGAGCGGAACAGATCGTACTCAGGCAGATCCAGTTGACGCCGCAGGCGGCCGAGCGCATTGGCATGGCTCTCCAGCGTTCCATTCGCAAGAATATGCTGCACATCCAGACCCGCCGCCAGAATATGTGGAGCGATCAGAATCGTCCGATGACACTCCAGCGGATCTTTCTCTGCGCACATCAGCGCCACACGCCGCCCTGCCGCTTCCGTCGTCAGCCGCGCGATTCCCTGCCGGAACAGCGTAGTCTGAGCCAGCTTGTCATAGCGCACCTTGCCGAGGTCGTAACAGGCCGGGTCCGTACTTCGCGCACCCAGTTCGGCGCCAAGAAAAATGTAATCGATCCCGGTCACTTTCAGATCCCGCGCCAGATTCTCTCGATTGAACTGCGAGTTCCGGCTGTAAGGATGCGATCTGACATCGCACAGGCACGCAATTCCGTGCCGCTTCAGCAGCGCCTGAAAATCTTCCGGCGCGTGAACAGAATGTCCGACAGTGAAGACCGTTCCCGGCATCTCAAATGATCGACGCTACCAGTTTATAACTGTAACCGTCGGCATAAGCCTCGCTCAGACTAACACATACAAACACCGATCCCAGAGGATAAGCCCCCTCGGCCTTCGCGAGAAATATCGCCTCCACCCTCGGATCCGTCACCACTAAATTATACCGCGTTCCACGAGACAAAAACGACGCCCTGACACGCCGTCTGAGCTTAATAACGCCAACGCCATCGCTGACAACATGCAGTATCAGTTGTTCGGGAGAAATGAGATAGAGAGACTTCCCTGGCGTCGTACCGGCATCGATGAGGACACGATCGTTTTCGCCTTCTCGACTCGCGTTGCCATTTTTCCAGAGCGCTTCGGGGCGATCTAAAATCGGTACCAGGCCAGATCGTGGCACAACGCCGACTCTTGTCCAGGACGCCTTCGGATCAATAAGGAAATTCTCAGCCTGGTTTCTGCCGGACGCGGGCCCCAAAAGCGGAATATCGATCACATCGAGCACCTGAGCCGAAGTGCCGTCTTCGTATCGCCGTTCCTCTTCCGAAATTTCGCCGGAGGGCCGTGCGCTCACGGGCCGAATCCAGTCCCCGGTGCCTTCCGGCAGAATTTCCCTGCCCGCGATGCATCTGCCCGAAACCTTGCGGGAATTCGCGAGACAGACAATGCGGCGGACGGTACCCATGTGTTCTATTGCAGGATCGGCAGTTCCAGATAGTCTTTCGCGATGAACAAGCTGCCTTGAGTGACGCCACCGGGAGCGCTGCTTTTCAGTTCGCGCTGCAGATCCGCAAACGTACTCCGGCCGTCCAGGGCCGATTGAAAAGCGCAAGTCACAAGCTCAACCTCAGCACCGGTTTCATGCGCAAACTCCAGACGATAGTGGCGAATCCCGGCGTCAAGCCACGCGGCAAGATGCTGGCTGGCAGCCTGAGCTTCCGCGCCGAAAACCGTATTGCGGCATCCCACGTCAGCCAAAACGGGGTGCGATCTTCCGGACTGGTCGCGCAACTCGACGCGGTGCTTCTCGCACGGACGCCCGCAATCCTTATAACTCGTGCCCGTAGACAGAAACCGGCAAAACACGCAGTGCTCGGTATGGAAGACCGGTAGATGCTGGTAAGCGATCACTTCAAAACGGTCCGCGCCCGCAGTACGCGCCAGATCGGCAATCTGAGCCGCGTTCAGATCGTGCGTCGGAGTCAGGCGGGACACGCCACGCGCGAAATACTCCGTCGCGCTGATCGAATTCGCGGCATTCAGGCTGAAGTCGCCAATCAGGTATGGTCGCGTCGGCTGGGTCCCGAGTGTATGCAGAATACCCGACGCGCGCACCAGAATCTGGCACTCCAGACTCACCAGAAAATCCACAATCCGCGCCTCGCCCGGCTTCAGCACGCGCGGACTGGCCACGCGCGCAGGAATCCCCGCCGCCTTCACGCGCGCCACCGAGGGCCGCAGCCCGTACAAATCCAGATAGTCAAGCGTGATACTGGCGGGCGCGAGACCAAGCGCGGCCTCCAGTTGCTCCGGCGTGCGGACCAACAGATGTAACTCAGCGTGGCGCACGCACTCATGTGTGCCGCGTCGAGACTCGTCTCGACGCAGTTCGTTCAACGCGGCCACCGGCTCGCGCACGGCGACACGCCGCGAAGCCGTCTGAGCAGCCTGTAACCGTTCCACAGCCTCACGCCGCAACTGATTCAACTGCGATGCGGGAACAAACGGAGCGCCCTTTATATCTGTCTTCACTTCACCGAGCGAATAAGGCGTATTCCCCAGACGTCCGAACTGCTCGCGCGTGAGTTCCGCCGATAGACCCTGATTGCGCGCCGCCGAGAGCGGCGCGGAAGATTCTACGGTTACTCGCGTAGCCGCACAAATCCATGTAGCGCGAAGCGGCGAGCCTTCATGCGCCACCACATGAACGTTTACCAGCTGCTTCTGTACCGGACCCGACGCTTCCGTATACGGCCTCGCGTGCGCATGCAGCGCCGGGTCGTCGGTGCGCCATAAAATATCGCCCACCCGGACACGGTCGAAACGAATCGCGCCATTCGCAAAGGCAATTTCCAGCACGCCACTGCGCGAAGCAACCTCATAAACGCGCCCGCCCTCTTCAGGCTCGCCGGGACTGCGCCAGTCCGCGGCATCGAACACCACGCCGTCACCCGGCTTCAGCGGAGAAACAGCCTGCGCACCTTCCGGCGCGATCCGGACGCGATCGCCTTCCACTGCCGCCACGCGGCCAATCCGAACACCGCGATGGCGCGGCGCGCGCCCACGCACCACAGTCTGATGATTCGTACCGGAAGCGAACCACGGACCCAATCCCCGCGAATACGCCTGTTCAAGTCGCAGAACTTCCGCGGCGGTGGTTTCGCCGTCGACAACTTCCCGGCCCCATGCCGCATCCACGGCATTTCGATACGCGTGCGTCGTGAGCGCCACGTAGTCCGCATCCTTATAACGGCCTTCGATCTTCAGCGCACCCACACCGGCCGCCACAATCTCAGGCACCTGCGGGACGGTGCAGAGGTCCCCGGGCGAAAGCAGGTAACGCGCGTCCGCCAGCGGCTTCTGCGTGCCATCCACCATCAGGTCATAAGAGAGTCGGCAGGCCTGCGCGCATTGCCCTCGATTCGCGCTGCGCCCGCCCCACGCTTCTGAAGAAAAGCACTGGCCTGAATACGCCACGCACAGCGCGCCGTGTACGAAGATCTCCAGGTCGCAGCCGGTTTCTTCGTGAATCGCGCGTGTCTCGCCGAGCGACAGTTCGCGCGCCAGAGTGACGCGGTCCACGCCCAGATCGCGCGCGAAACGGACGCCCGCCGCATCGGTGATACTCATCTGCGTGCTGGCGTGCAGTTCCAGATCCGGCGCGATGGCGCGCGCCAGCCGCAGAATGCCCACATCCTGAACGATCAGCGCGTCCACACCCGATTCCGCAGCCACCGCGATCGCGCGCGCCGCCTCCGCCAGTTCGTGTTCGAATACCAGGGTATTGAACGTGAGATAGCCGCGGACGCCCCGGCCATGCAGCGTCTTCATCACCTCCGGCAGTTCCGCCAACGTGAAGCCGACCTTGGCGCGCGCGGAGAAGTGCTGCAATCCGAAGTAGACCGCATCCGCGCCCGCTTCCACTGCCGCCCGAAGCTGCGGCCAGTAGCCCGCGGGGCTCATCACCTCCGGTTTGCGAACCCTGACTGGGGGATTGGAACCCTGCTTCATCGGCTGACGTCTACCTATTTGATCCTTACACAGCCTGCGCGGTACTGTTCCATACTTCCAGGCCTGCCCGCAACTACTCATCGCCGGAACAATGGCACCTTTATGTCGTGTTATCGTCAATTCATTGTGAAACTCGCAAGACTGACCGCACTATTGGCCATCTCGGTGGCCGCGTTCGGTGCCGGGGACAGCATTGTCCTCGACACCATGAGCCAGGAATTGCAACGCAATTTCGACGCGCTCAAAAAGGCCGATACCCCGCCCTATTTCATGGCCTATGAGATCACCGACCTGAACACCAGGGTGGTGGGCGCAACGCTGGGCGTGCTCGATTCCACACAGAACAGCCATAACCGCTATCTGGACGTAACCGTACGCGTGGGTGATCCCTCCATGGATAATTACCGGCGCGCGCGCGGCGAACAGATTCAGTTCACCTCGGCCGCTCCGGTCACCATCGAAGACAACCCCGGCGCGCTGAAGCAGCGCATGTGGCTCGAAACGGATCGCGTGTATCGCGCCGCCGCCGATCGTCTGGTTCGCATCAAGACCGGCCAGCAGGTCAAAGCTGCAGATCGGGATCAGTCCGCCGATTTCTCGCAGGAAGAAAGCTACGTTCACACGGAGGCTCTCTCCTCGCCAGCCTGGGACGAATCGAAATGGGAACAGTCGGCCCGCGACTGGTCGCGTGATTTCCGCGACTATCCCGATCTCCTCGGATCGTCCGTCTCCATCTCCATCCAGCAGGATAACCGCTATTTTGCCAACACCGAAGGCACGAAAATTGAGCAGGGCCGCGGCTACGCCCGCATCATTATCTCCGCCAGCGCCAAGGCTAAAGACGGGATGGATGTGTCCGACTTCGATTCTTTTGAAGCCTTCACCACAGCCGGCCTGCCGGATGCCGAAAGAGTTCACGCCGCTATTAAGAAGGTGGGGACTCACGTAGAAGATTTGTTGAAAGCGCCGGTTGCCGAACCGTTCGTCGGCCCCGCGATCCTGTCGGGCCGCGCCGCCGGCGTCTTCTTCCATGAGATCTTCGGCCATCGCATCGAAGGCCACAGGCAGAAGGATGAATCCGAAGGCCAGACGTTCACTCAAAAAGTCGGCGAGAAGATCCTGCCCGATTTCCTGACAGTCACTTTCGATCCCACCCTGAAGAGTATGGCGGGTGAGGATCTGAACGGCTACTACGAATACGACGACGAAGGCGTCAAAGCCAGACCGGTCGTGTCCGTCGAGAACGGCGTTCTGAAAAACTTCCTGATGTCGCGTTCCCCCATCGAAGGCTTCGACCATTCGAACGGGCACGGCCGGCGTCAACCGGGCCGCGAAGTGGTCTCCCGGCAAAGCAATCTGATCGTCACCAGCACCAAGGCGGTCACCGACGCTCAGCTGAAACAGATGCTGGTCGATGAGATTAAGCGGCAGGGCAAACCCTACGGCATTTACTTCGACAACATCACCAACGGGTTTACGACGACACAGCGTGGCGGGTTGCAGGCGTTCTCTGTGGTTCCCGTCATCGTATATAAGGTGTTTGCCGATGGCCGCCCCGATGAACTGATCCGTGGCGCGGATATCGTCGGCACTCCGCTGGCCAGCTTCGCGAAGATCCTGGCGACGGGCGATACGCCCTCGGTGTTTAATGGCTTCTGCGGAGCCGAGTCGGGCAGCGTGCCCGTTTCGGCAATTTCTCCCGCCATTCTGATCTCGGAAATTGAAGTCGAGAAGAAGCAACAGGGTCAGGATCTGCTGCCGTTGCTGCCGTCTCCGCTGTCCTCGGCTCCCGCTGACGTCGTACCGTCGGCCCCTGGCGCCCCGCCCCTCACCAACGGAGGGCCACGGTGAAACTGAAGCTTTTGTCTCTCCTGTCGGGTGTCTTGCTCGGAACCGCCGCGCTCTGCTGCGCGCAGGCCACGGACCCGATCTTCGACGCCATGAAGGCGGAGTTGAAACGATCGATGACGCTGTCCCTTCAGCAACTGGAGAAGCCCTATTACGTCAGCTACACGATTGAAACCGGTCACGAATGGTCGGCCACCGCGGTGATGGGCGGCCTGCTGGGCGCGACCTCCGAACCGTTCCGTTATCCGGCCATGCAGCTACGCGTGGGCGATTACAAATTCGATCAGACGAACTTTGCCGGCGGCGGCCGTGGCGCGTCTTACGCGCTGAGCGGGTTTCCGCTCGACGATGACGCCGGCGTCATCCGCCAATACCTCTGGCTCGAAACCGATTCCGCTTATAAAAGCTCTCTCGACGCCATCGCCCGCAAACGCGCGGCCCTCCGCAGTGTGACGGTCAGCGACGAACTGCCGGATTTCGCCCCGGCCAAACCGAACACTCTGCTCAGGGATAGGCCGTTGATCAAATTCGACGACAAAACCTGGACAGACCGAACGAAGCGCATCTCCGCCATCTTCGATAACTATCCCAATCTGCGTGCCTCAGTCGCCGACTTTACCGCCGTCGATTCCATCCATCGTTTTGTCGATTCCGAAGGCACCACCATCAAATTGCCGCAGAGTGAAGGGCAATTCCAGATACGCGCCTCTGCTCAGGCCCCGGATGGCATGATCCTGCGCGACGCCGCTCTCTTCTATACCAACGACATCACGAAGATGTTCAGCGAAGATGAACTGACTCAGGCCGCAAAGTCCGTCGCGGAACAGGTCACAAAGCTCGCTGCGGCGCCGATGGGCGAAAACTATTCGGGACCTGTTCTGTTTGAAGGCGTTGCCGGACCGCAACTGCTGGCCGAGGTCCTCGGCCACAACCTGCATATCTCGCGCAAGCTGACCGGCGCGGGCGGCGCAGGTAATCCCACCGAACTCGAAGGCCGGCGCGGAGTCCGCATCATGCCGGAGATGTTCGACGTCACCGACGATCCTACGCTTCCTCTGTTCGGCCACACCGAAGTGGACGATGAAGGCGTCTCGGGCGGCCCTATCCAGTTGGTGGAAAAAGGCGTCCTGAAAGACTTCCTGCGCACCCGCACTCCGGTTCGCGGCTATGACGAATCGAACGGCCGCGCGCTTCTCGGCGGCACACCCGCGCCGACCAATCTCATCGTCAAGGCGCATGAAACCACTCCGATTGCAGACCTCAAAAAGAAGATGATCGACCTCTGCCAGCAGCGCGGCCTCGCCTACGCCATTATCGTGAAGAAGCTCGATTTCCCTTCCACCGCGGCTGGCGATGAAATGCGGCGTCTCATCGGTGGTGGCGGCGGCGGACGCCCTGTCGCCATGCCGCTCTACGTCTACAAGCTCTATACCGATGGGCACGAAGAGATGATTCGCGGCGTCAAACTGCGGGGCGTGAACGCGCGCTCGCTGAAAGACATTCTGGCCGCGGGCGACGATGAGAACAGGCTGGATTATCTGGAGAATGGCGCCACCTTCGCCCAGGTCGGCGGCGGCGGGTATACGGCGGAAGTCTCCGTGGTCGCTCCGTCGATTCTGGTCGACGATCTGGAACTGGTCAAAATGGAAGACGAATTACCCAAGCTTCCGATCGCGCCGTCCCCCCTGCTGACGCAATCCGCGTTGCCTCTGAACGCCACGCCCCCGAACGCCAGCGCAAGATGAAGATTCTTGGCCGCTACGTCTTCCGGGAAATCCTGGCCGGTTCGTTTCTCGCGATTTTCATAGCCACGTTCGTCATCTTCCTGCAGGGCGTTGGCCCGCTGTTCGAGATGCTCGTGCGCTCCAAGCGGGCCGGCGTCGCGATGGAACTGATTGGCCTGTCGCTGATACCGCAATTGCTTCTGAGCATTCCCTTCGGAGTCCTGGTCGGCATCCTGATCGGCCTCGGACGCATGTCGGGCGACAACGAAATGGTGGCGATGCGCTCCACCGGGATCTCCACCCGGCTGGTCGTAACACCAGTGCTCCTTTTTGCGTTCCTTTCGACGCTGGTATCGGGCGCCTGCGCGGTTTGGCTGAATCCGCAGGCCATTCAGGCCAAGTACCGCCTGCTCCACAAGGTGGCTGCCGAGGAACTCACGGCCAACGTCGTACCCCGCATCTTTCAGGAACAATTCACGAACGACAACACCGTGCTTTATGTCGACGATGTGACTTCGGGCACCGGCCCGGCACATTGGCGCCGCATTATCATCGCCGATACCACTCCGGCCTCGGAAAGAAAGTCGGTGCGGGGCGGACACCCGAACGGGCCGATCATCACGCTGGCCCGCGAAGCCGACGCCATACCCAATCAGGCTCACGGCCGCATTCAGCTCCATATGTATGACGAAAGTACACACGAATCGTCGATGGATGAGCAGAAAGGCGAGACCGGGATACACACGCTGGCTCCGTTCGGAGATACAGCCCTCGATCAGGCGCCGCCCAAAGAACAGGCGGCCAAACCCTTCAGCGAAATGCTGACCCCGGACCTGCGGCGCTTCCTCCGCACCGCAAAGAAAGGCAGCCAGGATTGGTTCGATGCCTCTCTGGAACTTCACTGGCGCCTGGCCCTTCCCGTAGCCTGCATCATGCTGGCGATGGTGGGGATTCCGCTCGGAACCTCCTCGCGCCGGGGTGGACGCTCCTCGGGATATGTCTGGGCTATTTTTCTGAGCTTCTGCTGTTACTACCTGGCGTTTATCGCGCTGAGGCACGCGTCGCAGGCTTCCCACTCCGTCAGTCCAGGCGTGGCGTCGTGGCTTCCGAACGCGGTCTTCGGCGTAGCCGGTCTCTTCATGATCGCGCGCATGGAGATGCCTGGCGACCGCGACCTCCTCGGCGGCGTCCGCATGGTGGTGGGCGGATGGCTGGCGTCCGTCTCGGGCAGGCTTTCCAAAGCTCCCACCGAACGAGCCGCCGGGCAACGAACGGGCATTCACCTGGCGCTGTTTCGGATCATGGACAACTATGTCCTCGCGGGCTTCCTGTTCTACTTTTTCATCTGGATCTGCGCGTTCGTTTCGATGACGCAGATCTACACGTTCTTTGAACTCGCGGGCGATATCGTAAAAAACAACGTTCCGATGTCTCACGCCGCGAAATATCACCTGTTTCTCACGCCCAAGCTGATTTACGACCTGTTGCCCTACGCCGTCCTGCTGGCCGTGCTGGTGACGTTTGGCGTGATGACGAAGAACAACGAAGTAACCGCTTTCAAGGCCTGTGGCATCAGCGTTCGCCGCCTGGGTCTGCCCGTGATCCTCATGAGTGGCGTGATCAGCGCCGCGGCGTTCGCGGCCGACTACCGCTGGATTCCAAGCGCCAACCAGACCCAGAACGCGTTGCTCAACGAAATCAAGGGGCGCCCGGCCCAAACCTATCTCAGTCCTGAACGGAAATGGGTATTTCACGACGACCACGTTTTCTACTTCCGCTACTTCGACCCGGAAAAACGCGAGATGGAGGAACCCTGGGTTTACGAAATCGATCCGGCTACATGGCAGTTGACCCGGCAGATCAACGCGAAGAGCGCGCACTGGCAGCCCGACGTCAATGCCTGGATTTTCGAGCAGGGCCAGGTCATCGATATTTGCGACAGGGTGAAGGAGTGCAAGGTCACCAACTTCACGGCCACCAGTTTTCCGGAGATCACGGAAACCCCGGATAACACTTTTCTCAAGGAAGCCCGGCAAAACCTCCAGATGAACTATCGGGAACTGGGCAGCTACATCAAAGACCTGCACGAAAGCGGCTTCGACACCGTGCGGCTCCAGGTGCAGTATTACGAAAAATTCGCGGTCCCGCTTTTTGCCCTCACCATCGCCCTGATCTCCGTGCCCTTTGGCTTTCTGGTGGGAAACCGCGGCGCAATGGCGGGGGTCGGCGTCAGCATCGGGCTGGCCATAGCCTACCTCGGCATCGGAAAGCTGTTCGAGCAAATGGGCAATGTGGGCTACCTCTCGCCGGATGTATCCGCCTGGGCCCCTGATGCCTTGTTTTCCCTGGCTGGCCTGTACCTGATTCTGCGCATGAGAAGCTGACGGCGGGCAGTGCTGGTACTCCTGGTCCCCGGAAGGCCGTTCGTTCCGGCAAAGATCCGATAGGATGGTTGTTTGTACCTGCCGTGCAAGTTCGCGTTGATCCTGCTTACGGCGTGCGCGGCCGCAACAGCCGCGGTCACCATTTCCGGCAGCGTTGTCGATGAAACCGGCAATCCGGTAGCGGGTGCCCGCGTCATCGCCGAACCGGCCGAGTCCCCCGCAGCCGGAGCCACTACACTGGCCGCAGCTACCAGCGACGCCGCAGGCATCTTCCGGTTCGATCTCCCCGCCGCCGGTAATTATGAGTTGCTCGTGGAACGCGAAGGCTTCTTCCTGCTCACCAGCAGGAACACCAGCCTCGACCCTGCCGCGCCCGTCGATATTCATCTCACGCATCTGAAAGAGCTGGCTGAATCGATCGACGTTCCCTATTCGCCGCCCGTCGTGGATCCGGATCAGACTGCGGAAATGAAGCGGCTGGATGGCCAGACGATTCTCAACCTTCCTTACGCGGCCTCCCAGGATTATCGCCAGGCGCTGCCGCTGATGCCGGGCGCGATTCAGGACAACGCCGGGCTGATTCACTTCAACGGCGGCGAGACCAGCGAAACCAGCTACCGTCTGGACGGCTTCGACATTTCGGATCCAGCCGGCGGCGGTCTCACGGCGCGCCTCAGCGTGGATACCGTGCAGGAGGTGGAATGGACTTCGAACCGCATGCCCGCCGAAGACAAAGGCTCGGCCGGCACGGTCGATGTCCGGACGGAAATGGGCGACGACCGGTGGCGCTTCGGCGCGACCAACCCGATCCCGTCCGCGTCGACCGAAGGCGGACTGCATCTCAATCACTGGTCGCCGCGCCTGATGATCTCGGGTCCGATTAAAAAACGCAAGCTGTGGTTCCACACCGCGCTCGACCCCTTCTACACCGCTAACACCGTGTCGGCGCTGCCGAGAGGCCAGAACCGGACCAGCAGCTTCACGGGCAGCGACCTGACCCGCTTCCAGTGGAACGTCTCGGACTGGCAGACGCTGACAGCAAGCGTTCTCTATAACCGGGGTGACATCTGGCGGGACGGCCTGTCGATTCTGAATCCGGCCGAAACCACCGTCGATAACCGTTCCGCGCTGATGGTGGCGACTCTCCGGGATCAGTTCATCGTCGATGGCAATCTGATCGAGGCCGGCTTTGCGGACACTCGGAGTTACCTGCGGAGCTCGCCGCTCGGCTCGGAGCCTTACGTGATCACGCCCTACGGCGAGACGGGGAATTACTTCCGGGATCAGAGTTCGCGCACGTCGCGGCAGGAGGGTCTGGCCAACGCGGTGTTCCGGCCGCTGCGTGCGGCAGGCACGCATCAACTCCGCATCGGGACCGACGTGGAAACCAGCGGCCTCCGCGAGACGGTGCTGCGCCACGATCTGAGCGTGGTCGGGGCCGACGACGAGGTTGTGCGGTCGGTGCAATTCGAAGGATCTCCGCATCAATCGGTGGGTGATTCCGAGGCCTACGGGTACGTGGTGGATCACTGGATACCGACGAAGACGCTGACGCTCGACCTCGGCCTGCGCATACAGTGGAGCCGCGTCACCGGCACGGCTGCCCCAGCGCCCAGGCTGGGAGCGGCATGGGCGCCGAAGCGTCTCGGCGGGCTGAAACTCTCCGCAGGCTGGGGCGTCTACTACGACTCGGTGACGCTGGCGCTGCTCGCTCTGAGCGAAGAGCAGACCAGCCTGACCACGTACTACACGCCGACCGGCGCGCCCATAGGTGTTCCGCTCCAATCCGAGTTTCTGGTGAACATGCGCGAGCTCCGCGCTCCCCGCTACAGCGTCGCCAGCGTGTCGGCGGAGCGTGCGCTTCCGTGGCACTTCTTCGGACGGCTCGATCTCACGTCGAGAGACGGCAGCCGCGGCTTCGCGTTCAATCAATTTGAGACCACGCCGCTGCTGAACGAATACATCGCCGACAACGCGCGGTACACGCGATACAAGGCCGCCGAACTCACACTGCGGCGCACCTTCCGGTCGAAATACCAGTGGTTCGCCAGCTTCACGCGATCCGACGCCACTTCGAACGCGGCAGTGCAGTACTCCATCGAGAACCCGCTGCTCTCGCCGCAGGCTGGTGGTCCGCAGCCGTGGGACGCGCCCAACCGCTTCCTGATGGGAGGCTGGGCTCCGGTGCAGAAGACATGGTTCCCGTCGCTGCTGCGGCCGATCGTCGGCGATACCGACTTCCAGCTGCTGACCGAATATCATACCGGCTTTCCTTTCAGCGCCACCACCGAGAATGGCTACCTCGCCGGCGGCGTCAACTCATGGCGATACCCGAATTACTTCTCCGTCAACGTGGCGCTGGAACGGCAGTTCCACTTCCACGGCTACCTGTGGGCCTGGCGGGTCGGGCTCATTAATGCGCTCGACCGGGCGAATCCCAACGTGGTGAACAACGACTTCAATTCACCGCAATTTCTTCTGTTCGGGCGCGGTCAGGCCCGCGCAGTCAACGTGCGGCTGCGATTTCTGGGAAAGAAATAATTTAGTTTCAGTTGACGGCGAGGGTTGTGGTCAGCGTGCTGCTCTGATCCAGATTCGGAAGGAGCTTCTCCAGGACCTTGATCACGACGGCGTTGCCGGATTGCGCGGTGAGCGGGATCAGAACGTTGATCTGCCAGAGCCCCGCAAAGCCAGGGGCGAGTCCCGAGTACGTCACGGTAGCGGGAATGAAGGCGGCGAGAGTAGTCACGACGCCAGTGGAACTGGTGGTGGTTCCGGAAGACGCGATCAGTACCTGCGGCAAATCGGATGCCGGTTGTCCCGACGCCGGCGACCCATCGGCGGGAGGGTTGGGGACAGGACCTACGCCCGTGCCGTACAGGATGACATATTGGCCGCGTATCACGGGGTGAGTTGTGCTGTTGATGGTGGAATCCTGGACGTTCACCGCGAGAACCGGGCCCGAACCGAGAGCGCCCTGGGTGAAGAGCCCCGGTGAAGCGGAAGCGAGCTCGACCTCGGCGCCTGCGAGGATCTGCCCGGTGGAAGGGCGAATGGCTTCGAGGTTGGCAGTGCCACTGATCGGGAGAGCCTGCGGCAGAATGACATTGTCCTGTCCCGGCGAGACGTACAGCAGCGGTATCGGAGTGCCATTGACGGTGATCTGCGTATCGGCAAGCGTGGTGGGCAGGGGAAACTGATTGGCCGGCGCGGGTGCGGTTCCCTGCGCGATCGGATCGGCCGCCACGGTGGGAAACAGCGCGGCTACAGTACCGGCGGTGAGCGGGCGCGTGCTGTAATTTGCGGCGTTGGTCAGATTGATCTGCGGAACGAAATAGAGAATGCGGTTAATTCCGTCGGTGACGAGCAGGTTGTTAAACGGGTCGACGAAGACGGAATGCGGCGCCAGTACCGGCAGCGTCGTATCCGGCGAGGCGCCGGTCTGCGGCAAATTCGGCACGGACGGATAATGGCGGAGCGCGTTGGCCCAGTTGTTTGAACTCGCCGCCACGTCGGATACCCAGAAATCGCCTCCCGAAGCCATCGAAACGGAAAGGGGTGAGGACAAACCGGGAAGACTGACCAGAGCGAGCGCTCCGTTGGCGAGGTTCGCCGCTACATCGAAAACCTGGACTCTGGCGTTGCCGGTATCGGCGACCAGGACGCGGTCCTGCGGATCGACGGCAACGCCGCGCGGGGAGTTCAGGGCTCCCTGGCCGTTACCGGCACCGCTTGAGGTGAAGTTCGACTGCCCGAGAACCACGGTCGCATTCATGCCGGACACGAAAGGCTTCTGGAACAGCAGCACGCGGTTCTGCCCGGCATCGGTGACCACCAGCCAGCCGCTGCTGGTTTTGGCGGTGTTGAAGGCGTCGGCGGTCAGGGCCACCCCTACAGGCTGACTCGTTGTGACAGACGTCGCGTCGGTAATATCCGTCGTGAAGTTCTGCTGACCGAGGACCAGGTCCGCCACTTCGAGCGAGGTTTTGCCGGACGCATAGGGCGCGGGGAAGCGCAGAGTCCGCGAGTTGCCGGTGTCGGTAACATACAGGTTTCCGGCCGAATCCACGGCCAGAGAAGTGGGTTGAAACAGGCTGGAGGCGGTGGGAGTTGCGGCGCTGCCGGAGGGATAGTTCACCACGACGCGATTGAAATCCGGCTGCCCGATGACAAGATCGGCCGGCTGCCCGTCCTGCAGGTGAGTGAAATCTTTAAAGCCCAGAACCCGGTTGTTCAGGGTATCGGGGACATACAGGTGCGCGGGCGAGGAACTGTTGTCGAGAATGGCGCCGGCGGGAAAGCCGGTAGGGAAACCGAAACCTTTGCCATCCACAAGGTTGACGCCTGTGTAGGGAAAATCGAGCTGGCCGATCACTCGGGTGGCTGTAGCGCCAACGCCGGTTGGGCTCAACGCGAAAACCAGAACCCGATTGTTGGCGCTATCGACGACGTAGAGTTCCTGCTGGGCGGTGGCCAGATCGACCGGCCCGCTGAACGTGCTGGCGGAGGCGTCGCCATTGCCCTGGTTCGCCTGGCTCACAGTGAAGGAACTCTGCCCGAGGACGGCGTTCGCGGGAGGAGAAACGCCACCACTCGTCGACCAGGTTGACTGCGCAGCATAAACCATGATGCGGTTGTTGCCGGTATCCGCGACGATGGGCCCTGAAGTCAGGCCGAGGACGCCGGTCGGGGCCGTAAGGGCTGTCTGGGTGGGTCCGTTGGAAGTGGTGTCGACGCCCAGGATTGCCGCCGCGGACTGGCCGGTGGTTAGCGGGGCGTTATAGACAAGCACCCGGTAGGCTTGATCGGTCACGTATAAATTGCCGGCGCTATCGAGCGAAATGCCGTTCGGCCCACCCAGCCCGGTAAGGCTGGTCCGCGTAGCTACCGCGGTGTTGGTGGTGAAGACGGCTTGTCCGATGACAGTATCGGCCGCGGGAAAATTGGTTCCGGCCGACAAGACCGACGCCGGAAAACGCAGGGCGCGATTGTTGCCGGTGTCGGCGACCCAGAGGTTTCCCGACGGATCGAAGGCGATGCCTGTCCGGCCGAGGCCGTTGCCGTTGGTGCCCAGACTGGAGGCCGAGATGCCGCTCAGGTTCGCGGTGCTGGTGGCGAGCGACTTCTGGCCGATGACGAGAGTCGGGAACTGGTTCGAATTCGCAGGGAGAAACGGCTGGGGAAAGCGGAGAACACGGTTATTGCCCGTATCGGCAACGTAGAGATTGCCGCTGCTATCGACGGCGAGGCCGGTGGGGCTGCTGAGACCCGCCTCGCGGCCACCCTGGGCCGGATTTTGCGCCTGATTGGCATAGAGGTCCACCTGGCCAATGACGATGTCGGCGACCGAGCCGGCGGTCGTCTGGGTGGAATAGCGATAGCCGAGGACGCGGTTATTGCCGGTATCGGCGATGTAAAGGATGGGAGGGGAAACGGAGGTATCGAGGGCTACGCCGCCGGGGCCATTGAGTTCGCGGCCTTCCACCCAATTCGGGCCAAATGTATCGAAAGCGAGGGGGCTGCTGGCGGTACCGATGAAGTTGGGGTCGCCCAGGACTTTGATGGGTTTTTGGAACAGGGCCTGCGCGAGGAGCACGCCGCTCAACGACACCACGATTGCAGACACAATTAAAGCGCGGCGCATGGAGTCTATGGGACAAAGATAACACGCGATTCGGGGAAAAGGCCGAATGGCCACGGATGAACACGGATGAATACGGATCAGAAAAGGCATAAATAATGTCATTCGGTGGGTTCGAAACTTTTGACCGGTCCTTTGTTTTCTTCGGGTTGGTGGGTTCGAATGGTCGCGGCGTTTTTTTGGTCGCGAATCCGGTTCAGCTCTTTGAGCGCATAGCGGTGCTGACGGTCGAAACGGTGCTCGTAGCGGCTCATGAGCTCGAGATGACGGCTGGTATCGCTGAGAGTGCGGAAAGCGAGCATGGCGCGGGTGGCGGCGCCTTCGTCGGTCATGGATTCGGACTGGAGGTTCATTTCGTGAGTGATGCTGGCAGACTCAACTGCCCAGACGCGCATCAGACGCCATTGGGATACGGCGGCTTTTTCAACGAGGGCGATTTCGGCGGGAGTTTTGGGATGGAATTCGTTGAAGAAGGAGTGGACGAGCGCGGTGAAGCGTTCGCGGGATTCGCCTTTGATGAGAACGACGTCGGCGAGGATGCCGTGGCGGGTGTTGTTGCGGGCGGAGTTGTATTTACCGACGGGGGTAATTGCGCCTTTGGAGAGGGCTGCGTTGGCTTTGTTGGCCGCTCGTTTCTTTTCGGATATTGGCATACGATCAAAGTATGCATGAGGGGTTTTGGGCTGGATATGTATGTTGTTGATTTTATTGAGTGAAATAGTTGTGACTCGGAAAGGCAAGGCAAAATGGCCGCCGATGAACGCCGATAAACGCCGATAAGAAAAAGGCCTAATTCTGCCGATAGTTGAGCATGGACAGAGAGTCACTTGACAGGTTGTCGGAACGCGTGATTGGCGCGGTTTTTGAGGTCTCGAATTCGCTGGGGGCTGGTTTTCTGGAGAAAGTCTATGAGAAGGCGCTTTTGCGGGAATTGGGATTGGTGGGGATCACGGCCGTTTCTCAGGCTCCTTTCTCGGTTGCCTATAAGGGTCAGTGTGTTGGGGAGTATTTCGCGGATATTCTGGTCGAGGATGCGCTTGTTGTCGAGTTGAAGTGCGTGGAGCGACTGGGGAGCGAGCAGGCTGCGCAGTGCATGAACTACCTGAAAGCCTCCGGGATGACCGTTTGCCTGCTGGTTAACTTTCAGAGACCTATTGTGGAGTGGAAGCGGATTGTGCGGGGTTTCCGAAGGCGAGTTTGTCGGTTGCCGCTACGAGGGCGCGGGTGTTGGGGGGATCGAAGGCGCTGTGGCCGCTGTCCGGGGTGACGATCAGCTCGGCTTCGGGCCAGGCGCGGTGCAGCGCCCAAGCGCTCTCCATGGGGCAGACTACGTCGTAACGACCCTGCACGATTACGGCTGGGATGTGGCGGATTTTCGGGACGTTGCGGAGTAGCTGGTCGTCGGTTTCGAGGAAACCTTTGTTCACGAAATAGTGGGATTCGATGCGGGCGAAGGCGAGGGCAAATTCGTCCTCTTCGTAGTGGCCGGCGAAATCGGGGTCGGGCAGAAGTTTGGAGGTGACACCTTCCCAGCGGCTCCAGATTTTTGCGGCGGCGAGGCGGACGGCGGGATCGTCGCTGGTCAGGCGGCGGTGGTAGGCGGAGAGCATGTCGCCGCGCTCGGGTTCGGGGATGTGGGCGAGGTAGGGCTCCCAGGCGTCGGGATAGAGGGCTGAGGCGCCGCGCTGGTAGAACCAGTCGATCTCCTGCTTGCGGAGGAGGAAGATGCCGCGAAGGACGATTTCGGTGACGCGATCGGGATGAGTTTGGGAGTAGGCGAGGGCGAGGGTGGAACCCCAGGAGCCGCCGAAGACCTGCCAGCGTTCGATGCCGAGGTGCTCGCGGATTTTCTCGATGTCGGCGACGAGGTCCCAGGTGGTGTTGGCTTCGAGGGAGGCGAAGGGTGTGCTGTGGCCGCAGCCGCGCTGGTCGAAATTGATTATGCGGTAATGGGCGGGGTGGAAGAAGCGGCGCTGTTTGGGGTCGGAGCCGCCGCCGGGGCCGCCGTGGAGGAAGATTACGGGCTTGCCGGCGGGGTTGCCGGATTCTTCGAAGTAGAGGTTGTGGAGGGGGGAGACCTGGAGGCGGTTGGTGTTGTAGGGTTCGATCGGGGGGTAGAGCCAGGTGACGGGGTCTTTGGGGGTGGAGGCCAGCATGGTGGGCAGTATAGCGTGGATTTCTTTGCGATACTTGGAACATATGGAATCGGTCGAAGATCTCGTCGTGGAACTGAAGGCCCTTACGCCGGATCAATTCGATCAGGTCGCCCGGATTGTGCACGCACTTTCGGGCGGGCGTCATGGCACGGCCGATTCCGACGATCCGGCGGTCGTGTCGCCTGTTCCGGAGGCGGTGGTTCAACAAGCGATCCGGAATGGCTGGGCCGCCAGTTTATTCACGGATGTGATCGGCAAGATTGGGGAGGATTTCAAGAGGCCCGGTGAACTTCCCTGTGACGTCCGGCGCGGCCTGTGAGCGGCTACCTGCTCGGCACGGACACTTCGATTGAGTTGATGCGTGGGGAACTGCGACAGTCGCGGGAAAGCAGCCACGACATTCGGGCGGCGCGACCGCCGGACTGATCGTCTGTGGAGATATTCACGCGGGCTTCGCCACGCGGTTCGGCGGGAGCGTGACGAGCGGCAGGCTCAACTCCCTTTATAGCTTCTCATGATATCTTCAAAGGCCGCATCTTTGTCGTAGTTGAAGCGCACAGCGTTCAGCATGATTTAGTTTTCCATTAATCATCCGTCCTCCGGAGGTTGCAGGCGTCTGCAATTTTGCGTGTGATCGCTGCTATAATTTGCGTTCAATTGCAAAAATTCTGGACGAAATCGAAGGCGAAGAGAAGAAATGCGATTCATGCCGCGAAGAGCCATGCGCGAACTTTAAGAAAAAGGGGGCTTCCCTCTGAGCCTGCAGGGCCCCCTACTTTCTTCAGGGCTGGCAGCATACAGGAATTGGCGGCGCCGGAGATCTTCTCCCTCGTGGAGAATCCCATCGAGTGCGCCAGCGTCTTCCATAATCTGCTGCTACTGCGGGGGGACAAGGTTTTTTTCGACATGAAGCACGTCAACAGAATGACCCCAGATGCGATTGCGCTTCTTTCTGCGTGTGTTCGAAGTCTTTCCGCGAGAGGAGTTCGCGTGCGGGGAAATTACCCGGTCGACCCCACCGCCAACGAGGTCCTTCGTCAATCCGGTTTTGACGAATACTTCAATGAGGGGGCCGGTCCGACGCCGGCGACGAGGGGACAGTTGGTTTGCGAAGATCGCCTGGATGTCGACTCGAAGAGAGCTGAGGCGCGCCTAGCAAAGAAACTGATCGACTTCGCGACTAACCACCAAAGCGTCCCGAGCCGCCTGAAATGCGTTTATGGTCATCTCGTGGATTGCATGACGAATACTCATGAACATGCCTCGGCTGATGCCGGGACTGAGCGGTGGTGGGCATCTGTTTTCGTAGACAAGGAGCGTGGATGCGATTGTTTCACGTTCATTGATCTGGGCGTGGGGATTTTCCAGAGCATCGAATTGAACCGGCGTCTTAAAATCATGGCGCTTTTTTCTATCACTCGTCCGGACATTATCAGAAAAATCTTCAGAAAAGAGATCCCGTCCAGTACGGGCTTAAGTTATCGTGGCCGTGGCCTGCCATCGATCTATGAATCCCTGAGCCTGACCCATTCGATTAGTCGTCTGGTGATTGCAACAAACGATGTTTACGGCGACGTAGGGCCGGACCGCTTCGTTGTCCTCTCGAAGCCACTGAAAGGGTTACTATTGTATTGGGAGGTGAATCATGATCAAGACTGAAGATTCCATCGTTCACAGCGTCGCGCTCGAATTCACTGCAACTCCCGGCCCGCGATTCGAGGCTCAAGGGCCGTGGTCTGGCGAAGAGTTCCGAAAGCGCCTTTTGGAACCATGGTTCTTGGATGCAAGTTCCAGGGGCATAAAACTCGTTATCGATCTGGACGGGGGATATGGGTATGCGCCCTCTTTTCTTGAAGAGGCGTTTGGCGGGCTGGCTCGGGACTGCGGCGTCGATAAGGTTCTCCGAACGGTAGCATTCAAGTCGGACGAGGAACCCCTCCTCTGTGATCGCGTGGCGAAGTATATTCGCGAGTCCGCGGCAATGACGGCGTGAGCGGCGTGGTCCGCTGGGAGATATCGTTAGGGGAGATTGTTCTCTCTCTGTCAACAGTAGGCGCGGCGTGGTACGTCGGTTCCGCGCTGAAGCGCAAGCAGGATCGCGACATGGCCGTACGGGATCTCGTCCGGTTTTTCTGCCGTGAATCTTTACAGCTTCTTGCCGCACTCAGCGATACGTTCAGTGCGGAATTCACCAGGATGAATGGCGGCCTCGATGCAGCCGGGGTTAACAACATAAAGTTGGCATTGCAACGCCTTTCAAACTCCCTTCACACCATCAATGTTTCGATTGGACGGGGTGGAATCAAAGAATCGAAAGCACTGGCAGAGCCTGGCGGCTCTCTGAAAACGTTGCTCGACGCCAATGAGTATCTGAGGATCATTATTCTGGATCCCCTTGCCGATCAGACATCGCGCCATCAAGTGAATGCCAGGCGGGTCGAGGGTGCCATCAGGAGCACGCGCGAAGCAATCGTTAGCCTTGAATTAGGAATTGTTTCGCGGTTGGAGTAGTACCACTGCTGTCCAAGACATTCCGCGTTCACCTGAAGCAGGTGTAAGGGTAGTTGGCTGAAAGGCAGGGCGGGCGTTTCCTGGTAAGTTGGGAGTTGTCCAGACAACCAACTGGAAGGAGACA
>Ga0182024_10005203_pt1 | contig 29314 bp, 37 predicted proteins | sample P32metaG_FD_120480 | JGI IMG/M metagenome (GOLD analysis project Ga0182024, IMG submission 120480) | Permafrost microbial communities from Stordalen Mire, Sweden - P3-2 metaG (Illumina Assembly) | ecosystem: Environmental > Terrestrial > Soil > Wetlands > Permafrost | place: Sweden: Stordalen...
ACGATCACCCCGGACGCCTCCGCCCACATCCACGGGTGGGGTCAAATCTCAACCGGCGAAGGGGGGTCAGTCTCTCACCGGCGCCGACAGCCACGCACCCGCAACGCGATAACGATCCGGGATCAGGTCAAGGAACCCCGGTAGGTATTCGACCGTGAGCCAGAACCGCTCGGATTCGGCCGGGTCGGCGTTGAAGAGCACCACCCGACGGCGCGCCACCCGACGCAGCTCCCGCAACCCCTGGCGCCGATCGCGCCAATGGTGGTCGCTAGCACGGCCATCGCGGCGTCAAAACCATCGTCGGCAAACGGCAGCGACTCGGCGCTGGCCTGCACCGCCGGGGCGGTATTGGCTGGGCGCTGGCCGAGCATCACCGCCGACGGTTCGACCGCCAACACGGTCCGGTCCGGCGGCTCATACGCGCCCGCGCCCGCGCCGACGTTCAGCACCGTCTCCGCGTCGCCCAACGCGTCCCAGATCAGCGCGGCCAGCCGCGGGTCGGTCTGGCGGGACGCCGTATAGCTGCAACCGATCCGGTCATAGAGCGCCCGCTCAATCTCACGATTCTCGTCGACGCAGCGATCAGCCTGCCCAGCCCCGCACGATCTGGCAGGACGTTCGCTCAACGTTAGGGCCCGGACGCCGGTCGCGCGCCAAGCGAGACGGCGTGGGCGCTAGCCACGATCGGCAGCGTTGCGAACAGCGTCGCGGAAACCGGCGGCCTCGGGCCCGGCGACCGACTGCCCCTGTGGGTCGAAGCAGTCACGCTGGCGATGTCAACAGCGCTGTCTCACGCGACCGCTTCCGGACACACGCGGTCACGAAGCCGTGCCCGCCTCCCATGGCCGCCCGAACACGAATGCGGGTCTCGACCCGCCCGTCGCGACGCACCTCCTCCTCGCTAACAGCGCGACCCAGCTGATGACGCCGATCGGGCTCGCCGTGACGATGCACATCAGGATCAATGGCGTGTGGGGCAACACGATCGGCACCGACAACCTGCTCTACGGCGCCCACGACGTGGTTGCGGCGATCTATGACCGCACGACGTTCGAGCAGCTACAGGTGCTGCACCTGAGCGGGAGTCCCAACAGCGCGAACACCCTCTCGAAGGCGATATCGGGCTGGCAGAACAACCAAAGCGTCGCTGCCGGCGTGCTCGTTTTCCTCTCGACCTGCGCGAGGTCACTTACCCGTTCTACTATGAGCCCGCCCAGGGCTGGTTCTCGACGACCTCCTCGCGCTACCCGTATCCGCTGGTGCTGGCGCTCGGCGGATCGTGGTCGGCCCCGGAGTACGCCCCGACACCGTCCGCGTCCCTGATCAACTCCGCGTTCGCGAAGCCGAGCGACGACAACAACGGCAACCCGATCACCTACGGCCTGAACCAGGACGACTTCTTCAACGACAACTACGACTATGCGAACCCGCACAACGCCAACAACTACTGCTGAGCGCGATCTACTCGATCCCAGCCGGTCTCGCGCGCGCTCGTCAGCGGCCCGGTAACGGCACTCGGCGCGGTCGACAGTCGGGTTCTATCAGGAGGTGGATACGTTCAGCATGGCCTCGCCCAGCAGCGCGACCGACTGCAGGCGACCCTCGATCGTCGGTGCCTGGTGGGCGACCATCAACTCGTCGGCCTCGGTGTGGTCTAGGAAGCCGTCAAGGTAGTCCTGCACCTGACGCTGGGTCCCCAGCGCCGTGTACGTGAGCATCTCGTCCACCCGCGCTGCGGCCCCGGCGACGAGCAGCTGATCGGCCTGCTCGTCAGTCATGTCGAGGTCTCTCACGCCCAGTTGCCTTCCGTACAGGCTGACGGCTCGTCTGCGCCGGATGCCCTGCAGCTGCTCGTGAGCGGCGCTCGAGGTCTCCGCGGCGATCACGTTCACGCCCGCCACCAGATAGGGTCTCTCCAGCTGCTCGGACGGCCGGAATTCGGTTCTGTAGGCGGCGATCGCCGCATCCAGCGCCGCCGGTGCGAAGTGCGAAGCGAATGCGTAGGGCAGGCCAAGCGCCGCGGCCAACTTCGCTCCAAACAGCGACGAGCCCAGGATGTAGAGCGGGACCCGAGAGCCCTTGCCTGGAACGGCGTCGACTCCAGGCACGACGCTGTGCCCTGCGAGGTAGCCCTGCAGCTCCACGACGTCCTCGGGGAACGCCTCCGCTGATCTGGGATCTCGGCGTAGCGCGTGCATCGTGTTCTGGTCAGATCCCGGTGCGCGCCCCAAGCCGAGGTCGATCCGGCCCGGGTACATCGCCGCCAGCGTGCCGAACTGCTCGGCGATCGTCAGTGGCGCGTGATTTGGCAGCATCACCCCGCCAGCCCCGAGTCTGATGCTCTGCGTTTGGGCGCCGATGTGCGCGATTAGCACGCTGGTCGCCGACGACGCGATGCCGGGCATGTTGTGGTGCTCGGCGTACCACACCCGCTCGTACCCGAGCTCCTCCGCCTGCTGGGCCAGCGCCACGCTCGCGGCAAAGCTGTCACTCGCGCTTTCGCCACGCCCGATCGGCGCCAGGTCAAGGATTGAGAGCCGCGTCGGCATCGCCGACCTACCCTAGCGGCCGCATGCTCGGTGCCCGGCGAGCGGATGTGCTTCGCTTGCGCATGTGAGCGAGACCGTGGGGAGCGCCCCGGACCATGGAGTCGTCGACAGCGCGCCATCGGTGCCGCCGCCCCTCGTGGAGACCCGCTCGGCGCCACGGCTGAACCCTGCAGAGGAGGCTCGCACGCTTGTGGCTGCCACAAATGTCGCGGCACTGGCGACGCTTACGGCCGATGGCGACCCGTGGGCGTCGCTCATCACCTACGGCGCGCTGGATGACGGCGCGCCAGTGCTTTGTCTGTCACGGCTGGCCGAGCACGGCCGCAACCTCGCCGCCGACCCGCGCGCGAGTCTGATCATCACCCAGATCGATCGCCCGACCGATCCTCTCTCAGCCGCGCGCGTGACCCTCGCCGGCCGCGTCGAACGCCCACCGGACGCCGCCTCGCTCGCTGCGTCACGCGCCGCCCACCTCACGGCTGTCCCGGCAGCGAGCACCTACGTCGACTTCTCCGACTTCTCACTCTGGATCCTGCGCATCGACCGCGTCCGCTGGGTCGGCGGTTACGGCCGCATGGACTCCGCGTCGGGCCCGGATTACGCCGCGGCGCAACCTGATCCTGTCGCGACCAGTGCGAGCGCTGCGATCGCACATCTCAACGCGGATCACGCGGACGCTCTGCTCGCGATCGCACAGACGCTCGGCGGCTACCCCGATGCGATGGTCGCCAGATGCTCCGGACTTGACCGCCGCGGCATCGACCTTGCTCTCGACACCCCCCGCGGGCGGGCGCCCACCCGCGTCTCCTTCTCCGCCACGCTCACCGAAAGCGCGCAACTCCGCGCGGCGACCGTCGAACTCACCCGGCGAGCACGCGCCGCTGCCAACGCCCGGTAACCCGAGCCGCCGCCACCCTACGCGCCCGAACCAACCACGCCCGGCACGGGCGCGCATGCACGCAGGGCGCGCATGCACGCCCTGCGCCCACCTCTGATATCCCCAGCCTAGTCACGCACCGACAGGCCGGTGTGGCAGGTCAGGCCACGACGCCGCTCCGGCGCGCGAGGTATGAGTGCATGCGCTCAGGAGTAGCCAGCACCTCGACCTGACGATCCGGATGGTTGAAGTTAGATGTGAACTCGTCGCACAATCTCTTGTCCTGCGCCATTGCGCCGATGAACTCGAGTACATGCGGCGGCTGGGCCAGCATCAGATTCGTCCAATCGGACACCGAGTGCACGAACTCCTCACGGTTGCGGGCGACACGGTGGCAGAAGCGCTCGTCGTACACCTGGTCGGCGATGATCGCCTCGCCGATCGTCCAGGCCGAGTAGGAAGCCGAGTTGGCACCCTGGCCAACGAGAGGGTCAACGACGGTGTGGGCGTCGCCCACTGCGATCGCGTAGACGCCGCTGTCAAGGAGCGCATAGTCCTCGCGCACGACCGGGGTGAGCGCGCCCTGGAGGATGTCTCGCTCTGACCAGAGCCCGAACTCGCTCTGATCGACGCGCTCATAGACCATCGGATAGTGGTCGCGCAGCGTGCGAAGAACGAGGGCGTTGTAGGCGGCGGGGTCGGCTTCGTAGCCCGTATCGACGAGGGCCTCGAGCCCGCCGCCCGGGCGATTCTCAAACAGCAGCGCGGTTGCGAAGCCATCGTAGGAGAAGATCGGCAACTCGACCAGCTCGCCGTGTCCAGGCGAAATGTTGAGGTTGACGCCTTTCGGTTCAGAGTAGGCGATGCCGGCGTAGATCCCCGCCGAGAGGCGGCGCTGAGGCGCGTCGTAGGGTGACTTGTCAGCCCGCCGCGCAAACAGCTTCTCGCCGATACCGCCGCGCCCCACCGCAATGACGACAAGGTCATAGTTGCCTGAGAGCCGCTCCACGCCATCCAGCGTGATCGACTGGATCACCAGTTCACCGCCGCGCTCAACGAAGTCCTCCATCAGCCGGGGCAGGTAGAGGCGATAGTCGATTACCGAGGACGGGTGGTCAAAGTCGCCGCGGAAGCGGACGTCCGTCTCGGCCTTGACGCAGTGGTGGTGGCACGTGTACCCGTACCGCGACGCATCCCAATGATGAACACCGAGGATGCGCTCGCGCTCGAGGGTGTGATGATGGTGACCCACGGTATTAGGGAGACGCGAGGTGCGGACAGCATCAGGGTCTTTATCTGCGTAGATGGTCACCGGCACATCGTGAGCACGCAGGAGTAGGCCCAGATGCAGACCCGATACACCCGCTCCGAAAATTGCGATCCCGCTCATCCCCGTCCCTTCACTCCCATCGGTGTCATCGCCGAACCGCCAGAAAGGGTATCGGCGGTTCTGCCGGCGATCAATGACGAGATCGACTCCTTTCATTGCAATATCTGCATAGATACGCTGTTGCGGCATGGTCGACCTCCTGAACCTACGCTGCTTCGAGGCTCTCGCCGCCGATCTGCACTTTGGCCACGCGGCCGAGCGCTTGGGCGTCTCCCAGTCGACCCTCAGCCGCCGGATCCGCAGGCTCGAGCGCGACCTCGGAACCGTGCTCTTCCAGCGCACGAGTCGTGCGGTCGCGCTGACCGACAGCGGCCGACAACTCGCCGCCGAGATCCCGCCAGCGCTCCGGCACCTGGATCGCGCGATCGAATCCGTCCGGCAAGGACCTAACGATGCCTGGGAGCTTTGAGTTACGAGGTCACTTCTCGCAAGGATCACCCGGGGTCGCGCGCCTGGCAGACCTCCAACCGGCTCGAGGACCGGAACTACATCCCGATCGCCACGGTTTAAGCTGGAGTGCCGCGCGAGCCCCAGCGTCGGGAACGCCGAACCAAGTCTTGGAATCGATGCCCCCTGTGCGGCGTGGCCCGAAAAGACTCCCACTGGTGCTGCAGACCACGCTCTGCGCCCGGCTGTCGGCTTTCGGGCGAGTTGAGCCGGCGCTGCGGCGCGCGCCATCGCCAATCTAGAGACTGCGACCGCCGACGCCGCCTAATTGTTCTTGGCGCGCGAGCGTGCCGGTCCTCACACCTCGCATGGAGGCTGCGCGGCGACCGCGCGGTCAGTCCTTCAGGATCGAAGTGTTCATTGGCTGCGTCTCCGACGCCGTCCCCAGCGGCGCTGCCTCTTCTCCTTCGGATGCATCACCCGGATTGTGCCCATGTCGGAGGATGCGCTGAGCCGCACCACGGGAAAGCCCGGAATTGGGTCATCAAGGGCGCTATTGACAGCCGCGCTCTTCCCTACCTGTCGGGTGTCGAGACCCGGGGGGCGATGACGGTGATCCAACCCATGGTGGTGTGAACGACGATCTCGACATCCCAGTCATCGAACTCTGCTTCGGTCAGGTCAATCGTCACCATGCCCGTGCGTGTGCGGATCTTGGTGAGACGGCCACCTGCCAGCGGCCCTTGAGTCGAACTTCGCCCATCGAGGTGGAGATCTCCAACGGCTCTTGACGCCGCCGCGCGACCGGAGTGAATTCGACGGGAGGCGGCAGGGTGCGGACGACAGAGGCGAAATCGGCATAGGTACGCGCTCCCAACAGCCCATCGAGAGCACTCTGAAAACGGTCCAGATCCACCGTGCCGCTGGCCAAGAGGTCCCGCAGTACGTCGATCCCGCGCTGCCGCACGTCCTCGGAGATCGTAGGTTCGGTCTCGACTGGGAGCCTGTCGTCGTTCACGCCACCAAACTATCGTCGGATGCCCGTCCTGCCGCAAGCGCGGAGCGCACGCTTGCCGAGGAGGTTCGCGCGGCGTCCGATCGCTGCACGAGCGACAACCCGACGCAGAGACGGCGCGCACGTCGTGCACGCCGTACTTAGGCTGATCAAAGGAACAATGTTTGTCACCGCGCGACTCGGTTGATCCGCCGGCGTGGGCGGGTCACGGGCCACACGGTCGAGATCGTCCCTCTCTATGCCGGCATCTGCGATATGTGTTCACATTCAGCTGGGACCGCGATGCTCTCAGAACTTCGGACCCGCGCACACTACGGGTCGTCCTCTCCCATAGGCGACTCAGGGTACGGCTAACGCGCGGTTCACCGGAGACCGGGAGCGTCGAGCAGCACCCGTCGGGCCTTCCTGGCGATCCCGAATGTGTTGACGACCAGCTGCGAGAGGACGCCGCCAGGGGTGATGCGGATGTCCGTCCGCCCGGAGCGGTGAGTCAGCTTCACCTGGGCACGCCACACGCGGTTTGAGTCTTTGCCCACGAGGATGTTGTCGGAGTTTTCCGGGTGGGGCTTCGTGAAGGGGATGCGGGTCATGCGCGTGCCCGGCAACACGTTGTATTCGGGCCCCAGGCCGTCGCGCAGCGCCTCGGCGACCTCCTCGGGGGTGACGTCAGCTCTGGGTACCGTGATCTTGAACATGCGCTTCCTCCTTTGGTTAACGCCCGCTCACTCCCATTGGAAGTGGCTTGTCGCACAACGCCGAACAGACCGTGTACCCGGTCCCGGGTCAAACGGCGGCCCATGGGTTGAGCCGTATGAGAACGGGGCCCGGGCGCCGATCACGAACACCCATAGCGCAGCGTAGGCGAACCCGGCGTGGCTGACCGGCTTGTTGGTGTTAGGGCTGCGGTAGACGCCCATCAAGGACGTGGCGATCAGCCCGAGGACGATTCCGGCTGAGGCGGCTCCGATCTCGAGAGACAGTCCGTGCCGGTGGTGGTGACCGCCTTCAGGTACAGAGGGATGATCAGCGCGGCGACACCGAGCGGGCACAGGATGCGGAACTTGCCGATCTTGCGGTGGCGGCCGAGGTCGACTTCAAGGCCTGCGGGAGCGGGACGGCATCGACGATCACGGCTGAATCCATGGCCTGCACTCCAGTGGTTGCGAGGTGTTGCTCTGCACGTCGATTGTGCGCTTGAACTGCCTCCGGCACGTCGGCGCAAGGGACCCGTCTTTGACCAGGTCAAGCGACGGTGTGCCGCTCGGCGCAATGACGTAGGCGTCAGCGCCTCACGTGACTGGGCGGGTGTGTTCGCCTGGTCGTCCGCCCGGCATCTGATGGACGGTTCTGCGGGTGGGTTCACGTCGATGAAGCGGTCGACGCTTGGTTGGCGGGGTTGGGCAGTGGCGGCCCGTGGCGGGTCCGCAAGGCCAATCGCGCGACGGCGACGTCCACTGATGCGACTTCTGCCTCATATGCGGGCCTTGGATCCATCAGTACGCAGGTTCCCACGGAAACCGTCACACGTGGTAGCCGCGCCTGGTCTCGCATCCCCTTCTGGACCACCGATTCACCGACACGTGCGCCGCCGAGAGGACCCGTGCCACCTCCGCCATCACCCCGGGCTCAGGCAGATCGCGAGCCACCTGGCGACCCACGCGGCTTCGGCGACCTCCAGATGCAGGTATAACGCCGAGGTCACGTCGGTGACGATCTTCAGCGACTCGGTCGCCGGCGGAGTCGAGGCCGGGGGAATCATGGCGCTGATCACGTCTCCGAGCACCGCCGAGGCCGTCTGGGGACCGCCCGCGCCCGGCCCCGACATCGTGGCGAGGTTCGCGGCTTGAGGTGGTTCGGATCGCCCGTATGATGCATCGCATGCCGTTCGGCATTCGTCGTCGTTGCTGGTGGCGGCCGCTTCTCACGCGGCCCCGCTGATCTGTGTTCTCGGGCCGCTCCTGGGCGGTCCGTTGGCGAAGCTGACGATGTGTGCTCGGGAGGGCCCCCTTTGCGAAAGGCCCTCCCATGATTGATCTCGATTCAACTTCCGATCCGCGTTCTCGGGGTTTGCGGCGCGAGTGCTGACCGGCGATCGCCCGACCGGCCAGCTGCACCTCGGCCATCTCTTCGGGACCTTGCTCAACCGGGTCCGACTCCAGGCGGCGGGACTGGATCTGATGGTGTTGATCGCCGACTACCAGACGATCACCGACCGCGACAGCCCCGCATCGCTTCCGGAGGACGTCGACGAGCTCGTCGCCGACTACCTGGCCGTCGGGATCGACCCAACGCGCGCGACGATCTTCGCCCACTCGCTCGTGCCCGAGCTCAATCAGTTGCTGTTGCCGTTTCTGAGCCTGGTCGCGCTGCCCGAGCTGCTCCGCAATCCCACCGTCAAGGACGAGGCCTCTGCCTCCGGGATGACGGCGCTCAACGGGCTCATGCTCACCTATCCCGTGCACCAGGCCGCCGACATCCTGTTCTGCCAGGCCACGGTCGTACCCGTCGGCGCCGACCAGCTTCCGCACGTCGAACAGACGCGCGCCATCGCGCGGCGGTTCAACCGCCGATATGCGCCGGACTGTCCCGTCTTTCCCGAGCCCGAGGCGCTGCTCAGCGACGCCCCCGTTCTCCAGGACCGTCCCGAGGTCGCCAACCTCCTTTTGCTCACCGCCGTCAACGAACGGCTACGACCAGTCCGTGACCGCCGGTCCGAGCTCATGCGTGATCGCGGCTATCTCAGGACGGTCCTGCGCGACGGGAGTGCCGCGGCTCGCAGCATCGCTCAGAGCACGCTCGCACGGGTCGCCGCCGCCATGCACACCAACTATTGAACTCAGCTGTCGGCGTGATCGGACGGCGTCGATGATCTCGGTGGGTCGATCCCTCCGATCCCGCGGGGATGAGGTATTACTCGCGGACCCGAGACCTGAGGGTCATGCCAGCAGCGCGAGCTTGCCCCCGGGATGCCCGTTCTGCAGGAAGGCGAGTGCCTCCCGGGCCTCCGGCAGCGGGTACGTGCGGGCGATCGGGACGACGAGGCTCCCCTCGCCGGCGAGCGCGATCAGACGAGCACGCGCCCGGTCGCGAAACGCCGCGCTGGCGGGCATGGATCCCCCGATGACCCTGATGCCCTCCTCACCGGCTCGCTGCCTCGCCGCGATCGTGACGATCCGGTCGCGGTCGGCGACGAGGGCCAGGCTCACGTCGACGGCCTCATCGGTGCCCACGGTATCCAGCGCAGCAGCGAAGCCCTCGGGAGCGAGCTCTCGCAACCGGGACTCGAGACCGTCGCCGTAGGTCACCGGAGTAGCCCCGAACCGCCGGACTGTGTCGAAGCTGGCCGGCCCCGCCGTGCCGATGACACGGGCGCCGAGCAGGCGGGCCTGCTGGAGCACGCTGACGCCGACCGCGCCCGACGCGCCGTGGACGACCACGGTCTCGCCGGCGGCGACGCCCGTCACGTGGAGCATCTCGGCCGCCGTCGTCCCGGCGAGCAGAAGGTTGGCAGCGGCCGCGTGCTCGACCCCGGACGGCTTGGCGAACACGTCCACGGCCGGCACGGTGAGCTTCGACGCATACCCGCCGCTGATCCGGAAAGCGAGCACCTCATCGCCGGGGGCACCCCCGCCCGAGGCCAGTTGCGCGCCGGGACCGATCTCGCTCACGACCCCGGACACCTCAAAGCCGATCGTGACCGGCTCGCTGAAATCGCCGGACGCGATGCGCTTGTAGTCAGCCGGGTTGACTCCCGCCGCATGAACGGCGATCGTGACCTCTCCGGAGGCGGGAGGTGGAACGTCCACCGACACCAGCTCCAGTACCTCCAGTCCGCCGGGCCTGGAGGCGATCCAACGATGTGCCGTCTCGTGTGCCACGACGCCGCTCGCTTTCGGTTTTTTCGCATCAGCGCAGACGCTGGACCAGAGGCGGCCTCGCCACGCCATCTCTCGCCCAACCTACCAACACAGAGCAGCGGCTGGATGCTGCAAGCCGCAGCCCATCCGCGCTCGTGGGGACATCCAGACCCCGGGATCGCGGGATCTCAGTCGTCGGCGTAGGCGCCCGCGAGGATGTCCTCCACGAGGGTCGGCAAGCTCGCGCCGGCGTCCTCTGCGGGCACGACGAACCTCGATCGCATATTCCATCGTTGGCTCCTTGGTCACGTTCTAGAACATGGCGTCAGGATCGACAGGCGCGCTCGATCGGGCATCATGTCGTCGATGGCATCCGCTGTGGGCCTCGCGAGGTCGAATGGGTCGCGCACCCGGCTGTTGCGGGGGGAGTTCGAGGCGGGCCGCTGGACGCGGGCGGTGCGTCTGCCAGACCGCCGACTCACCCTGATGCTGGCGCGCGTCTGGCGGAGCGGTTGCGGGAGGCGCCCGACTGGGACCAACGCTTCGATTCGCTCGACCGGTTTCTCGCTGCGCGCGCCCAAGAGGGCCCGTCTCCGACCCCGGCCGTGGCCTGGGCGCTGGCGCGCCTGCGCGCCAGCGCCGGGGGGGGCAGCGAATTGAGGCGCTCGCTGCTGAACTGGGCTGCAGCCGGCGTCACCTGTCCGTCAAGTTCTGAGAGCAGGTTGGCCTGTCGCCCAAGACGGTCGCCCGGCTGCTGCGCTTCGAGCACGTTTGTCGTCAGCTCGAGACCGACCCGAAGGGATGGGCTGACATCGCCTACGCCTCGGGCTACTGCGACCACTCGCACCTCAACCGAGACTTCCGCGACCTGGCGGGCACCACGCCGTCGGACTTTCTCGCGCGACGGATCCCCGGCGGCGGGGTCATCGGAGATCAGATCCGAAAAGTCCAAGACCGCGCCGCTACGCGCGCCTAGCATCGCGCCAGGCCTCCATCCAAAGGACTGGCATGAGCTCATCCGAGCCCGACGATCCATATAGCGGGCGGCGACCCACCAGTCACGAGCGGCGGGCGGGTGTGCCCTGGGATGCGTCCTACCTCGATGGCCCGGCGCCCTGGGACGTTGGACGGCCACAGCCGGCGATAGTGCAACTGGCAGGCGACGGCGCGTTCTCCGGAGCGGTTCTCGATGCCGGGTGCGGGACGGGCGAGAACGCCCTTCACGTCGCCTCCCTGGGACTGCACGTTCTCGGAGTTGATGTGGCTGAGACCGCAGTGTCGATGGCGCGGGAGAAGGCCGCGCATCGCGGCCTGGACGCTGACTTCGTGGTTGGCGATGCCTTGCATCTGGACCGCCTGGGACGAGCGTTTGAGACGGTGCTCGATTGCGGGTTGTTCCATACGTTCGACGGCGATGAGCAGCGGGACTATGTGGCGGCTCTGGCGTCGGTGACGAGTCGTGGCGGGAACCTGTACGTGGTCTGTTTCAGTGACTACGGACCTGGAACCGGTCCGCATCCCGTCAGTCAGGAGGAGTTGCGGGCAGCGTTTGAAAGTAGCGGCGCCTGGAGTGTGGCCTCCGTCACTTCGGAGCGGATCCAGACGAGGTTCGACGCGCAGGGTGCACCGGCCTGGTTGGCGAAGTTCGAGCGGATCTGGTCACAGGACTGAGACCGGACATCCGGATCAGACGCGCGCCGACATCACAAGCGGTCCGCCGCGAGTAGCCGTGCCAGGAACCGCTGCGTCCTGATGTCGCGCGGCGAGCTGAAGATCTGGTCGGGCGGTCCCTGCTCGACGATCTCTCCGTCGGCCAGGAAGCACACCTGATCGGCGAACTCCCGCGCGAAGCTCATCTCGTGGGTGGCGATCAGCATCGTCATCCCCTGCGCCTTGAGTTCGCGGATGACGTCGAGCACCTCGCCGATGAGCTCAGGGTCGAGCGCGCTGGTGACCTCGTCGAGCAGCAGTGCACGCGGCATCGTCAGCAGCGCACGGGCGATCGCCACCCGTTGCTGCTGTCCACCGGAGAGCCGGTCGGGGAAATCGTTGCCCCGGTTCCCCAGGCCGAGCCGCTCCAGTATCGCCTGCCCGGCCTCGCGGGCCCGATCGTTGGGCATCCCCTGACCGCGGACGGCGCCGCGGATGACGTTGTCCATCACGCGCAGGTGCGGGAACAGGTTGAACGCCTGGAAGACCAGGCCGAGGCGACGGCGGACCGGGACCGGGTTCAACCCCGGCGCCGTGATCGGCTCGCCGTCGAGCAGAATGTCGCCGTCGTCGATCTCCTCGAGCAGGTCGATGCACCGGAGCAGCGTGGACTTGCCCGAGCCCGAGGCCCCGATGAGCGCGATCGCCTCGTGCTCGCCGACCGTCAGGTCGATCCCGCGCAGCACCTCGTGCGAGCCATACGACTTCGTGACGCCGCGCAGATCGAGAACGGCGATCAATGCGGCCCCAACGTCAGCATCGCGCCGCGCTCGCGCATGCTCCGGATCTGCGGTCGATCGACGATCCGCGTCAGCGGGATGGTGACGCACAGATACAGGACCGCAGCCGCCAGCAGCGGGGTGTAGTTGAAGTACTGGTCGGCGAACACCTGCGCCACGCGAAACGCCTCCTGGGGCCCGACGATCGAGACCAGAGCCACGTCCTTCTGCAGCGAGATGAAGTCGTTGAGCAGCGGCGGAATCACCCGTCGTACCGCTTGCGGGACGATGACATGTCGCAGCGCCTGGACGGGAGTGAGCCCCAGCGCCAGGGCGGCGCCGGCCTGACTCGGTTGAATCGACTCCAGCCCGCGCGGAACACCTCGGACACGTACGCCGAGTAGCAGAGCGCGAGCGCGACCCCGCTCAGCGTCGTGGCGCTCGTCGGGACGCCGGCGAGCCCCAGTCCCGGAACTGCGAAACCGATGATGTAGACCACGAGGATGGTCGGCACGCCGCGCATGACGTCGACGTAGACAACCGCGATCATCCGCAGTGGGAACAGCACCGGGGTGCGCACCGTGCGCACGAGCGCGATCAGCAGACCGAGCACGAGGACGACCACCTCGACGATCAAGAACAGGCGCACGTCGAGCCAGAAGCCACCGAGCACGCCGCCGAACGAGTGGGCGAACACGCTGCTCGAGAAGAACTGGCGGCGCACGCGGGCCATCCGGGGCTGGTGAGCACGTAGGCCGTCAGGCCGCCGATGACGATCACCGACGAGATCGTGGAGATCGCGATCGACCGCCGGGCGCGCCGGCGGTGCTCCCGGGCGCGGTCCTCGCGCGTGGTCAGGGTTGGGAGAGCGCTCACTCGGCCTCCGCGGGCGTGAACCGGCTCAGTGCAGCTCGGGCACGTTGGCCGCGGAGGCGATCCAGCGCTTGCTGAGCGCCTGCAGCGTGCCGCTGGCCCGCAGCGAGGTGACCGCCTTGTCAACGCAGGCCGTCAGCGGCGAGCCCTTGCTCAGAAGCACGCCCCAGTTATCGCCGCCATACCGGCGAGAGCCGCAACACGATCGAGATCGCCGAGGCGGCCCGGCGGGCGGGGGCAACGACGATCGCGATGACGAGCAGCGCCGGCGCGCCCCTCGTCCGCGCCGTCGAGATCGCGCTGGTCTGCGCCGACGAGGCCGACCGGGCCGCCCGCGAGCTGTTCGCCAATCCGGTGACCCTGGTCAGTGTCCTCGGTGCGCTTCACGCCGGCGTGGCTGCACGCCACGCGCGCGCGAGCGCGCCCGCGGCGGCAGCGCGACTGATCACCACCCACCAGTACTGACCAGCCCCCCCGACGATGCTTCGCCGCTACGCCGTCGATAGCGCAACGCGGCCCACCTCAGGCAGGTCCACTACTTCGCCTGAGGACCCCATGCCGTCAGGGCCGGAGGCTAAACGGCGGGTAGCGGTCGGTGATCAGCAGAAAGGCGTAGGCGCCGACCCGGTTCTGCCAGCGGATCACGCCCTCGATGAAGTCGAAGAGCGGGCGCGGATATCGCCCGGTGAACAGAATTGAGAACCACGCCACGATGGCGGCGAAAAGCGCGCCGATCGTGAGGAAGAACAGCACGATGTAGTGAGGGATCGCCAGAAGCCACTTGATGAGGGGCAGACCGCGGCTGAGATCCTGTTCGGCGTTGGGGTAGTCAAACTCCAGGTGGACGGCCTGCTGCTCGTCGGTCGACGGGTAACGGTCATCCATCAGCGCGAAGTAGACGGCGATTCGGTTGGTGAAGCGGGTAAGCTGCAGGTTCCAGTCGTACCACCAGCGGGGGTACTTCTTGCGAAACAGCAGCATCAGCAGCACAGGAATGACGAGGATCCCGATCCCGCCCGCTGCGGAGCGGGTTCCGGTGCCTCCGGCATTGGACGCGAAGCTGCCGCCCTCTAAGGCTGCGGCCAGGATCGCGATCGGGATGATCGTGAAGATGCGAAAGGCCGTGGTGAGGCGATTGAGACTGCGGTCGGGATAGTCGACAGCGAAGGTCAGCGGATAGTCGTCCCCGCCGCTCGTCGTACTGCTGGGCGTGGATATCTCGGCCATGATTGACACTCCTTTTGAATGATGGGTGTGGCGATGATCATTCACTCCGCGCCGTGAACAACTCCGACCCGAGATGAGACAGGGCACCGACCAGGATGTGGCGGCCATTCATGTGACCGCGAGCTCGTTCCGCTCTCCTATGCCATCCCCCGCAGCGGCCAACTGACAGCCGACGGGGGGACCGCTGAAGTGATCGTACTCCCAGGACTGGTACACGAACAGTTATGGCGGTACGGTGTGGGCGTGAGCTACGCGCTCGGCATCGAGTACCGGAACCTGCTCGTCACGGCGGACACGGTTGCGGCCCGAATCACGCTTAACCGCCCGGACAAGCGCAACGCGCTGTCGTTGGAGTTGATGAGAGAGCTGATCGCAGCGTTGCGTGAGGTCTCGACGCAGACACCGGCCCGCGCGATCGTGATCGAGGGCGCGGGCCCGGCTTTCTCGGCCGGCCACGACCTGTCGGAGATGATCGGTCGTGACGAAGCGTTTTACCGTGAGCTGTTCGCGGTCTGCACGGAGATGATGGAGGCCATCCACGAGCTACCGCAGCCGGTAATCGCGAAGGTGCACGGCATCGCGACTGCCGCCGGCTGCCAGCTGGTGGCTGCCTGCGACCTGGCGGTGGCGGCCAAGGGGTCGCGCTTCGCGACCCCGGGGGTGAAGATCGGCCTGTTCTGTACGACCCCGATGGTGCCGGTGTCGAGAGCCGTGGGGCGCAAGCGGGCGATGCAACTGCTGCTCACCGGCGAGCCGATCGATGCCGAGACAGCACTCGACTGGGGCCTGGTCAACCGGGTGGTGGCGCCCGAGGATCTCGAGGCCGCCGTGCTCGAGCTCGTTGAGCCGATCACGCGCTCGAGTTCGTACACGGTCGCTACCGGCAAGCAAGCCTTCTATGCGCAGGTCGATCGAGCTGAGCACGATGCCTACGAGCACTGCCAGGTCGTGATGGCGACCAGCGCGCTGGCGGACGACGCTCAGGAGGGCATGAGCGCGTTCCTGCAGAAACGGGCGCCTACCTGGCGCGGTAGATAGCCGCCCCGGTCGTGAGCGGAACGCCGGTCGTCCGGCGTGAACGGGATGTCCTCGTAGACGCCGGCCGGGTGCTGGTCGAGGACCGCTGTCAGGCGCCGCGGGATTCCGCGACGCGACGTAGCCAGTAGCGAAACCAGTTCGGACCGTAGGGCACGTAGACGCGGGTGGGAACGGCGCGGTTGTGGAGCTCGTCGAGAGCCTCCGGTCGGACCCCGAGCAGCTGCTCGGTCGAGATCGGCCCGTGGGAGAGCAAAAGCGCCTCGCGCAGCCGCGCGTCATGGGTGGCCATCGACCAGTTCGCTCCGCTTTCGGCCAGACCGACCCCCAGGCGCAGGAACGCCACGTCGGTGGGCTCGCCAAAGGGATGCGCGCCACTGGCCTCGACGTAGGCCCCCTTGACCAGCCGGACGTGCACGTTCGCCTGGGTCAGCGCGTCAACGTCGGTCGGTGTCCGCAACAAGTTTGCCTGCACGGTCGCTCCGAGCCGGTCTGCCAGCCCCCGGGCCGCGACGTCCAGCACGCATCCCAGGACGGCGTCGGTCCGCGAGGCGTCTTCGGCACCGACCTGGACCCGGCGACCGGCCGGCAGGACCGCCGCGATCCTCGCCAGGCGCTGCGCCGCAGCCGACGGGTCCGTATCCAGGGCCAGATGGCTCAGATCGACCGACAACCACACGTCCGCCGGTGGCGGCGCCACGACCCCGGCCAGCGCCACGTACTGCTCGACCGCCTGGTCGGCGACCCCCGGGTCGAGCACTCCCTCCCCGAACAGGTCGATGCTCGCGCCGTGCCCGCGCTCAAGCAGTCCGCCCACAGTTGGAAGCGCCTCTCCGAGGTCGCGGCCGGCGACATACCGGGAGGCGGCTCGCCACGACAAAGCTTCGCCACCGGGGATCGTCCTGATGACCCGCTCAAACCGATGGCTTGTCGCCATGCAAAGCAACACGGCACGGTCGATCCCCATCGGCAACATCCTCCCACAGCGGACCAATCCCGTTCTGAGTGTCCTTTTTACAGCCCGCCGGCTTTCAGGCGTTCCTCGAACTCCTCGAGCCGGCGATCGACGTCATCGAGGCGCTCGGCGACCGCCGGCGCGAGGATTCGATGGGCGTTGGCGTAGCCGAGCGCGGCCGCGCCCACGAGCGCGGGTATCGCCCGGTGGATGCTCTCTGACTCGATTCCGAGCTCGCGAAGCAGCGCTCCTGCCGCCCCCTCTGCCTCGGTCAGTCCGAGCACGAGATGCTCGCAGCCGACGTAGTCGTGGCCAAGGTCGATGGCAGCTTCCAGCGCAGCTGCGATCGCCAGGCGGGCGCCCGCGGACAGCCCGTCCAACAGCCCCTGGTCACGCTGGTGGGCGCTCCCATCGCGGGTTGGCCGCGACCCCCTGGCACGCGACCGTCGCGGGGTGGCCTCCCTCCCGCGAGCGCCGCCCGCTCGGGTAGCTGCATCTCGCAGACCGCGGATGTCGACGTCGAGCGACTGGAGCACCTGGATCCCGAGGTTGTCGGGCTCGTCGAGTACGCCCACCAGGAGATCCTCGGCCTCCACGAGCCCGTGCGAGCCGGTGAAGTCCCGGGCGAGTTGGAGTGCGTGGCCCAGGTGGCCTGTCATCCGACCGGCGATCCGGGCGCTGATCTGCGGATGCTGATGGGGATCAAACTCCGGATCGCGCATTGCCTCGACCGCCTCGCGGGCCCCGGCAACCACCCGGACGGCCTCGGCGAGCGCCTTCTGGCAGATCGGCGATACCGAGAGGCGCGCTTCGCGCACCGCGGCGGCCAGGTCATCTGGGAGGTAAACGTTGATCTTCGGCATCGCTGGTCTATAACCCCTCTATAATCCCACTGTAGGGTTATAGTGAGTCTCCCGGCCAGACCATCTGGCCAGATCACCTGACGAGCGAGCTTGTGCCTTGAGCTGGAAAGATCAAGAACCACATCAAGCCCGCCAGCTGGCGGAATCCTTCGGCTCCGACCCCGCCCGCTACGACCGGGCCCGGCCCCGCTACCCCCAGGTCATGGTGGAGCGAATCGTCGCCGCCAGTCCCGGGTCCGACGTGCTCGACGTCGGCATCGGTACCGGCATCGCCGCCCGGCAGTTCCAGGCGGCCGGCTGCCGGGTGCTGGGGATCGACGTGGACGCGCGGATGGCCGAGTACGCACGCCTCAGCGGACTCGTAGTCGAGGTAGCGAGGTTCGAGGACTGGGACCCCGCCGGCCGGGTGTATCGCCGCGCGCTTCCCGACTCGCCGTTCAGCCACGGGACCATGCCCGGCTTGGACGGGTACTCGCGGTTCTTGACCAACGCGGCCGACGGGATACGAGCCGTTGGCGCGTTTGGCGACTCGGAGCAATGGCGTTTCGACTGGGAGCGGTTCCACACGCGCCAGGAGTGGCTGGACCAGGTGCCTCCCCCCCGGGGGGCACAGCCGGTTCCCGGCGGCCCAGCTCGAGGAGCTGGTGGCGGGCATCGGAGCCGCGATCGACGCGGTGGGAGGCAGCTTCGCGATGCGCTACACCGCGGCCGTGGTCACGGCGGCTCAAACCGGTGGCGCGTGACCCGGTATCCGCGTAAACTGCCCGGATGCCCACGGTCACCGTTGCCCGCGCCGACGTGCCTCGCGATCAAGTCGTCCAGGCGGTGCGTCAGGAACTGGGCAGCGACTACACGGTCCAGCCCGGAAGCCAGGACAACGTGTTCTCGGTCAACAGGGGCTCGCTGAGCGGAGCCAAGGTGCACATCAAGCAGCACGACGGCGCAACCCAGTTTCACGTCCACGGGACCGGATTGATCATCGGCCGGCTCATCAACGAGCTCGGGATCGCCCGCCGGGTCGCTTCGGCCATCACGAAGGCGCCCCTCGACCAAGCCTGACGTCTGGCATCCTCGAGTCTTGTGAAGCGCGCCCACGCTTTCGGTCTCGTTGCCGGCGAGTACGACCGCGGTCGGCCGGGATACCCGGCCTCCGCGATTCTGTGGCTGCTCGGCGAGGAACCGCTCGACGTCGTCGATCTCGGCGCGGGGACGGGCAAGCTGACGGCGGCGCTGGTCGCGCAGGGTCACCGGGTGGTGGCGGTAGAGCCGCTTGCCGAGATGCGAGATCTGCTGGCCGACCGCGCTCCTGACGCCAGGGTCGTGGCGGGCACCGCCGAGGAGACCGGTCTGGCGGACTCGAGCGTCGACGCGGTCGTGGCGGGCGCTGCCTTCCACTGGTTTGACCGGTCGCGGGCGTTCCCGGAGATCGCTCGCATCCTGCGGGGCCCAGGCGTCCTGGGGCTGCTCGGCAACGGATTTGACACCTCTGCGCAGTGGGTCAGCCGGCTCCGGGAGATCCTGGGCGGCTCACGACTCGGTCGTGCCGGCCATTGGCCCGACACGGACGAGTTGCTCGAGCACTTCGTCGAGGTTGAGGAGCGAGAGTTCCCACACCAGGAGACCGTCGATCACTCGCGGTTACTCGACCTGGCGCTGTCGCGAAGCAGCGTAGCCATGCTGGAGACCGACGAGCGCGAGGCTCTGCTGGAGCGCGTCGCAGCTCTATGGGAGCAGGAGCCGGAGCTGCGCGGGCGGACTTCGGTGCCCCTCGAGTACCGGACGCGGGTGCGGCGCTGCCGGGGGGTGCGCTGACCTCCAGCGCTCCCAAGCCCCGCCCCCCGACAGCCTGGCGATCATCGCCCCCGATCCGAACGGGGAGACGTGCACCCATCACTATTTCGATTCACGCGGCGTGGTCCGCATCTACAAGATGAGCTTCCGCGACGATGTGTGGACGCTCCTGCGGGATGCGCCCGACTTCACCCCATTGAATTTCTCACAGCGGTTCGTGGGGCAGCTCGCCGCCGGCGGTCAAACCATCGGCGGAGCCTGGGAGACCTCCACCGACGGCGCCGGCTGGGAGCACGACTTCGGCCTTCTTTACACGAAGATCGCGTAGTTGGCGAGTCCTGCGCCGGCCCCCGTGCAGCCATCGGTGCCATCTGGGCGTCATCAGGGCGACGTCAGCGCAGCTGGGACGGGAGCGCCCAGCGCGGTCAGCAGCGCGGCGAGCTTGCGATCGAGCTCTTTGCCGACCGCAGCAATCTCCGCATTTCCGAAACTGGAGAAGACCGTGCTCGGCTGGTCGACGACGAATCGCACGGGGCCATCGTCTCTGGCGCAGATCGCCGTCCGCAGCGGCGCATGGAGCATCACCGCTGGGTCATGCCGGTACATCCGCTCGGCGATCGTGTGATTCCCCATCAGGTACTCCACGCAACGGGCCCGAGCGCCGGCGAGCGCCATCAGCGCGCTTACATCCGAGCTCCAGTAGATCAGGAACCCGTGCGGCGCGCTCGCCTCGGCCGCAGCCACCACCTCGTCCCAGGGGGCTTGTCGCTCGACCAGCTTGGGCACGTGGTCGGGATTGATCGCCGGCACCGCCTGCTCGTAGCGATTCCGAAACGCCTCGAATGGTTCGGCGATGCCGACTTCGAGACGGCTGACCTGATGATTGATCGGCTCCGGCGAGCGGCGCGTCACAGATGCTCCTTGAGTTCGAGTTAGCTGCCGGCCCGCGCGAGGAGGCCTCGGACGACCTGCTGATGTCGAGGCACGACGGGAGCCCATATCGCGCGTGCAACTGGGTTCTGGTGTTGGACGAACGTAGCGAACAGCAAGGTGTTCGGCTGAGGCCGGAACAACAGCTCCGCGGGCATCCCGATGCGTGAACCGGCAGCGAGCAGCGCGCACTCCGGGGTGCTTTGCCGGAGCTCCCAGCCGAGGACACATTGATCAGATTGCAGTGAACCGAGCCTCAGCCCGAGCGCGGACCACCCGGCCACCAAAGAGGCTCGCGTCGTGCTGGGAGCGTCTTCCAGGATCAGCCGGGCCCATTGCTCGCCCGTCTGCCCCTGGGCCAGACCAGTTTCGACGAGGAAGGCGTCCTCATAGTCGATCCGGGAGAGCGTGCTCAGGGCTCGGGCGTCCGCCGGGAGCGGGACCTTGCGCACGGCGTCCGGCGGCCTCATCGGGTTACCTCCTTCTCGGGGGGTCGGACTGTAACATACATGCACGTATGTATCAATCTCGCGGCTCCCGACAAGATGGGCCGGCAGCTCGCCCTCGTTGGACGCAGTCTCAGCGAAGCGCTCGAACGCGGAACGCGCTGCTGGAGTCCGCGGCGAGGGGTCTCTCCCGCTACGGCTACGGCAACCTCGTGCTCGAGGATGTCGCGCGCCAGGCCGGCTATACGCGCGGCGCTCTCTACCACCAGTTCACGGACAAGGAGGCTCTGGCGCTGGCCGTCCTCCATTGGACCGACGAGACCTGGCGACGGGAGGTGGGCGAGCTGGTCGACCGGGAATCCGATCCGGCCAAGGCGCTGCTGGCGATGGCTCGCGGGCACGCCGTCCTCTGCCGCCGAGACGTTGCGCGCGTGGCGATGGCGCTCCGCGTTGAATTCAGCGGGCGCGACCATCCGATCGGGCGCGAGCTCGAGCGAGTTCAAGCCGGGCTGGTCAAGCGCGTGATCCGCCTGATCAACCAGGGCCGCAAGACGGGATCGATTCCGCCCGGCCCGCCCGCCAGGGCGGTCGCACTGGCCCTCATCGGCGCGCTCGAGGGCGCCGTGATCACACTCGGCGGAGACGCGCCCCACGATGAGCGCCTCGCCGCCCGCGCGGCCGCCGGCGTGCTCGGGCTGAATCCCGAGGGAGTCACCTGAGAACGGCCGGCCAGCGCGCGACCGCACCCGCCGCCTGGGCGCGGCTCACTTCACCGTGAGCTGGGATGCACGCGGAAGTAGTCGAAGTCCACGTTGAGGTCGTTGCTCGTGTCGGCCCCGCTGTAGGCGAACAGGCCCACCTTGACGTTCTGCAGACTGGCGCCGACGTTGTAGATGGGCAAGAAGTTCGTCCCGTTGGTGGAGTAGTAGGCGGTGTACCGCGGGCCCCGCTTGACCATCCGCAGCCAGACGGTATTGGAGGTGAGCACGCCGGCGGTGGGGATCGAAGTCAGCGTCTGGGTGACCGGGGTCCCCGACAGGCTGTCCTCGGTGGTCTCCACCAGCTGGGCGGCGCCGGAACTGTACTCCCAGCCCAGCTTCAGGTAGTTGTCGTCGTCCTGGTAGGCCATGATCCCCGCCTGCTGGCTGTCGGCGTGGGGAGGGGAGCTGAAGGTCAGCTTGGAGTCAATTGTCCAGTCGCCAAGCGCCGGCTGCACGAGCAGGTTTCGGGCCGTGTTGGTGGTTCCCGCGAGGTCCCCCTCCTGGGGCGTGATCTGCAGCACGCCTGAGCCGACGTGCTCGGTGGCTGGGTCCTGCCTCACCCAGGTCCACTGGGGTCCGACGTTGGTGCCGTCAAACTCGTCGGAGCGGGGCGGCCGGGCGAAATACACGTTGTAGGTAAGCGGGACACCGTCCGGTCCGGTGATCGTGACGCTCGCGGTGCCGGGGACGCTGGTCGCCTGGGTGACGGACACCGACGCGGTCCGGTCCGGCGTGACGGCGCTGATCCGAGGGACGCCGGCGGAGTCGGGCAAGGTCACGTCGTAGTCATAGGTGTCCGGTTCGAAGCCCGGCAACTCGTGCCCGTTGACGGCGAGGCGGCTCAGCTCCGAGAGCACGCGGACAACGAACGTGGTCGAGGCGCTCGTGCCGTTATAGCTGACCACGGCGGTGACGGTCGCGACGCCGTTGTCGTCGGTGTGGATCGTCCCGTCGGGCGCTACGTCGACCACGCCGGGGTGGTCGCTGGTGTAGGTGATGCGTGCGCCCGCGGGCAGCGGCGTGCTCTGCCCCCGGCTGATGAAGCCATACAGGGACTCGTCGTTCATCGACACGGTCAGCTGCGGGTCAAGGGTGGTGTGCTCCGGGAACATCACGCGCTGCTGAATCCCGCGGGCGCCGTCGCCGGGCATCACCGGCTGAGCGCTGACCGCGCTCGGCACCGTGGCCAGGCTGCCGGCGACGGTCACGAACTTCTGCGCCAGCACGTCGTCGGCCGAGCTCCCGATCTGGATGCCGTAGCGGCCGTCGTCGACTTCGTAGCGGTTCAGCGCATCGCTGAAGAAGGCGAGATTTGGCACCTTGACGGTCAAGGTCACCGTCTTGGTCTGGCCGGGCGCCAGCTCCACCTGACGAAAGCCCTCCAGTCGCTTGATCGGACGCTGCAGCGCGGCCGGCGCGTCGGGCGTGCTGACGTACAGCTGGACGAGGTTCTCACCGGGCGTGGTGCCGGTGTTGGTGACGTCGACACTGACGTGGAAGGTGTCGTTGGCACTCAGGTGATCGCGATCCACCCTGAGGTTGGAATCCTTGAACGTCGTGTAGCTCAACCCGTAGCCGAACGGATAGGACACCGGGCCGTTGAAGTACATGTAGGTCCGTCCGGGAGTCGTCGCGGTGGGCCGGATGTTGTAGTCGTCGGTCGGCGGAAGCTCTGACTCGTTCTCGTACCAGGTGAACGGCAGGTGGGCGCTGGGGTTGTAGTCGCCGAGCAGCACATCGGCGAGGGCGTCGCCCTTGCGCATCCCGTTGTAGCCGCTCCAGACCATGGCGGGGACGCTGCCCGCGAAGCTCGAGACGTCGACCTCGCCCAGCGTCTCCATCACCGCAACGGTGTTGGGGTTCTTGGCCGCGACCTCCTTGATCAGCTGCGCCTGGGCGCCCGGGAGCTCCAGGTTTGCCCGGTCCACGCCCTCGGTGCCGGTCGTGTCGTCGGTGCCGGCGTAGACGATCACGTCGTTGTAGTTGGCAGCCGCGTTGACGGCTGACTGGTCGATGTTGGTCAGGCTGGCCGCGGTGGTCTCCGGATTTGTGAAGCCGTTGTAGAAGTCCACCTGGGCGTCGGGATCGATCGCCTGGATCGCCTGGCGGATGCCGGCGTAGGGGGTCACCTCATTGGCGACACCGGGCACGCCTTGGTTTGAGGAGTAGCCGCCGAGATACAGGCTCTCGGGGCTGGCGAGATAGCCGATCACGGCCACCTTGAAGGGACCGCTGGTCGGAACTTGCAGCGGCAGCACCTTGCCGGCGCTGCCGTCCCGGCGGGTTTCGGTGTCGTTCTTGAGCAGCACCAGCGAACGATCACCGACCTCCTGATCAAGCTGGAGGCGCGCCGGCGTCTCGGTGACCGCATCGTTCGCGTCAGAGTTGGTCCAGGTTCCGGCGGCCAGCTGCGCGCGAGCCGCCTTGACCCACGGCTCGTTGGCCACGTCGTTGAACTCTCCCAGCTCCATGCGCGCCGTGAACAGGCGCTCCAGGGACGTGTCGACGTCGTTGACGTTGTAGGTGTCGGTCGGGGTCTGGATGCCCTGGCCGACGGCGGTCGGTACCGAGTTGCCGTAGTCGAAGTTGTCGTGGTAGCCGGCGTTGCAGTTGAGGTCCTCGCCGGCGGCGTTGGCAAACGCGTGGCGCTCGGTGTTGTTGACCGGGCGGCTCCAGCCCGGCGGCTGCCAGTGGTGGCCGGCGACGATCTCATAGATGGCATCGCAGTCGGAGGTGAAGTAGCCGTTGAAGCCGAACGTCTGGCGCGCCAGCGTGTCGATCAGGTGCACGTTTGCCGCCGACGGCGTCCCGTTGACCTCGTTGTAGGCGGACATGATCGCCCCCGGGTGCGCCTGCTGGATGATCTGCTTGAACTGCGCGGTGTAGTACTCGCGAAGGGTGCGCTCGTCCATGTTGGAGGACCCGGTGAGCCGGGCGTCTTCCTCGTTGTTGGCGGCGAAATGCTTGATCGTGGTGATGGTCTTCAGGAAGCCGCCGCCCTGGGGCAGCAGCTGGCCCTGCTGATTCTGGCCCTGCATCCCGTCGACGTACTGAGACGCGATCGTTCCCGTCAGCAGCGGGTCCTCGGAGAAGGTCTCGTCGTTGCGGCCCCACCGCGGGTCCCGGGACAGGTTGACGGTCGGCGAGTAGAAGTCCAGGTCGAGCGAGTTGTTCGGAGCGACCTCACGCGCCTCGTCGGAGATATTGGTCGCCTCCTGGTACATCAGGTTCGGATCCCAGGTGGATCCGAGTGACAGGTCGGTCGGATACGAGGTCGTGTTGTCCAGAACCGTGGCGTTGCCCGAGGAGGTCAGCTGCAGGCGGGAGACGCCGTGCAGGGCCTCGTTCCACCAGCCGTAGGCCTGAACGCCGAGCCGCGGGATCGCCGGGGCGGCGCTGGAGTCCATCTGCGAGGCTTTCTCGGCCAAGGTCATCCGCGACACCAGGTCGGCGGCGCGTTCGGCGAACGAGTACGACGGGTTCTCGTAGATCGGCCCCCCCGGATCGCTCAGCCCGGTCGTGGCCGCGTGCGCGCGAGGGCCAACCGGCGCCCGGTGGGCGACAGTGGTGACGGCAGGTCTATGGCTACTGCCGCCGGCAGCCTGGACACTGACCGGTAGGACGGCGGACAGTCCGAGGACCGTAGCGATGACCAGCAGCCGTGCGCGCACGAGCACTCCTCCTCCACAGAGGTGAACATGGAAATCACGATGTTCCGCACGGCCACGCCCGGAGCCCTGAACGGACATCCGGACTGTTACCGTCGAGCACCCTCTCCCTGCCTCGAAGGAGCCGCACTTTACGTCGGGTTTAGACCTGAGTCAAGCCAGAATGGGGCACGAATATTGCCGAAGTGTCAAACAGACAACAGAATTTGCACGGTGAGCCTAATTTCCGAGCCACAATGCGTCGCGCAAGGTCATAATGAGTGACGAGCGCGCCCTCGGTCTGCGGCACATGAACCGGCTGCGGGTCCTCGAGACGCTGTACCGGCACCCGGGGTCGAGCCGAGCCGACCTGACGCGTCACACCGGGTTGTCGCGTCCCACTGTGTCGGCGCTGGTGGAGGAGATGGTCCGAGCCGGTGTGGTGCAGGAGCAGAATCCAGCCGATTGCCCTGCCTCAGCCGGCGAGCCCGGCCCGCCCGAGGCCGACCGCGGCCGCCGCGCGAGCGGCCGCCCGGTCAGCGAGATGGAGACCCGACTGGGCATCGGCGTTGAGCTGGAGAACGACGCCAACGTCGGCGCGCTCGGCGAGAAGGCGTTCGGCGCCGCCCACGACGTCGACGACTTCGTCTAAATCCGGCTGCCGGGATCGGCGCCGGGCTGATCCTCGGCGGCCGTCCCTACCACGGCTTCGGCGGCGTGGCCGGCGAGATCGGGCACGTCTTCTCGGACCCCGCGGGCCCGATCTGCCGGTGTGGCAGCCGCGGCTGCCTGGAGGCGATCGCCAGCCCGGTGGCGGTGGCGAGCTTGCTGGAGAGCAGCTTCGGGCAACCCGTATCGGTCAAGCGCATGCTCGAGCTCGTCGCCGCAGGCGACCGGGGTGCCCGGCGCGCGGTGTCGGAGGCCGGAGAGGCGGTGGGGCGCGCCGCCGCGGCCCTGGTCAACATCCTCAACCCCGAGCTGGTGGTCATCGGAGGCGATCTCGTGGAGCAGCTGAACCCCTGACCATCGCGCTCTCGGTCCGCTCTGCGCTGCGCTGACTGTGGAGGCGTAAAGTACGAGCATGGGCGCCCGCCCCGCCAGCCGGATCTCGCGCAGCTCGTCGCTAACGGTACGAATGGTGCTGGTGGCGGTGCTGACCCCGCTGATCGCGTTGGGCCTGCTCGCCGCCGTGGTGATCCTTCTGCCGAGGCGATTTCTTCTCGGGCTGGCCGTCGCGCTCGGTATCGGCGTCGCCGCCAGGCTGGTCGCCCACGGCAACCGCAAGCAGCCGCCGGGCAGGGCACTCACCGAGCGCGAGGACCCCGAGCTGTTCGCGCTCGTCGACCGCTTGTGTGCGGTGGTCGACATCCCACGTCCCGACCTCGTGCTCAGCGATCAGCGCCAGCCCAACAGCTGGGTGGTGCACCTTCCCGGTCAGACGCCGCGCCTGTACCTGACCACCGGGCTGCGCGAACTGCTGACCCTCGAGGAGCTGCAGGCCGTGCTGGGGCACGAGCTGGCCCACATCGTCAACCGCGATGCGCTGGTCATGAGCGTGGTGGGGATGCCCGGCTCGGTCATGCTCCGGGCGAGGGGCGGCGGTCTCGACGGGATACTCGTGATCGCGATCGGGATGATCTCCCAGATCGGAACCGCGATCCTCTCCCGCTACCGGGAGCTTGCCGCCGACGCCGGCTCGGCCACGATAACCGGGCGCCCGTCCGCGCTGGCCTCGGCACTGCTCAAGGTGTCCGATTCGCTTGAGCAGATCCCCGAGAAGGACCTGCGCACGGCGGCCGCGCTCAATGCCTTCAACCTCGTCGCGGTGGCACCCCGGCGCCGCTGGTGGCAGGACATCCGCCCGCTGGCCCGCGTCTCCGCGACCCATCCGCCGCTTCAAGCTCGCCTCGACGCGCTGTTCGGGCTCGAACGCGATCAGCAGTCCCGCCGCGCCTGATCCCCGGCCTCGCGGGCGGTCATTACACTGCCGCCATGGCGGGTCCATTCACGATCCACTGGCTGGCTGACCCGGAGGACAAGGACTACGCGGCGGCCGAGAGCTTTCTCAGCATGCTGGTCAGGCCATCGTCGCTGACCGAGGTGGTCCAGCGACTGCACTCCGCCCCGCTCGCGCACTGGGCCGCCAAGGACATACTGCGCGCCGCGGACCTGCCGCCGCTCAAGCCCAAGCAGAGCGCCGAGGTCGCCGAGAAGCTCTATAAGGTCAGGCATTCGATTCCGATCTCCCCCATCCTGGCGGTCGGTGGGCTGCACGAATCCCTTGTGATCGCCGACGGCTACCACCGGGTCTCGGCGGCCTACCGGGTCGACGAGGACTCGCTCGTGCCCGGCAGGCTGCTGTGGCTGGAGTAGACCACCCGGCGACCGCGGCCACGCACGCGCTTCCCGCCGCGGACGCTTCCCGCAGTGCCCGCTCTGCCCTCTGGGTGGCGGAGTTCGACAACCGCGCCCTGGAGGGGCGACGCCTGATTGCCGAGACGCTCGGCACCTTCCTGCTGGTGCTCGCCGGTGCCGGGGCCGGCGTCGTCGCGGCCGCCAGCCACGGCCAGATCAGCCGCACCGCCGCGGTCACCGCGCCGGGCCTCACGGTGATGGCGGTCATCCTGGCGATGGGCGCGATCTCGGGCGCGCACCTGAACCCCGCGGTCAGTGTGGCCTTTGCGGCACGCGGCGACTTTCCCTGGCGGCGGGTTCCCGGCTACGTGGTCGTTCAGCTGATCGGAGCCACTCTCGCGGTGGTGTTCCTACGGCTGGTCTTCGGAAGGGTGGGGATGCTCGGCGCGACAGTCCCCGGACGTGGTTTTGACGACGGACAGGCGGTGGTGATCGAGCTCGTCCTGACCACCGGGCTGGTGAGCACGATCCTCGGGACCTCGTCACGCGCCCAGAACCTGGGACCGATCTCGGCGCTCGGAGTCAGCGGTTACATCATCCTCGCCGGCCTGTGGTCGAGTCCGATCACCGGAGCGTCGATGAACCCGGCGCGCTCCTTCGGCCCCGACGTCGTCCTCGGTGACTTCTCCCACCTCTGGGTCTACATCGTGGGGCCGCTGGCCGGGGCGTTGCTCGCGGTGGCGATCGCGCGTGTGCTGCGCGGTCCGGGGGGTCGCGATCCGGTCGCCCGGGCGGCCGCCCAAGGGCATGCGGACCCCTAGCCAGGGGTGGGGCTGTTCCGGGGCCCGCTAGCCGCCGACGAACCGACCCGGCACGCGACATGGCTGACCGCCCGAGATCAGTTGAGTCGCGCCTGCAGGGCTCGGAGCTCGACTTGCAGGCGGTCGCTCTCGAGGCGCTCCGCGGGGAGCTCGGTGCGCAGGGCGGCGGCGTGGATCGCGGCGCCCAGGTCACCTCGGCGTTGGAAAGCGGCGACGAGGTTGTTGAGCATCCGCATGGCCACCTGATGGGGGATCCACGGCCGCGTCTGCTGAGGCGGGAACTCGGTCGTCAACGGCTCGCCGCCGGCGAACGGATCCAGGAGCAGCGGGGGATCGGCGCCGAAGTGACCGACCACGAAGTGACCCGGCAAGCCGACGGCGCCGAGCTCTATCCCGGCTCGGCGCGCCACCTCGACGTAGACCACCGACAACAGGATCGGCAGTCCGCGCCTCCGGGCGAGCACGAGATCGAGCATCGAGTTGTCGGGATGGTCGTAGTGCGCCCGCTCGCCGTCGAACCCGTGAGCGACCCCGAGCGTCTGGCGACAGGCCCCGGTCAGCGCCTCCGGCGACCCGGTGGTCTGCTGCGCGGCCTCTGACAGCTCCGCGGCCAGGAGATCGAGCCTGGACAGCGCGGCCGCCGCATCAACCTCACGGAACTCGGCCGCCAATGCGAGCGCGAGGACATCCAGGGTCGCATCCGGACGCGCGGCGAGCTCGGCGAAGGAGGGTAGCTCTGACACACGCCCATTGTGTCTGCCTCCGCGATCCTGGCCAGGCGTAGGCTGTGCCGATGCGGATTCCGCGTTTGCGCAGGCTAGGCGCCACCCGGGAGCCGGAGGTCTCGATCGGCGACCCACGGCTCGAGGGCTGGGAGACGGTGAGCCAGTTCGAGGAGCGCAACACGGCTCTGGCGTGGCGCGACCAGCTTCGGGGGCTGGGCGTGGACGCGAGCTGCGTCGCTGACCACCCGCTCGACCGGTTCGGGCGAGGCGACGTCTACCTGGTCGTGCCGCCCGAGCAGTGGTCCAGAGCCAACGAGATCATCGATAACCTCGACTGAGGCTCCGGTGCGCGCGCTTCCTACGCTCCCTGGTAGCGCAGTC
>Ga0182024_10005204_pt1 | contig 29311 bp, 33 predicted proteins | sample P32metaG_FD_120480 | JGI IMG/M metagenome (GOLD analysis project Ga0182024, IMG submission 120480) | Permafrost microbial communities from Stordalen Mire, Sweden - P3-2 metaG (Illumina Assembly) | ecosystem: Environmental > Terrestrial > Soil > Wetlands > Permafrost | place: Sweden: Stordalen...
CGTTCTTATTCCAGCCGATGCGACGGACGAGAGCCGGGGACTACGCGCGCAGACGGCCGCCGGCGGGAAAGTCCAGCGCTACGAAACGCAACGGCGTCACGCCGACGGCACGCTGATCGAGGTTGCCATCACCGCGTTCGCACAGACGAACGAATCAGGGCTCCCCGCGGGCATGACCACGATCACGCGAGACATCACCGAGCGGGTCCGAGCCACACACGCGCTAGCCGAAAGCGACGAGCGCTACCGCGAGATTCTCGACGCGATCCCCGATGGGGTGTGGCGGCTTGACGCCGATGGTCGCACCGATTACGTCAACCCGCGGATGGCGAGCATGATCGGCTACTCGCCCGAAGAGATGATTGGCCACCGGATCACCGATTTCATGTCCCCGGCCGACCTTGAGATCGCGCAGACGGCGATCACGAACAATCGTGAGCAAGACAGGATCGGCGTCGTCGAGCACGCCTTAGAGCGCAAGGACGGCACATCGTGCTGGGTGCGTGTGTCGCAGACAGCATTGACCGACCCGCGCGGAAAGCACACCGGTGGACTTGCGATCCTCTCAGACATCACCGCAGCCAAAACGCAAGCTGCGGAACTGAGCGAAACCGTGAATTTCCTCGCTCTGGTGACCGACAGCATGGCCGAGGGAGTGTGCGCGATGAACGGCGACGGCCAGTTCACCTACGTGAACGAGGCTGCCGAGACGCTCCTGGGGTGGACGACCGAGGACCTCGCCGGACGGTCGGTACATGAAACGATCCATCACCAGCACGAGGACGGCTCGCCGTACCCCGCCACCGACTGCCCGCTACTAGACGTGCTCAATACCGGACGGACGCTCCGCGCCGAGGAGGATACATTCACCTGCCGGGACGGGTGCCTACTTCCCGTCTCCTACAGCGCAGCGCCGATCACCGCCGACGGCGAGGTCGCAGGAGTCGTGGTCGTGTTCAGTGACGTCAGCGTCCGCCGGGCGACGGAGCAGCATCGCGCCCGCGAGCGCGAGACCATCAACTGGGTGGGACGCGCCAGGGACGCCCTCGACGACGACCGTCTCGTGCTGTACGCCCAGCCGATCATCGACCTTCACACTCGCGAGGTCGTAATGCATGAGCTGCTCCTGCGGATGATCGACCGCGACGGCTCGATCATCAGCCCCGGGCGGTTCCTTCCCGCCGCCGAGCAATACGACCTGATCGAGGACATCGACTGCTGGGTACTCGCCCAAGCGATCGAGCACGCCGCGCGCGGTGTGAAAGTCCACTTCAACATTTCCGGCAAGACGCTGGGATCTCGCCGCCTCATCAATATCCTCCTCCGCGGACTAGACGAAACCGGCGCCGATCCGGCGCTGCTCGTGTGCGAAATCACCGAAACCGCGCTTGCCGAGGACGAAGCCGGCGCCGAAGCGTACGTCCAGGAACTCTCAAAACTCGGCTGCAAAATCGCGCTCGATGACTTCGGCACCGGCTACGGCGGATTCACCTACCTAAAACGACTGCCAGTAGCGCTCATAAAGATCGACATCCAATTCATCCGCGACCTGATCGAGAACCCGCAGAACCAGCACGTCGTCAAAGCGATCGTGAACCTCGCCCAAGGATTCAAACGCAAGACAATCGCCGAAGGCGTCGAGACGCACGCCACGCTCGATCTGCTCGAGGAATACGGCGTCGACTACGCCCAAGGCTACGCGATCGGCCGCCCCGCGCCGGCCGAGACCATGCTACGCGGCTGAGCCGCTCGCACCGAGTCAGCCCAGGAGCAAACGGGCGAATGAAACGACAGGCTGTGGAAACCCTGAGGCGATTGGCGGGCGACCCGGTCTTCGGCCCGGTCCGAACCGAGGCGCGACATCCTGAACCTCGCGCAGGTTCTTGATCGTGTAGCTCACGTCCGCTCAGGCGGCCGCGGGACTGGGCGCCGTGGTGTCCACCCGACCCGGCCCCGCCAGCGCGTCGCCGCTGTCAGGGTCGAACAGGTGCAGGCGCTCGGTGTCGACCTTCAAGCGTGTCTCGTCGCCGGCGCGCAGACGGCTCGAGGCGGCGACACGGGCGGTCCCGACGGTCGCCGCGCTGGCGGCGATCTCGCCCGCGTCCAGCCCCTCGCTGCTGTCGTCGTCGGCCGACCCGATCACGCCGCTCACACGCTCGGCGTCAAGCCGGAAGTGGACGAGCTTCTCGGAGCCCAGCGACTCGACAAGGTCGACGTTCCCCTGCAGGATCGCGCCGGCGGTCCCATGGCCATCGCCATCTTCGACGCTGTTCAGATCCTCGGGGCGGATCCCCACCACCACCGGCTTGTCGCGGAATGGCTGCAGCGCGCCCAGGCCACGCAGCCGGCCCGGCAGCTCCAGCTCCTGCTCACCGATCCGGATTCGGGTGAGCTCGGGGTTGAGGTGGCCCCGGTACAGGTTCATGGCCGGGGACCCGATGAACGCGGCCACAAACAGGTTGGCCGGAGTGTCGTAGAGGGTCTGCGGCTCGTCGCACTGCTGGAGCTTGCCCACATTGAACACCGCCACCTTGTCGCCCATCGTCATCGCTTCGGTCTGGTCGTGGGTGACGTAGAAGGTGGCCACCCCCAGCCGCCGCTGGATCCTGGCCACCTCGGCCCGCATCTGCACGCGCAGTTTGGCGTCCAGATTGGAAAGCGGCTCGTCCATCAGGAAGACGGCGGGCTCGCGTACGATGGCCCGCCCCATGGCCACCCGCTGGCGCTGGCCGCCGGACAGCTGGGCCGGCTTGCGATTCAGGTGCTCGGAGAGTCCGAGCACACGCGCCGCCTCCTCGACCTTGGCCCGGACCTCGTCCTTGGGCAGGTGGCGGAGCTTCAACGCGAAGCCGATGTTGTCGGCCACGGTCATGTGGGGATACAGGGCGTAGTTCTGGAAGACCATGGCCATATCCCGGTCGCTGGCCGAGAGGTCGTTGACCAGGCGGTCGCCCACCCGGATCTCCCCTTCGGTCACATCCTCCAGCCCGGCGATCATCCGCAGGGTGGTCGTCTTCCCGCATCCGGACGGGCCGACCAGCACCATGAACTCCCCCTCCGCGACCTGCAGGTTGACGTCGCTGACGGCTTCGACCCCGTTGGGATAGATCTTGGTTACGTGCTCCAGCTCGACGGTGGCCATCGGCTCCTCCTCAGCAACCCTTCGGCTGTCGTTCGGTCAGATTCATCGTCTTACCTCAGCGCACCGACCCCGCGGTCAGCCCGGCCACGATCCGGCGCTGGGCGAACAGGACCAGCACCGCGATCGGGATCGTGATGATCACCACAGCGGCGTCGATGCGGTTGTAATACACCTGGAAGGCGCTCTGGCCGAAGTTGACGATGGCTAGCGGCGCCGTGAAGCTGTTAGGGGTGTCCAGGAAGGACACGGCGAAGGCGAAGTCGTTCCAGGCCAGGATGAAGGCCAGGATCGCGGTGGTGAACACGCCGGGCACGGCCACCGGGATGACCACCTTGCGCAGTGCCTGCATCCGGGTGGCGCCGTCGACCAGTGCCGCCTCCTCGAGGTCGCGGGGGATCTGCGAGAAGAAGTTGGTCAGCAGCCAGGTGGCGATCGGCAGCGTGTAGACCAGGTAGATGATGATCAGCGGGTAGATGTTGTCCAGCAGCCCCAGGTCCTTGAGCAGCAGGAACAGCGGTCCGATCATCGCCAGGACAGGGAAGAACCCGGCGACCAGCACGAACCCGAGAATCGTCCGGGCACCGCGGATGGGGAAGCGGGCCAGCGCGTAGCCGGCCAGCGAAGCCACGACGATCGTGATCACCGTGGCGCCGGCGGCCACGATCGCCGAGTTGATCAGCGGCGTCAGGAAGTGCTGCTGGGTGAAGTCGTTGGAAAAAGCGCTGAAGCTCAGGTGGGAGGGGAGTAGGCCGGTGGTAGTGGAGCCCTGCGCCGCCTCGGTGTCGGTCTCAAAAGCGGTGCGCAGGATCCAGTAGAAGGGGAACAGCGAGATGGCCAGCACGATCAGCACCAGCAGGTAGAAGCCGATCTCCCGCAGAACCGATTTCGGACGCAGCCTGCGCGGCGGCCGGCGGCGGCGGGCCCGGGCAACCGGCGCCAGCACGGCGGGAGTGCTCGCCTCGGTGCTCATGCCGTCTCCTGCCCCAGCTTCATGACCCGCACGTACACGAAGGCGATGGCCAGCGCGATGATCACCAGCATCACCGAGATCGCGCCGCCGTAGCCGAAGTCGGTGGTGACCAGGAAGGCCTGCCAGTTGATGAACGACAGCGTCTCGGTGCTGACCCCCGGCCCGCCCCCGGTCATGATGTAGATCACGTCGAAGACCAGGAAGGCCTGGAGGGTGCGGAAGATCAGCGCCACCCCCAGCGCGGGCTTGAGCAGCGGCAGGGTGATCCGCCGGAAGGTCTGCCACCAACTCGCCCCGTCCATCCGGGCGGCGTCATACACCTCGCCGGGGATCACCTGGAGTCCGGCCAGCATGATGATCGCCATGAACGGCACGTTCTTCCAGGCGTCGGCCACGAGGATCATGGCCCACGATGTCCACACCCCGGCCAGCCACGTGGTGTGCGCACCCGGCAGGCTCAGCTTGCCCAGGATGTAGTCGACGAACCCGCTGCGGGGGTCGAACATCGTCTTCCACAGCGTGGCCGAGACGACCGTCGGCACGGCCCACGGGATCAGTACCGCGGCGCGCAGGATGCCCCGCCCCCGAAACCGGCGGTGCAGCATCAGGGCCAGCCCGAGCGCGGCGATCGTCTCCAGGAACACCGAGATGGCGGTGAACGCCGCCGTGCGCTCCAGCGCCCCCACCCATTCGGAGGAGCCGAACATCTTGGAGTAGTTGTCCAGCCCCACCCACGGGTGCCCCTGCCCGGCGATGCTCAGGTTGACCTGGTGGAACGAGTTCCACAGGTTGTAGACCAGGGGATAGGCGGTGACCAGCAGGAGCAGAAGCACCAGCGGAGTCACCAGCAGGTAGCCGAACCGGCGCTCGGCTCTGAGCCGGCCGTCATGGCGGCGGGCAGGCGCCCGCCCGACCGGAACCCCGGTCGGAGCGGGAGACGTTCCGGCGCTCAACGTGACCTCATCGGTCTAGCCGACCGTGCGTGCCTTGATCACCCGGCCGCGGGCAGCGCCTTCACCTGACTGGACGCCGAACTGAGCGCGCTCGACGCTGGCGCCGTATTGGCGAACACCGCCGAGAACGCGACCTGCAGGTCGGTGGAGATCTGCAGGTAGTTCGGGGTGACCGGTCGTGGCTGCGCGTACCCGTTGAGCACCTTCACCTGCTTGAAGTACGGCGCCTTGCTATACAGCGCCGCCGTGTAGGCGGAGGGCAGCGACGGCGGGTCGCCGGTGGCCTGCGCCCGGGCGATCTCGACCTGCGGCGAGGTCAGGTACTGGATCAGCTTCCAGTCGGCCGCCGCGTGCGAGCTCTTGGAGTTGATCGCCAGCATCTCGCCGCCCAGCGCCGCGGCGGGGGTGCCCCCCGGACCCGCGGGGAACGGGATGTAGCCGACGTGACCCTTGGCCGGGCCACCCGTGGCCGCCACCGCCTCCACGAACGGATAGTTGATGGCAAACGCCGTGTTCCCGTCGGTGAACTCAGCCTGCACCTGGGCCTCCTGCCAGCCGGTCACGCCGGCCGGAGCGATCTTGTTCACGTAGATAGCGTCGTGCAGCCACTTCAGCGCCGCGACGTTGCCGCTGGAGTCGATGTTGCTGGCGGTCAGCTTGCCGCCAAACGCCGAGTCGACGGTCATGAACGCGGTGATCGCGCCCTCGTACTTGGCGCCCTCGAAGGCCAGCCCCTCCTTGAGCTTGGGGTCCTTCTTCATCGCTGCCTGGGCGTCGGACACCACTTGGGCGGGCGAGGTCGGCGGCGTGGGAATCAGGTCGGTCCGGTAGAAGAGGCCCTCCGGGTTGTCGAACCACGGCGCCGCGTAAGCCTTGCCGTTGTACTCGGCAGCCGCCATCTCAGTGGGGAAGAACTGGCTCGTGTTGATGCCCAGCGAGTTCAGCGGCAGGATCCATCCGGCCTGGGCGAACTTGGCCGGATAGGTCACGTCTGACTCCACCACGTCAGGCGTGCTCGAGCCCGCGATGAAGTGCTGCTGGAGCTGCTGGAGGTAGGTGGTGGAGTCCGGCGACAGAACCTCGATCGACACCTTGATGTTCGGGTTGGCCTTCTCGAAAGCGGTGATCGCCTTCTGGGTCTGCTGACCCTCGGTTCCCAGCCCGGACTCCGCGAACACGATCGTCTGCTTGGCCGACGCCGGCGTGCTCTTGGCCGGCTTGGAGCTGGAGGAGCCGCAGGCGGCGACCCCGAGAGCGACGATCCCGACCAGCGCGCCGTACGAGACACGCTTCGCCCCGGCTGACAATGGTCCTATGCGCATTTTTCCTCCCTAACCGAGGCAGGACGGGTGCCTGGGGTCGAATCTCACCGCGGTGGCCTACCCCGCGTGGGTCCCGGCCAGCATATACCCGCGCGTGAGGCGCCGTTAGCGCGCCTATCACCCGGTCGCCGAGCAAAATCGCGCGCGGCGGTTTCGCCGGAGCCGGCGACTTTGGGTTCGCCGGCTCCGGACCGAGCTCAGCTAAAAGACGGTCAGGCTCGGCGCGTCGTTGGGATGCGCCAGGTGGTGCACGTCGGCCTTCACCAGCTCGGCCGTGAGGCGGGCGATGGTCACAGCGTTGTCGCCGATCCGCTCCAGGCTGCGGGCGATGAGCACGTGACGGAAGGCAAGCTCCCGGTGATCGGGCCCGACCCGCTTCTCCAGCGCGGCCTGGCAGATCTCCCGGTTGAGGCGGTCCAGGCGATCATCGCTGCGGGCCAGCTGCTCGCCCCGATCGGGATCGCGCCGGGCGAACGCCTCCACGCCGCCACGCAGCTGCGCGCAGGCCAACACGGCGAGCTCGGCCGTCTGCCGGGCGGTGCCGCAGCGATCGGTCACGCCCGGGTCGATCGACGCCAGCTGCTCGCCGACCAACATGAACTGATTGGCGATCAGACCCTGGTGCTGGACGAGCTGCATCATCGCCAGCACCAGCCTCAGGTCACAGGCCACGGGCGCCTGGGTGGCGCTCAGCCTGACCAGCCTCACGTGGGTCTCCCGGCTCAGGCGGCGCAGCCTCTGTCCCGCCTCGGCCAGCGACTGCGAGCGCCACAACGTGGGGTGGAGGATCACCTCGTCGAGACCGGTGAGGGTCTGGACGGCCTGACCCAACTGGGTCTCCATGTCGGCTTCGATCGCCCTGATCTCGGTGGTGAAGGCCTGTCTCATGCCCCTGCATTACACCCAAATGCAGGGATGACCCTCCAGGTGCAGCGCGGCTTGCAGGTTCCGGTCCGCCTTCTGACAGCGCGCTAGGCGCTCCGGAAGCCGGTGCTCGTCCGGGTCAGTTCGTGACGCGAGATGACCCGGTCGATCAGCCCGTACTCGCGGGCCTGCTCGGCGGTGAAGTAGCGGTCGCGCTCCATGTCGTCGTGCACGCGCTCCACGGACTGCTCGCTGTGGCGCGCGTAGATCTCATCAATGTGGCGACGGAGCTCGAGGATCTCGCGAGCGTGGATCTCGATGTCCGCCGATTGACCCTGGAAGCCGCCGCTGGGCTGATGGATGAGGATGCGGCTGTTGGGCAGCGCCATGCGCTTGCCCTTGGCGCCGCCGGTCAGCAGCAGCGAGCCCATCGACATGGCGACGCCGAAGCAGATCGTCTGCACGTCGGGCTTGATGAACTGCATAGTGTCGTAGATGGCCAAGCCGGCGTACACGACTCCGCCGGGGGAGTTGATGTACAGGGAGATGTCCTTGTCCGGATCCTCGGACTCCAGATGCAGCAGTTGGGCCACCACCAGGTTGGCCGTCTCATCCTCAATCGGGCTTCCGACGAAGATGATCCGCTCATTGAGAAGGCGGGAGTAGATGTCGAACGACCGCTCGCCGCGCGGGCTCTGCTCGACCACCATCGGGATGAGAGTCATCAGCGGTATCCTTTCGACAACCATCAGGTTGGCATGGCCCAGCCGACAATAGCAACCATCTGGTTGTCAAAGGAGCGATCGATGCAGAACGTACGCCGCGAGGTGGACATCGAGGCCGCGCCCGAAGAGGTGTGGGAGGCGCTGGTCACCGAGGAAGGACGGGAGGCATGGCTCGAACCGGATCCCGACCGCGTGATCGAGGTGGAGGCCGAGGATGCGCCTGACCGGCTGGTCTGGTGGTGGTGGCGAGGCGACGAGCAACCGCGCAAGGTGGAGCTCGATGTGATCGCGGTGCCCTGGGGCACCCGCGTGGTCGTGACCGAGACCGTGCCCCACTTCCCGCTGCCGGCGTTGTGCGCCGCGTTTGCCCGCGTGCCCGCTCTGGTGTGAGCGATCAACTCGGAGCCGTGTTCGCGGCGCTGTCGGATCCGACCCGGCGGCGGATGCTCGACGCCCTGATGCAGGACGGGATGACCTCGGTGCCCAAGCTCACCTCAGAGCTCCCGATCACCCGGCAGGCGGTGGCCAAGCATCTGGCCGCGCTCGACCAGGCCGGACTGATCGAGCGAATCGATCCCCGCCCGCCCGGACGCGAGGTGCGCTACCAGCTCCGGCCCCACGGACTGCGCGAGGCGGCCGACTGGCTGACCCAAGCCGACGTGGCCTGGGAGCAGCGGCTGGCCCGTCTGAAACAGGTCGTCGAGGGTAAGGTCAAAACATGACGAGCACGAAACCTTCTCACCGGTCCTTGGGCCACAGCGGAATCGAAGTCTCGGTGGTCGGCCTCGGCTGCAACAACTTCGGGCGCCGCCTCGATCTTGATGGCACCCGGGCCGTTGTCGACGCCTGCCTGGCCGAGGGCATCGACTTCTTCGACACGGCTGACATCTACGGAGGCGGCGGCGCCAGCGAGGAGCTGCTGGGCCAGGCGCTGGACGGCCGGCGCGAGCAGATCGTCCTGGCCACCAAGTTCGGCATGGCGATGCCCGACCCGCCCGCCCCCGGGCCGCGGGGATCGGCCGAGTACATCGCCAAGGCCGTGCAGGACTCGCTGCGGCGACTGCGCACCGACGTGATCGACCTGTACTGGTATCACCGGCCCGACGGCGTGACGCCGATCAAGGAGACCCTGGGCGCGCTGCACGAGCTGGTGAAGGCCGGCACCATCCGGGCGATCGGTGCCTCCAACTTCAGCGCTAAGCAGATCGATGAGGCCGACCGGGCGGCCCGTGATAACGGGCTCACACGGTTCACGGCGATCCAGAACGAGTACAGCCTGCTGGGGCGCGAGGCCGAGGCCAACGTGATCCCGGCGTGCGAGCGCCTGGACATCGCGTTCATCCCCTACTTCCCGCTGGCCTCGGGGCTGTTGACGGGCAAGTACCGGCGGGGAGAGGCCGGACCGGAGGGCTCGCGGCTGTCCGGCCGTGACCGGATCGCCACCGATGAGCAGTTCGACCTGATCGAGGCTCTGGAGGGCTACGCCGCGCAGCGCGGTCTGCGCCTGGTGGACGTGGCGATCGGCGCGCTCCTGGCTCGCAGCCCGGCCGTGGCCTCGGTGATCGCGGGCGCGACTAAGCCCGAGCAGGTGCAAAGCAACGCACAGGCCGCGCGGAGCTCGATCGACCTCTCGGCTCTTGACGCGATCCTCCCCTGAGCCGCTGCGGCACACTGATGCGGTGCCAGAATTCGCTCTCCGCGACGGGGTTGAGCTGCATCGGATCGACGAGACCCACGTCGATCCTCTGTACGGCATCGTGATCGCCGAGCGCGCCCGCCTGGCCCGCTGGCTGCCCTGGGTCCAGGGTTCCACCCGCGAGGACATCCGCGAATACGTTCAGCACACCCGCCAACAGAACGAGTCCGGCCAGGGCGTGCAGACCGCGATCGTGGTGGACGGCCGCGTGGCCGGCGTGATAGGTGTGCACGGGATCTCGTGGCCGAACCAGAGCACCTCGATCGGCTATTGGCTGTCCGAGCTCTACGAGGGCCGCGGGATCATCACCGATGGGGTGCGCGCCTACACGGACCACGCCTTCCGGAGCTGGAAGCTCAACCGCATGGAGCTGCGCGCGGCCGTCGAGAACCGGCGCAGCCGAGCGGTGGCCGAGCGGCTCGGGTTCACGCGCGAGGGCGTGCTGCGCCAGGCCGAGCGGGTGGGCAACCGCTGTCTTGACCTGGTCGTCTACTCGGCCCTGGCCGACGAGTGGCCCCGCTGACTCTCCCCCGCCCACCCCGCCTGAGACGGCCGGACCGGTTGTCCCGTGCCACAAGCCGGGACAACCGGGAACCGCGTTACGCGGGCTGGTGGGCCAGTTCGCGCTCGGCCTCGGCGATCTCCGCCTGGACCTCGGGTTCGGTGTAGTAGTACTTGCCGCCGCGCATCCAGGAGGCCACGGCGGCCACCAGGCAGCAGCCGGCGGCAAACCAGAACGCCTCGTGGATCCCGGTGGCGAACGGGTGCGAGACGAGCGTGGGGAAGAACCGGTGGCCGGTCAGGTAGGTGGCGGTGCCGTGCGGCAGCGTGTGGATGATCGGCGCCAGCGTCGTGGCCATCGGGTTGTAGCCGAGGAACGCCGCAAACAGGCTCCCCACCGGCGGCAGGTGGGAGACCTTGAGCGCGTAGGCGCGAGGCACGCCGTGGGTGGAAAGGCCGTGGTACAGCGCTGCGGGCAGCGTCGAGGAGAGCCCGACGATGATCAGGCTGAAGAAGATGCCGATCGACAGCACCATGGCCGAGTTCATGAACGTGCCGGCCATGCCCGCTCCGGCCCCCCGCTGGTCGGGCGGCAGGCTGTTCATGATCCCGGTCTGGTTGGGCGCCGCGAACAGTCCCATGGCCAGGCCGTTGAGGAAGATCAGGGCGGCGAAGCCGAGGTAGGAGAAGTCGACCGGCAGGAGGATCAGCCCGACGAAGCTGACCGCGGCCAGGACCATCCCGCCGGTGGCGAACGGGCGAGCGCCATAGTGGTCGGCCAGGCGGCCGGCCACCGGTCCGGCGATCAGGAAGCCGACCGACAGCGGCAACATCGAGATGCCGGCCCATAGCGGCGTCGAGGAGAAGCTGATACCGCGCTCGGGCAGCCAGATTCCCTGCAGCCAGATGATCAGCATGAACATCAGCCCGCCGCGGGACAGGGCCGAGAGCAGGGAGGCCAGGTTGCCGGCGGCGAAGGCGCGGATCTTGAACAGCGGCAGGCGGAACATCGGAGCGGCCACGCGCCGCTCTACGGCCACGAACAGCGCGAGCACGCACAGGCCGCCGACGATCGACCCGATCACCCAGGGGTTGGTCCAGCCCATGTTGTGGTGACCGTAGGGGAGGATCCCGTAGGTGATCCCGACCAGCACCGAGATCAGGCCGACGGCGAACGTGATGTTGCCCAGCCAGTCGATCTTGGCCGCCACGCGGACGCCACGCTCCTGGAGCATGAAGTAGGCCCACACGGTCCCGAACAGTCCCACCGGCACCGACACCAGGAACACCAGCCGCCAGTCCAGCGGGGCCAGGACGCCGCCCAGCACCAGGCCGATGAACGAGCCGGCGATCGCCGCCACCATGTTGATGCCGAGCGCCAGCCCCCGCTGGTCGGCGGGGAAGGCGTCGGTGAGGATCGCCGAGGAGTTGGCGAACAGGAAGGCGGCGCCGATCCCCTGGACCACGCGGCAGACGATCAGCCACAGGGCCCCGGCGCTGCCTGTCATCCAGACGATCGAGAGCAGGATCGAGCCGGCCGTGAACACGGCGAAGCCGAGGTTGTACATGCGCACGCGCCCGAACATGTCGCCCACTCGCCCGAGGCTGACGACCAGCACGGCGGACACGACCATGAAGCCCAACAGCATCCACAGCAGGTAGCTGGTGTTCGAGGGGACCAGCGGCTTGAGCTTGATGCCCCGGAAGATGTCCGGCAGGGCGATGATCACGATCGACTGGTTGATCGTGGCCATGAGGATGCCCAGCGTCGTGTTGGACAGGGCGATCCACTTGTAGCGCTCGGGGTGCGATCGATGGCGGGCGAGCCGCTCCCGTACCGCTATTCCCATCAGACCTCCCGGTCCTCAAGTCGTGTGATCAGGTGATCGATGACCTGGGTGGCGCCGGCCAGGGTCTCGATCTCATCGTCGCTGAGCGAAGTCATCTCCTCGTGCATCAGCGCCCGATACTCGGCCTGGAGCTGGGCGAAGGTCTCGGCTCCGGCCGGGGTGAGCGCGACGCGAACCGCGCGGCCGTCATCGGGATCGGGCTCCCGGGTCGCCCAGCCTCGCTCCTGCATCCGGTTGACCAGCAAAGTGATCGCCGGCTGGGTCACCCCGGTGGCGCAGGCCAGCTCGGTGATCCGGCGCGGCCCGGCGGAGACGGCGGACATCACGCTGGCCTCGGTGCGGGATATGTCGAGGCTGGTGCGTCTCAGGAACAGCCGGCTGAGCGTCGCCACGCGCTGGGGAAGCGCCTCGGCCACCTCGTCCAGTTGCCCGGTGCGCCGGTCGGACGCGGTCGCAGACTCCATCAGCAACTTATATTACATATTGATGGATCTGGCGCCCACCGCGTTACTGCTTCCGGACACCAGTGAGGGCGCAGAAACGCGCCACGTCGACGTTGCCTCCGGAGAGGATGACGCCGGCCCGCTCCCCGGGCTTCAGCTTCACCGCCCCGGACAAGATGGCCGCGAGGGCGGCCGCGCCACCGGGTTCCACGACCACCTTCAGGCGTTCGTGGCAGAAGCGCATCGCCTCAATCAGCTGCGGGTCGGAGACGGTCACGATCCCATCCAGCAGCCGTCGGTTGTGCTCAAAGGTCAGCACGCCGGGGATCGCCACCTGCAACGCGTCGGCGATCGTGCGCGGGACCGTGACCTCGATGCGCCGCCCGGCCGCGAGCGACCGGCGGTAGTCGTCGCCCGCCTCGGGTTCGACGCCGATCACCCGGGCCTGGGGTGCGAGCGCCTTCACCGCGGTGGCGCAGCCGGCGATCAGCCCCCCACCGCTCACCGGAGCGAGCAGCACGTCAACCGGACCGGCGTCCTGCACCAGCTCCAGACCCACGGTGCCCTGGCCGGCGATCACCTCAGGATCGTCGAACGGGGGGACCAGCGTCAGTCCTCGTTCAGCGGCCAGGCGGCGGCCGATCTCCTCCCGGTCCTCGGTGTAGCGATCGTAGGTGACCACCTCGGCGCCGTAATGACGGGTGGCCTCCAACTTCCCCTCGGGCGCGTCCTCGGGCATCACGACGGTGGCCGGGGCGTCGAACAGGGCCGCCGCCAGAGCGACGGCCTGGGCATGGTTTCCCGACGAGAAGGCCAGCACCCCGTCCCGGCGCTCAGCCGGGGTCAGCGTGGCGATCTTGTTGTAGGCGCCCCGGAACTTGAACGACCCGGTGCGCTGGAACACCTCTGCCTTGAGCAACACCGACGCCCCGGTTCGGGCGTCGAGCGTGCGGGAGCTGAGAACCGGCGTGCGTTGGGCCACGCCGGAGAGACGCCCTGAGGCTGCGCGGACATCGTCGAGTGCAACCATCCGTCGGGGACGGCCAGCGCCAGGGGTGTGGCTGTCGCTATCTCTTTCGCTCAGTCGACCGGCTGGAGTTGGCCACCACGTGGATCGCGTTGAGGACCTCATCCTGGGACCGAGCCCGATCTCGTACGTACTCGCGGAACTGCCGATGGGAGATCTGTCCGCGGCCTGCGGCGTTCGCGTCGACGTGGCTGGCGATCAGCGACGCCATCGACTCCGACAAGCCCTGGCTCGCCTCGGCCGAGGCTCGGGCCTCATCCTCGCGCGAGGACCTTCTGAACAGTGCGGGCATCCGACACCTACTTGTTGGGCATATGGCGGGTAGGGAACCTCGCCGGCCGAAGGGCTCGGCCACGACGGATTATTGACTATTGCGAGGCGTTTTCATAGTCCAGTGTTCTGATTTGGGGTAGCCGGGGTTTATGGCGTTGGCGAGATCCCGTTAGGGTGGCGCCCGTTAGTTCTGTCTGAACGGCCGCGGGGTTAGAGCCGCGCGAACCGCTCCGGAGACACTGCCTTCAATGCCAGCAACCGCTGGACCGCCTCAGCATGGCCGGCTGGGATGACGTCCGGCGGATCGCGCTGGCTCTGCCGGCGAACGCACGCGACGTGACGGGCTGGACTAGGAGTCGGCGACGCCGGAGTCGGCCCGGGCGGCGTTCTCGGCGATCGCGTTGACGATCTCGGGCCACAGCTGCCGAGGCAGGTCGTGTCCCATGCCCGGCATGATCACCAGCTTCGCGTCCGGCACGGCAGCGGCGGTGGCTCGGCCCCCGGATACGTTCACCAGCGGATCGGCGTCCCCGTGAATCACCGTGGTGGGAACGCGCAGGCCACGCAGCGACTCCGTCCGGTCACCGGTGGTCACGATCGCGGCCATCTGCCGAGCGCTGCCGGCCGGGTGGATGCCCCGGTCGAACATCAGGCCGGCCAGCTTCCGGTGGGCGGACTCGTCGAAGCCAAACGCCGAGGAGCCGATCTCCCGGTAGGTCTGGAGATGGCCACGGATATAGCCATCCCGGTCACGGGGCACGCGCCTGAGCATGCTCAGAGCCAGCTGCGGGCGCGGCCGGCCGACGCGGCGGTTCCCTGTCGTCGCCATGATCGACACCAGCGACAGGACTCGGTCGGGATGCCGGATGGCCAGGAGCTGGGCGATCATTCCGCCCATCGACGCACCCACCACGTGGGCGGCCGGGATCTCCAGACTGTCGAGCAGCCCAGCGGCGTCGGCGGCCATCTGCTCGAGCGTGTAGGCAGCGCCTTTGGGATCGCGCACCGCCAGCTGCCAGCGCTTGGGCACGGGCGCCTCGCGCAGGATGGTCGAGCGGCCCACGTCCCGGTTGTCGAAGCGGATGACCCGGAAGCCGCGGCCGGCCAGCAGCTCGCAGAAGTCCGTCTCCCACACAAGCATCTGGGAGGCCAGCCCCATGACCAGCAGCAGCGGTGGCGCGTCTGGGTCGCCGAAGGTCTCGTAGCAGAGCTTCACCTGCCCGAGCCGGGCGAACTGTTCGCCGGAGGCGGTCGATCTGGTCTGCGGGGCGGTCAAGGAGGAACAGCTTACGGTTCAAGACTGTTTGCGGGCGCCGAGCGGGGGAAAAGCTGTCTTTGATGAGTCGCACCTGTATTCCGCCCCGGCCGGCCGCTGTGCTGCGTGTGGCCGTGATGGCCGCTTGCCTGGCGCTGGCAGGGGCCGGCTGCGGGGGTGGCTCTGGCGGCCACGGATCCAGCGGGCACACACTCACGACGAGGACAGGGCCGAGCGCCGCGCCGCCCAACGGGGTGGCCTCCAAATCGGCTGGGCAGATAGTGGCTGCGGCCACCCGGGCGGTCCAGCGCGTCAGCGCGGTGCACGTTTCCGGCGCAGTGGTGGAGAACGGGATCCCGGTGAGCCTGGACCTGCGCCTCGTACGAGGGCAGGGGGGACAGGGGGAGATGGCCGAGAACGGCCTGTCCTTCCGGCTGATCTCGCTGGATCACGTGCTCTACATACTCGGGTCTCGCGCCTTCTGGACCCACTTCGGCGGAGCTACGGCGGCGCAGCTGTTTCAGGGCAAGTGGCTGAAAACGCCGGATTCCGGGCAGTTCGCCACGCTCGGTGACCTCGCCAGCATCCCCAGCCTGTTCGGACAGCTACTCCGCGCGCACGGGAAGCTGGCCAAGGCCGGGCGCGCGACGGTGAATGGGCAGCCCGCGGTGGCAGTCCGAGACACGACGGCGGGCGGCACGCTTTACGTGGCCGCCACCGGGCCGCCGTATCCGCTGGCGATCGTCAAGCGAGGCATGAACGGCGGCCACGTGAGCTTCACGGACTTCGACCAGACGGTCCGGTTGCGGGCGCCGGTTGACACGATCAGCCTGCCCAGCGCCGGCTGAGCTAGTGCCTAGGAGAGCAGCGGCGAGGGCGGGATCCGGGTATGGCCGCGGACCTGCGAGATGACCATCGCCGCCTCATCCACGTAGCACCAGCTCCAGTCCTCGCCGGGCTCCAGCGAGTGGATCAACGGATGCCCGCTGGCGTGATGGTGGGCGGTGGCGTGCCGCCGCGGCGAGTCATCGCAGCATCCGACGTGACCGCAGGCCAGGCAGATCCGCAGATGCAGCCAGGCCGTACCCTCGCGCAGGCAGTCTTGGCACCCGGCCACGCTGTCGGGCAGCTCGAGCACGGTGATCGTGTCCAGATGGGTGCAGGTGGGCATGGGAATCTCCTTTGCTAGGCGCTTACCTTAGGCCGTTTTCGGGGACACTCAAGTCCACGCCGTGAGCCACCGCCGCCAACCACAGCACGCGACCGGGCCAGGCGAGCACCCCGGCGGCGGTGCCGATCACCGGAGTCAGCCGCTCGAGTCGCCGGCGGGTGGCTCGCCGCCGGCGGCCGAACGCTTGGCGGTGTACATCGCCTGATCGGCCCGCCGGAGCGCCGTCCTCACGTCATCGTCGGGATGGGCGATGACCGCTCCCAGGCTGACCGCCGGGATCGCGGCCGCGCCGGATGAGTACAGAGCCCGCTTCATACGCTCAAGCAGCGGCCCGGGATCGTCTTGCTCGGACAGCTCGGTCACCACGGCGAACTCATCGCCACCGAGCCGGGCGACCGAGTCCTCGGCCCGGGTCACCGCCCGGAGCCGGGCCACCACGGACCTGAGGATCTCATCGCCCCAATCCTGGCCGTGGCGGTCGGTTGCCTCCTTGAAGTCATCGACGTCCAGCATCACCACCAGCACCTTGGTGCGGCGCCGGGATCGCCGAGCCAAGGCCTGACCCAGCCGGTCATCGAACATCGCCCGGTTCAGCGCCCCGGTCAGAGGATCGTGCGACGCGGCCTCACCGAGCGCACTGGCCGCCTCTACCAGCTCGATGTGCAGCTCCACCTGTCGGGCCAGATCCTCCAGAAGCCCGACCTGCTCCAAGCTCAGCTCGCGAGGCTCCCCATCGAACGCACAGACCGTCCCGACGGTGATTCCGCCACTGGCTCTGATCGGAACCGACGCGTAGAAGCGCACCGGCTGCTCGCCGTGGACGAACGTCGAATATCCAAACCGGGGATCGAGCGTGGCGTCCGTGCACACCACCCGCTGCTCGCCGTCCACGACCAGCAGGCACTTGCTGTCGCCAGCCGGATGCTCAACCGGCGGCGCCCCTGTGGCGGCCACTCGATGCTGGGTGTCCTGATCGAAGATGTGGACCGCCGCTGCCGCCGCCCCGGTCAGGTGCGCGGCCAGCCGGGTCACCGAGGCGAGCGCCGGGGTTCTCAGACGGTCGATCAACTCGAGCCGGCGCACGGCGGCGGCGCGCAGGACATCGCGTTCGTCACCCACCGGCCGGAGAGCTCCGCCCGGCTGAGCCGGGGAGATCAGGGGCTCCGGGTCCGGTGGGTTCGTCATGGGGGGAATCCAACCATGTCTGCCTGCCTCTTACCAAGCTCTGAACATTCGCGTCTAGCGTCCGCTCGACGCGATGACGGGACCCAAGCACCTCTGGTCCGGCAACTGGCAACAGGAGTCCGCCGACCCGCCCCGGGACGGACACACTCCCGCCAGGGCCAATCCAACGCCTCCTCCAGTGCCGGCCACGCCCCGGTCGAGCCGGTCGCCCCGGGATCTCCTCCGCAAGGCCGCGCCGCTTCTGGCCGCGATCGTGGTGGTCGGAGTCGCTGCGACGGTGCTCGCCATCGGCAGCGGCTCGGCGAGCCACAAGCCGGCGAGCCGCGCGGCCTCCACCGGCCTGGTACCGAATCCGGCAACGCCGACTCCGACCATTCCGGGCGGGGGAGCGGCGAGTTCAGGGACGCCGGCCAACACGATCACCGGTCGCACCGTCAACTGGCTGGGAATGCAGATCTCCACCGTTCAGGGCGTCGGGGCGGTGATCCAGACCGTGCAGTTGGGGACCCCGGCGGATACGGCCGGACTCGACCCGGGTGACGTGATCCAGACGATCAACGGTCATTCGATCGCCGCGGCCGATCAGATCGCCACCGCCGTCAAGGGCCTGCGGCAGGGTGACGCCGTAGGGATCTCCGTGGAACGCGGCTCCACCCTGTTCACGACCGTCGCCCCGTTCGACGGTCACCCCACCACCTCGCCGTGAGCGTTGTCCATCCGCTAGCGCTGCTGGGGCTGCTCGCGCTCCCGGCGCTCGCTGCGCTGTACGCACGCAGGCAGCGCGCCCGAGCCGTGGTCCGACGCGCGTTCGTGACAGGGGCGCTGACGGCGTCGGTGACGCCGCACGACCCCGGCTGGCGCCGGCATCTCCCGGTGGGGGTGCTGGCGCTCGCCGCGGCAGCGCTGATCATCGCCCTGGCCGAGCCCGAGCACCGCGTCCGCGTGCCCGTGAAGAGCGCGACGGTCATGCTGACCAACGACATCAGCGCCTCGATGCAGTCAACCGATGTCAAGCCCTCCCGCCTGCAGGCCGCCCAGCTGGCCGCCCGCCGGTTCGTCAGCGCAGCGCCCCGGTCGGTGCGAGTGGGACAGATCGAATTCGCGCGCCGGCCCACGCTCCTGCAATCGCCGACGGGCGACCACGCGCTGGTGGCGCAGGCCATCGCCCAGCTCAAGCCGGGCGGGGGAGGCACCGCGATCGGCGAGGCAATCGAGACGGCGCTGAGCTCGATCTCGAGTGCGCCCAAGGTGGACGGCAAGCACCCACCGGGCGCGATCGTCCTGCTTTCCGACGGCACTTCGAATGTCGGCGTGAGCCCATTACAGGCGGCCATCCAGGCCAAGCGCCAGCATGTGCCCATCTACACGGTCGCGATCGGCACCCCGTCAGGAACGATCAGCGGCCGGCACGGCGCCCGCATCGCCGTGCCGGTGAGCCCGCAGCAGCTGGCGGCGATCGCCGCCGACTCGGGCGGCAAGGCGTACACGGCTTCCGACGCCGCGCACGCCACCGCCATCTACACCCACCTGGCCCGGACGCTCGGCCACACGCATGTCAAGCGAACATTGATCGCCGGCCTGGCGGGCCTGGCGCTGGGGCTGCTGCTGATCGGCAGCACTCTCAGCCTGCTCTGGTTCGCCCGGCTGGCCTGAAACCACTGGAGGATCTATGACCGACATCGAGCTCGCCAACCAGTCACGCGACGAGGCCCGCCGGGCCCTGCAACAGGCCCTGGACGAGATCCAGCGAGTGATCGTCGGTCAGGACGCGATGCTGGAGCGCCTGCTGGTCAGCCTGCTGGCGGGAGGTCACGTGCTGCTCGAGGGGGTGCCAGGCCTGGCCAAGACGCTGACAGTCAAGACCTTGGCCTCAGTCCTGGGGGGCAGCTTCGGACGGATCCAGTTCACCCCTGATCTGGTCCCCGCCGACCTGGTCGGCACCCGCGTCTGGCGGCCGGACACGGCCCGCTTCGACACTGAGCTCGGCCCGGTGTTCCACAACTTCGTCCTGGCCGACGAGATCAACCGGGCCCCGGCCAAGGTTCAGTCGGCCCTCCTGGAGGTGATGCAGGAGGAGCAGGTGACGATCGGCGGGACGAGCCACCAGGTGCCGACCCCGTTCATCGTGATGGCCACCCAGAATCCGATCGAGTCGGAGGGGACCTACCCACTGCCTGAGGCCCAGGTCGACCGCTTCCTAATGAAGGTCATCGTCGACTATCCCAGCGCCAGCGAGGAGGCGGCGGTGGTCGGGCGCAGCCTGGAGCCGGAGCCCGCGATCCGACAGTGCCTGTCGCTGGCCGCGCTGGAGCGCCACGCGGTCGCCGTGGCCACGGTCACCGTGCACCGGGAGATGATCGCCTACGCCGTGGCGCTGGCTGACGCGACCCGGCATCCCGAGCAGTACGGGCTGGGCGAGGTGGCGCCGCTGATCGAGTTCGGCGCCAGCCCCCGTGGTCCGATCGGGCTGATCCAGGCCGCCCGAGCGCTGGCCCTGCTGCGCGGGCGCACCCACGTGGACGCCCGGGACATTCGCGATCTGGCACCGGACATCCTGCGCCACCGGATCGTCCTCGCCTACGACGCGCTCAGCGACGGGGTGAGCGCCGACTCGCTGCTGGACCAGATCTTGGAGACCGTGCCGGCCCCGGGAGCCAACCGGCTCATCCGCGCCGACGACGAAGACACCCGGACCCAGGCGATCCGGCGGGTTTGAGCGCGACGCCGGACCCACCCCAGTTGCAGGTTCCCGCCGCTCGTCAGGGGCCGGGGGCGATGCCCGGCGCCGTGATCGATTCGCTGGATCTGGCGGTCGCCCGGCTGGTCACCCGCACGCTGCCGGGCAGCCGTCGGGCCACTGGTGTCGGCCCGGGACTGGAGCTCGTCCAGATTCGTCCCTACGAGACCGGCGACGACGTCCGCCATATCGATGCCGCCGCCAGCGCCCGAACCGGGACCCTGCACGTCCGCCTGCACGTTCCCGACCGGGCGCTCTCCACCTGGATCGTGCTGGACCTCTCGCCGTCCATGGCCTTCGGCACCGCGCAGCGGTTGAAGGCCGACGTGGCCGAAGGGGCGGCGCTCGTGTTCGGGCGCCTCGGTGTCCGGCGCGCCGGCAGCGTCGGGCTGATCGGCTTCGGAGCCGGTCCCGCCCGCGTCGTGGCGCCCCGGGGTTCCCGACCGGCGATGGTCGCCCTGCGTGCTCTGCTCGGATCGGGGGTGGCGCCAGACGGCCAGACCGGCACCGAGGACCTGGCCGACGCTCTAACCCGCACCGGGCGGATGGCCACCCAGTCGGGGCTCGTCGTGGTCATCTCTGACTTTCGCGATCAGCGCCGCTGGGAGAAGCCACTCGGCTCGCTGCGCATGCGGCACTCGATCCTGGCCCTCGAGATCACCGACCCCAGAGAGGCTGAGCTCCCGGCCGTGGGCCGCCTGACCCTGGTCGATCCCGAGACCGGAGCCTTGATCCAGGTGAACACCTCGAGGCGCCAGGTACGCGAGCGCTTCGCCGAGCTGGAGCGGGAGCGTCGCCAGCGGGTGGCCGACGAGCTGCGCCGCCTGCATGTCCACCACGTGAGCCTGTCCACCGGCCAGGACTGGCTCGCTGAGCTCGGGCGGCGCCTGCGGTGAGCCTGTCCTCGCCCCTCTGGCTGCTGGCGCTCGCCCTGATCCCGCTGGCGATCATCGCCGCCCGCCTGGCCCGGCATCGAGCCAGGCGCTATGCCGTGCGCTTCCCCGCCGTGAGCACGCTGCGAGAGGCCGCCGGGCCGGCTGCCGGCTGGCGGCGCCACCTCCCCGCGGCCCTGCTTCTGGCTGCGCTCGCGGTCCTGGCCGTGGCCCTGGCCCAGCCTCACGTGCCCTACCGCACCGCGGTGGGCGACGCCTCGCTCGTGCTGGTCCTCGATCACTCCGGCTCGATGGCGGCCACCGACGTCCAGCCCACGCGTCTGGTCGCAGCCAACCGGGCGGCCAAGGCGTTTGCCAGCCAGCTGCCGTCCTCGGTGCGTCTGGGCGCGATCACCTTCTCCACCAACCCCGACGCGGTGCAGCAGCCGGTCAGCGACCACACCGCAGCCCTGGCGCTGCTGCGCTCAGCCGTCGCCAACGGCGGCACGAATACGGGCGGCGCTCTGGCGCTGGGGCTGCAGCTCCTGCATGGCTCAAGCCGCGACCACCCGCCCTCGGCGATCGTGCTGCTGTCCGACGGTGCCGCCAACCTGGGCGTGAGTCCGGTCACCGTGGCGGCTCAGGCCAAGAAGGACCACATCCCGATCTACACGGTGGCCCTGGGAACCCCGGGCGGGGTCCTCAACACCGGACCGTTCACTGCGCCAGTCCCGGTTCCCCCCGACCCGCAGCTGATGCGCCAGATCGCCAGCACATCCGGCGCGCGGGCATTCGATGCCCAGAGCGCCGACCAGCTCAGCTCCATCTACCAGGCGCTGGGTCGCCAGCTGGGCTCGGTGCAGCGCAGGCGCGATATAACCGTTGACTTCGCCGCGGCGGGCCTGGTGCTGCTCCTCGGTGGCGGCCTGCTGTCGGTTCGCAGCTGGGGCGTGCTGCCCTGATCAGCGGGGGGAGCCTAGCCGGAAACGGCTGACGGGCAAGGCTCCCCAGGGTCGAGTCGATCGAAGCGCTCGCCGGCAGTACGACCCGTCGACATAGTCGCGTCAGCCCGGCCCTCGACCCCGGTGCGCGTCCTCAGGAAGGCTGCTCCGATCGCCGCCGCTCCGACTGCGAAAACCGCGCCGATCAGGAACGCCAGGTGGTGCTGGCCGCCGTGAACGCGGCCGTCCCGGCCAGGAACAGCCTCCGGTGTCCGAGCAGATCGCCCAGTCGGCCGGCCAGCAGCAGGAACCCGCCGAAGGTCAGCATGTAAGCGTTCACCACCCAGGCCAGCGACGTCGGGGAGAAGCCAAGGGCGTGGCGGATCGACGGCAGCGCCACGTTCACGACGGTCGTGTCCACGACGATCATCAGGTCGCCCACGCAGAGGATCACGAGGGCGAGCCAGCGGGTGCGGGTACTCAGGTGGTCGGTCATCGGGTTCTCCTGGAGTCGATGACCGTGCTGACGACCGCGGCGGGCGAAACTCATCGGTGCTCGTGCGCCAATCAGCACCCCCCGCGCTGCGAACTCAATGTGACCCGTTGACCAGTTCGGCCACCTGAGCCACGGTGATCTGGCCGTGTGTGACGCCGAGGCATGCCCGGGCGGCGAGGAAGAACCCGTGGCTGTGCACGTCGACACCGTCGGCGGCGATGGCGCTCACCGACAGCTGACCGGACGCGCTCGGGTCCGGGAAGTTGTTTATCCCGTGCGCACGCAGGCATCGGGCGAAGGCCAGCAGCACCGCCTTGCTCGGTCCCTGGTGGTCAGGCGTCGCCCCCTGCGCGCCGGGCTCGAGCCGGGCGCAGGCCTTCGAGGCCTTCTTGAAAGCCGGCGATGAGGCCTCGCCTGCGGGAACCGCCTGCCTGACCGACACCGAGTTCGCGGTGGTTGTGACCTGCGGATCGGGGAAGTCGCTCGCGCCGTGCGAACGCATGCAACCCGCGTAGGCAAAGGCGGCGGCGCCCGGACTCTGAGCTGATGACGAGCCGCTTTTGGGAGGCGTACTGGAGCCGCACCCGGCGGCGGCCAGTCCGACGGCCGCGGCGAGGAGGGTGGCTGGAACTGCCCGTGGAGTTTTCATGAGCGACTTGTAAGGGTTGACCGGTGACAGCTTGGTGACCGTCCCTGTGACCTGCCTGTCACCTGGCTGAGCGATGCTGTGCAGAGAAATGAGGGTGCTCGTCGTGGAAGACCAGGAACGGCTGGCTCGCGCAGTGGCGGAGGGCCTGCGCCGAGAGGGCATGGCTGTGGATCTGTCGCTGGACGGGGCGGATGCGCTATCGCACGTCGACCTGAACCCCTACGACGTGATCGTGCTCGACCGTGACCTGCCCGGCGTCCACGGCGACCAGGTGTGTCGACGCATCGCCGAGCAGCACCCCGAGATCAGGGTGCTGATGCTCACCGCCGCCAGCACGATCAGCGAGCGCGTCGAGGGCCTGGAGCTGGGAGCCGATGACTATCTGCCCAAACCGTTCGAATTCGCCGAGCTCGTGGCCCGTGTGCGAGCGCTGGGCAGGCGAGCCGGTCCGGCCACCCCGACGAAGCTCCGGCGTGGCGAGATGCAGCTTGACCCGGCCCGACGCGTCGCCTTCCGAGGGTCACGGAGCCTGAACCTGACCCCGAAGGAGTTCTCGCTGCTCGAGTACCTGCTGGCCGCCGACGGACGGGTCGTTTCGGCGGAGGAGCTGCTGGCCAAGGTGTGGGACGAAGCAGCCGACCCGTTCACCAGCACGGTCAAGACGACCGTCGCGCGGCTGCGGGCCAAGCTGGGCGAGCCGCCGGTCATCGAGACCGTGCGCGAGGCGGGCTACAGGATCTGATCGTGGGAGCCCGGACCCCCTCGCCCCGATCCTGGCGGCGGCGGCTCACACCGCGCAGCGCTCGTCTGCGGCTGACCCTCGTCTACTCGGGGCTGTTCCTGACGCTCGGCACGGTGATCGTCGTACTCATCTTCGTGATCGGCTCGGGTCACGTGGCGATGAGCTCCAGCAGCCAGGCCGTGGAACCGGCGCCGGGTCAACTCGGGTCGGCCCCGGCGCTCCATGCCGCGGCCTCACAGCAGCACACCGACGACGTCAACAACCTGCTCGCTGCCGCCTGGGTGACCCTGGTGCTGACGGCCGTGGCCTCCGCGGTCCTCGGGTGGTTCGTGGCCGGGCGAGTGCTGCGCCCGCTGCGCCAGATGACCTCGGCCACCCGGGCGATCTCCGCGGGAAGCTTGCATCAGCGCCTGGCGCTGGCGGGGCCCGACGATGAGTTCAAGGAGCTGGGCGACACGATCGACGCGCTGCTCGGCCGTCTCGAAGCCTCGTTCGCCGCGCAGCGGCGATTCGTGGCCAACGCCGCTCATGAGCTGCGCACGCCGCTGACGGTGGAACGAACCCTGCTGCAGGTCGCGCTGGCCAATCCCGAAGCGGACGCCACCAGTCTGCGGGCCACCTGCGAGGAGCTGATCGCCTCCGGACGCGACCAGGAGCGACTGATCGACTCGCTGCTCACCCTGGCCACCAGCGAGCGCGGGCTCGAGCGGCGGGAAACGCTCGACCTGGCCGAGGTCACGGAGGCGGCGTTGCACTCGGCGGCGCCCGGGATCGAGCGATCGTCCCTGTCGGTCACCACCGACATGGGACCGGTGCTGCTGAACGGCGACCGGACGCTGATCGAAAGTCTGGTCGGCAACCTGATCGACAACGCCGTCGACTACAACCTTCCGCAGGGGCGCATCCACGTCGAGGCCGTGACGAGGGGCGACCGAGCCGTCCTGACCGTCACCAACTCCGGCCCGGAGATCCCAGCTGAGGCTGTCGAGCGACTGTTCGAGCCGTTCCGGCGCCTTCACACGGACCGAACGGGAAGCGACGGACACATCGGCCTCGGCCTGTCGATCGTCCGGGCCGTGGCTCAGGCGCACGACGCGACCGTGACCGCGACGCCCGAGCCACGCGGCGGCCTGAAGCTGTCGGTCGACTTCCCGGCGAGCTACAGCCCGTCGAGCAGCTCGCGGAGCGCCGCGGTGTAGGCGTCGAGCGCGCGCCGGCCTTGGCCGGTGCGGGTGAAGGACAGCGTGGCTCTGTCTGGTAGCGCGGCCAGCGTCGCGACGATCCGCAGCCCGGAGTCCGTAATCTGCCCGAGCCGGCGCTCACGCTGCCAGAATCACTCTCCGAGAGCGAGACGAGGCGACCACCATGCGTGCATCGGGCATTCACCTGTCGGACTCAGAGCCCCACCGATGAGACTTCAGCGCGGCACCTACACGGCCTACAGCATCGGCTGCGCCGGAGTGTGGGGCGTCATCCTGCTCCTCGCGCAGCGCCGGCTGGATTCCGAGACCCGGAACACGGTTCGGCTCGTATGCGGCGGATGGTGGATGGGATGGACGTCGGCGAGCATCGCCCGGGCCGGCTTTCCTGCGCCAAAGCCACTAACCCGCGCGGCTGAGAAACGGCTCCGCATCGTCTCGGTCGTGCTGATCGCGCTCGGCTTGGCGAGCCTCATCCGCACGCTTGCAGGATCGAAGCAAAACGGGCAGTGACGGGCCCTGCAAAGGTGACCCGCACCACGCGACTGGCGTAGGGCGCCCGGATGCCCACGATCGCCACGATCGGTGTCTACGAGTACGACGCCACCACCTTCATCCGGGCGCTGGACCAAGCCGGGGTCACACAGGTCATCGACATCCGCCAGCGGCGCGGGGTCCGGGGCTCCGAGTACGCGTGGGCCAACTCGCGGCGCCTCCAGGCCTTGTTGGCCGATGCCCAGATCGGCTACGAGCACCACCCAGAGCTCGCCCCGGACACGGAGCTCCGTCATCTCCAGTACCGCGAGGACGACCGGCGGGGAGTGGGCAAGCGCTCGCGCGTGCGCCTGTCGCCCGAATACATCCGCGTGTACACCGAGGAGATCCTCGATCTCGTGCCCCTCGACCCGCTCGTGCGCCGGCTGCCGGTGCATGGCATCGGCGCCCTCCTGTGTGTCGAGGCCAGCGCCCAAGCTTGCCACCGCTCCCTGGTGGCCCGGCGCCTGGCTGAGCGATACGGCTTCGAGGTGGTCGATCTGGAGCCGGCTGAGCCGACGGCGCTGGACCTCGGCTGAACCGTCAGTCGGCAGCGCTCATGCGCTCGCCACAGACGAGACGCGGTGGCGCGCAGTTCTGTAGCGGCTGACGGCCACCGCCGCCCAAATCACCTCGACGACCCCGAACGGCCAAGTGCCGGCCAGGAAGCCGTAAACGCTTGACAGCAGGCAACCGCAGGCAAAGGCCAGGATGAACGTAACATGGCGATGCTCGAGGGCGTACATGAGCATCATGAACGTGACTGCGCACGCTCCGAATAGGGTCAGCATGCGCCCAGTATCGCGGCTGTTCGCAGCCCAACGAAAGTCGGCCCGGCATGGGTGCTCACCGCAGACTCGTCGCGGGGTTCGCGACAGCTTGATGCGGGAAACCGCCGATACGCCCGGCGGCGCTCGGGTCGATCATTGACACAGAACAAGACCCGTAAGGAGCAGATGCGATGCAAGACACAACGCAAGAACCAGATACCCCCACCGCAGGTGCGTTCAGCAAGTGGTCTTCCGTCGCGCTGGGCGCCGTTTCGGTCGTGCTCGCTCTCATCGCCGTCGACGTTTTGCTCGTCGGCGGACTGCAGCCAGCGAGCGCACACGGCCGTCCGGTAACCCAGGTCGTAAAGGTCTCAGGTGCCACCGTGCAACCAGTGGTCTACCTGAGCGTCACGCCCGGGATCAAGCCCGGTACTGACGGCAAGCTGCACGATGCCTTCAGCGTCACGGATTTCTACACGCATGCCGGGCAGCCCGTGAAGTTGGTCATAAACAACACGGACACCGTCGACCACAGCATCAACTCTCCGGGCATCGGCGTCGACATAGTCGCCCGGCCGGGCACGCACACGTACACGCTGCTCGTCCGCAAGCCCGGACGCTTCCTGTGGATGTGCATGATGCCCTGCGACCCGTACTCGATGAGCCACCCGGGCTACATGCGCGGCTACATCACCGCTAGCTGAAGTTTCCCAACTCACATTACGGGGGACCGCTGAGTCCGGCGGTCCCCTGTTTCGGTATGGCGTCGAATCCAGAGCATGGCAAGAGAGTGACCATGAGCAGCCTCACAAGTTCCACCGCGGCCCCCACTCGGTCCCGTCGTTCCAGCCTCGATCGCGCGCGCGCGTGCTTATTCTCCGACCGCAAGCGTGCGATACAGACCGTCCTCGGGCTGGTCTGGCTGCTCGACGGCGCTCTGCAATTCCAGTCGTTCATGTACGGACCGGGGTTCATCAAGTCGCTGACCGGGATGGCGCCCGCGCAGCCGCAGTGGCTCGCGAGCACGCTGCTCTGGGGAGCCCACACCATCCAGCACCAACAGGTGTTCTACAACACGCTGGCAGCGCTGATCCAAATCGCCATCGGCTTTGGAATTCTCTACCGCCGCACGACCAAGCCGGCGCTCGTCGTGTCGTTCGTGTGGGCGCTGGCGGTGTGGTGGTTCGGTGAGGCTTTCGGGATGTTGTTCGCGCAAGGGGCAAATCCCCTTACGGGTGCTCCTGGTGCGGTCATTCTGTACGCGTTCATCGGCGCACTGGTGTGGCCGAACGAGCGTCCCGGCGGTCTGCTCGGTGTGAGAGGCGCGCGGATCCTGTGGGCAGCGCTGTGGTGCTTGATGGGTGTGCTATGGCTCCTGGCGGTCAACTCGAGCGCCAATGCCACGTACGGTCTGATCAAGGCCGCGCCCGCTGGTCTGCGATGGTTGGCGACCCTTCAGGCGAGCGTCGCCGATGTCAGCAAGGGACACGGCCTCATGATCTCCATGGTGCTCGCCGCGCTCTCGATCTCGATCGGGCTGGCCGTGGCACTCAACTGGAAGCCGAGGGTGTTCCTTTGGATCGCGATCATCCTGAACCTCGCGTACTGGGTGGTAGGTCAGGGCGGCGGCGGGATCGTTGCCGGCGGCGCCACCGACCCCAACGCCGGACCGCTGTTCGTCGTGCTGTCCGTCGCGTTCTACTCGCTCATCCCCGCCCGGTCTTCCTGGGGTATGCGTAATCGGATCCGAGGACTTGAGCTGTCCGCAACAAGCGGTGCGGGGTCGCGTCCGACGTTTCGCGGGAAACCCGCATCCACTACCTGAACTTCCAGCTGGGCGCGAAGGCTCGCGACGACGACGCCGACGCGCGGAGCGGCGACCGGGGCCGTCTGCCGCTCCATTCGTCTTGGCCACCGCTGAGGGGTGCGGGTTTCACGCAATCGGCGCGGAGCGACATGCACGACTACGGATTTGCCGCACCTCGGCTGCATGCTCGAGCCGATGCTGTACCCACTCGTGGGGACTTAGATTGGCATCGCGGCTTGACCTGAGACCGAAGGAGATCAACGTGACAATCAGCCAAACCCCTCTTTCCCGCGTACGGGTCAGAGATGCGATGCACACCGGCATCCTCACCACCGACGGCGACACACCTCTGCGGGTGGTGGCTAGGCTTATGGCTCAGCAGCACGTGCATGCGGTCGCCGTGGCTGATCCCGACTATGCGAAACGACCCTACGGCTTCGTGACCGCCCTCGACGTCGCCAACGCCGCGGCAGAGGACGCTGATCCGACCGCGGCTTACGCGGGATGAGGGCCTGGTGGCCATCTTGAACTCGGCAGAGCAGCAGGTCCCAGGCGACCCCGAGCTGGAGCGCGTCAAGAAGGAGAACGCTCGCCTCCGAGCGGAGACTGACCGCCTCCGCGTCCACAACGCTGATCTCCGTCGCCAGAACCGCCAGCTTCACACGGAGCTGGACGCACACGTTGCGCGAGCGCAACAAACCGGCCTGTTCGGGCCGTTGGAGCTAAGTGCCGGCACATGTGTCGGCCCACGCCGCCAGCGCGCATCCTGACGGCGTGCGTGTGCTCGTAGCCAACGCAGGATCCAGCAGCCTGAAGCTCTCATGGGTCCACGACGGCTCGGTCGAGGTGGCGCGGGAACTCCCAGCCCCCCAAGCCAGAATCGATCCGCGCCAAGTCCAGTCAACGCTTGAGGAAGTGAGCCTTCGGGACATCCAAGCCGTGGGGCACCGCATCGTGCACGGCGGTCCCAGGTTCCGCCAAGCCGTAATCGTGGACGAGCAGGTCGAGAGAGCGCTGCGCGAGCTGGTGGCTATCGCCCCCCTCCATCAGCCGAAGTCACTGGCCGCGCTCGATGCCATCTCCGCGGTACTCCCCGACATCCCGGCCGTAGCCTGTTTCGACACGTCATTTCACGCCACGCTGCCGGCTGCCGCCAGCACATACGCACTGCCCCAGAAGTGGATCCA
>Ga0182024_10005205_pt1 | contig 29310 bp, 28 predicted proteins | sample P32metaG_FD_120480 | JGI IMG/M metagenome (GOLD analysis project Ga0182024, IMG submission 120480) | Permafrost microbial communities from Stordalen Mire, Sweden - P3-2 metaG (Illumina Assembly) | ecosystem: Environmental > Terrestrial > Soil > Wetlands > Permafrost | place: Sweden: Stordalen...
GAGACCCTATCGTCCGGCACATTAGCGATCCCGAGTACGATGACGGCCACCGAGCAGATTGCGTGCGATGACGGCTCGCAGTATGGATCTCCGGGACCCTGCGCCGCCAGCATCGCGCGCCAATTTGCTGAGCACTTGAACGCTCCGAAAGGGGCTACGGGCGCCGCGTACGAGTTTGATGTCATGTGGACGCCGCCCGAGCAGGAGGTCGGCAGGCTGCAGGTTTATGTCGCCGCCGTTGCCGCGAATGGAGACGGCACTCCTCAAGGCGACCATGTCTACACGTTCACGAAGACCCTTGCGAACGTGGGAGCCTGCACTTTGGTGGGAACGCCGGTGTTTCAGAAGGTGCTGAACGGTGCGTCCTTCGATCCCGGCTTTTCGTCCGGGTCGATGGTGTCCATCTTCGGATCGGGATTTCAGACCTCGGGCCGCCAGCGGACCGCCGGCCTGGGCGATTATGTGAACGGAGCTTATCCCACCGAACTGGGATGCGTGGGGGTTGAAGTCACCGGGCCGGGTATCGCGCAACCGGTGCAAATCCCCATTGCGTACGCGAGCTTCGGCCAGATTAACGCGCAGATGCCCGAATTCTCAGGCGCCGGTCCAGTGACGCTCACCGTTCTTTTGAATCCGGGATCGCCGAATGGGGTCGGCAGCGCCGTGGCCACGCTCAATACGTTGCAGCCGTTCGCGCCGGCGTTTTTCGTATTCGGGACCTCCATGAGCATCGCAGCCGAGCAAGCGGGAACGGCATCGCTGGTCGCCGACTCCACCGTCGTTGCGGGAGCATCGCCCGCCAAGCCAGGCGATATCGTTTCGTTGTTTGGGACCGGCTTTGGCAGCACTACCGCCCCGTTTGTCGCGGGCCAACTGGCCACTAGCGCGGCCACGTTGACGAATTCGATCACAGTCCAGATTGGCACAACCACGCTCGCGCCATCCGACATTCTTTATGCCGGCCTTTCGCCGGGATCGATCAGCGGACTGTACCAATTCAATGTGCGAATTCCGTCCACCGCGCCCAGCGGCGAGGTTCCGGTGACGATCTCGATCGGCGGCAGCGAAACGCAGGCCGGCGCGACCATTCCCATCCAGTGACAGACCGCTGACCGCTCCGCGACCGCTGACCGCTCCGCGACCGCTGACCGCTCCGCGACTGAGCCGCGACCACAGGGAGTCGGTCCTTTTCGCTGCCAATCCGGTGTACCATAGCAGTTTAGCTCGATGCAGTCTAGTTCAATAAAAGACCTGTTCGAGGTTCTCAAACCCGGCAGTAAGGATTGGATCCTCGCCAACTCGATCGATCCAAGCCGTTTGCCCGCGCACATCGCCATCATCATGGACGGCAATGGCCGGTGGGCCCGGCGCCGCAACCTGCCGCGCGTGGCGGGGCACAAGGCCGGCATGGATCCCGTGCGCAATACGGTAGAGTCGTGTACGCGGCTGGGAATCCAGGCCCTCACGCTGTACGCGTTCTCGGCGGAAAACTGGAAGCGGCCCCGCGCCGAAGTGGACATGCTCTGGCGATTGCTGCGGCTGTACCTAAGCCGCGAGTTGCCGGATCTGCTGCGCAACGGGATTCGATTCAGTTGCATGGGCCGCATCGATCAACTTCCCGCGCCGGTGCGGCAGGAACTGGAGACCGCCATCCAGGCCACCGCGCACAACACCGGCATGCGGTTGAACGTCGCGATTAACTATAGCGGCCGGGCGGAACTGGTGGACGCGATCAATGCCATCATTGAAGACGCGCGGCTGGAAGGGCGGCTGCCCGATTTGCGCATCGATGAACAGGACATCGCGTCGCGGCTCTACACCGCGGGCCTTCCCGATCCCGATCTTTTGATCCGGACCTCGGGTGAAATGCGCATCAGCAACTTCCTGCTCTGGCAAATCGCGTACGCCGAATTGTACGTCACCGATACTTTGTGGCCCGACTTCCGGCGCGCCGATCTGCTGCACGCCATTCTGGACTACCAGAAGCGCGACCGGCGGTTCGGCGGCCTGGGTCCCGGCGCCACCGGCGACGAGTGGGTTGAAGTGGCCGGCTCGCTGGCGCGATGAAGCGCATTGTCACGGCGCTTTTCCTCATCCCTTTCTTCTGCTACATCGTAGTGTGGGCGCCGCAGTGGGCGTTCCTGATCATCGTGGCGGCCGTGGCCACCTTGTGCTTTCGCGAGTACAGCGGCCTGGTGGCGCTGCACGGGATCGGGAAACCGGGTTTGTTCGGGTACGTGGCCGGATTGTTGGTGCTGCTGCTTCCGGGCAAAGACGGCGCGTTCTTTGTCCTGATCGCCATCCTCGCGATGTCGCTCGCACTGCGGTCGCGCGAAATGGCGCAAGCGCTGCCGGAGGCGGCGGCTCTGTTGCTGGGAGTCGCCTATGTTTTTGGATCGCTGCGCTGCGCCGTCGAATTGCGCGCCATCAGTCCTTACTGGACCTTCTTTGCGTTGTCGCTCAATTGGGCGGGCGACATTGCCGCTCTCTATGTAGGGCGGAGCTTCGGGCGGCACAAACTGGCTCCGGAGGTCAGCCCGGCGAAGTCCTGGGAAGGTTCTATAGGTTCCACCGTGGCGTCGGTGATCTATGGCGCTTTCTACTTTCGGTGGTTGCTGCCGGCGGCGCCCCTGGTGGCAGCTTTGGGGCTCACGGTGATTGCAAACGTCGCCGGGCAATTGGGCGACTTGTGCGAATCGGCGATCAAGCGCGGCGCGGGCGTGAAGGACAGCGGAAATTTGCTGCCGGGCCACGGCGGATGGCTGGACCGTGTGGATAGCAGCCTGTTCGCGCTGCCTGTCGTCTATTTTGTGGTCAGCAATTTCGGGTGGTGACCTCGCCAAAAACGTTGGCCACAGATGAACGCGGATCGGACAATAATTGCTTATCGGTGTTCATCCGCGTTTATCCGTGGCCCTAATCGATTTCGGCGTCGCTGTCACTTCCCCCGATAGTAAACGTGCCAGATCTTGCCCTTTTGACTATCGCCAATATACAGCGAGCCATCCGGCGCTTGCGCGACTCCGTCCGGCCGGGCAACGGCGTCGGTGGGGTTCATGAGCGGAGATTTACCGGTAAAACCACTCGCGAATACTTCGAAGTCGCCAGACGGCTTCCCCTTCGAGAACGCCTGGAACGTGACGTTATAACCAGCTTGCGGCATCGGCGCGCGATTCCAGGAGCCATGGAAAGCGATAAACGCGCCGCCATCATACTTCTTAGGGAACTGTTTGCCGGTATAAAACATGATATCCACGGGTGCCCAATGCGCCGGGAAGGCGGCCACCGGTGGCGTGAAGGAGCCGCAGCGGTCTGATGTCTTACCGTCTCCGCCGTATTCGGGATTAGTGAAAAACTTCTTCTGCCCGTAGTCATAGAAGCAGAACGGCCAGCCGAAGTTGGAACCTTGCACGGCACGGTCCAAGGGTTCGGCGGGGCGCTCGGCGTTTTCCTGCGCGGTGAACTCACCCGGCCACATGATGTCAAGTTGATCCCGATTGTTCATGGCGATGTACAACGCGCCATCGTGCCAGGCGATGGCCGGCATCTGTCGCAAGCCCGTCGCGAAGCGCACGCCATCTTCCTGCGTCTGCCCGAGCTTGTTCTCATCGAACTTCCAGATGCCGCCGTGCTTTTCGAGGATGGGGCAGGGATCTTGTCCGGGCGACTTCGCTTGCCGATCCTTGGTTTGGCAAGCGTTCGAAGGCGCGCCGACATTGACGTACAGCGAGCCTTTCCCGTCGAAAGCGATTCCTTTGTCGCCATGCTGGCGCTCTCCCTGCAAACCGCTGACCACCACCTCCGCGGCGCCGGTGGGCTTCAATTGGCCGGGCGTCATCTTATAACGCTCAACGGAATTCACCTTCGCGACGTACAGATAACCGTTCCTCAGCCCGATGCCAGTGCTGCTGCCTTCGCCAAAGCTCTCTTTCATGTCGAAGTGGCCGTCCCCCTTGGTGTCGCGTAGCGCCACCACGCCGCCTCCTCCGTCCCTTCCAGTCTGGAGTGCGACATAAACGTCGCCATTGGGAGCAACCACGAGATGCCGCGCAGGGCCCAGCCCGTCGACGGCGACGATCGCGCAGAAGCCAGAGGGCAGGGTAATGCCGCCATTGTCGGGATCACAGGCCGGCGGAGGCGCCGCTGACAACGGGATTGATACCATACATCCAGCCATGAGTAATCCGAGCGCAAAGCTGCTTGAGCGATTCATTTGAGTAACATTCTCCCATATGCGTGTCGTATGAGAGTCAGGCCCATTGGTCCGGCCTTGCTTCTAACTATCGCTCTTCACGCGCAGCCGGCTACATCCGTCTGGGACGGCGTTTACACCCAGGAGCAAGCGAACCGCGGAAAGGCGATCTACGGCCAGAACTGCGCGTCGTGCCATGGCTCCGCGTTGGACGGCAGCGGAACAGCTCCGCCGCTGGCGGGCGCCGACTTCAAGGGCAATTGGAATGGACAAACCGCCGACGACCTGTTCGAGAAGATGCAGACCTCCATGCCCGCGGATCAACCGGGAAAATTGAGCCGCGAGCAAAATGGCGATATTCTCGCATTTCTGCTCACGTCCAACGGCTTCCCGGCGGGGCAGAAAGAGCTTCCCACCGATGCCGCCGTGCTGGCGAAGATTCGCTTCGAAGCCGCAAAGGGGAAGTGATCCTCCCGATTACTTCGGGTCCTGTATTTCCAACTCGTCCGGCTTGTCTCCAGCGTACATCTTGGCGCTGTCGTAGAAGCCCGCGGTGGTCAGGTGAATGTCCACCTGCTTCTTTCCTTTGTTCTCCCAAAACCAGCCGTGGATTCCGGTGGTGGGCGCGATGAACGAACCGTAGGAGCGATCCTTACCCGCTTGGTTGTCCAGTTCGTAACTCTCGAAGTAATCCTTATTGGGCTTTTTATCGGGCTCGCCGTGAAATTCGTACTGAACATTTCCGGTGGCCTTCCACGCATAAATCATTCCGGCGCCCTTCTGCATGTGATACTTGATCTCCACTCCGTCGCCCGGAAATAGCGTGAGATCCTCGCTGTCCACCTTGTACCCTTTGGGTTGCGCCGTGTAGATGCCGGCTGGCGCGGGCACTGGGCGTGCAGCCACAACAGGCGCGGCCTCCGGTTTCTTTTCCGACGCTTTCGAAAGATCCGTCAGGTGAAGGGCCGCGCCTGTTTTCAGCGGATCGATTCCGTATTCCGCCGGGAGCACGGCGGTAAAGAGAATGACGATCGCCACCAGCAACGCGACGCCCGTGGCTTTGGCGATGGCCTTCTTGGAAGGCGAGATGTACTGGTATTCCTTTTGTTCAAGCATGTGATCCCTCTGAACTACGACGCATGCGAGGCGACGAAATAGCCGGCCGCCTGATATCCAACCAGAATGAACCCCACCGTCATCAGCGCCGTGTTGGTTGCAAAGGCTTGGCGTAAGAACCCGCTTTGAGTTCGCCAGATGCTCAGCACGATCAGGATAGCCGACAGCGCGAGCACTTGCCCGATCTCCACGCCGACATTGAAGCTGATGATATTGGTAATCAGCCCGTCCTTCGACAGTGTCAGCTCCTGGAGCTTGGTGGCGAGCCCGAATCCATGGAACAGGCCAAAGATCAGCACCGCCAGCTTGGTGTTGGGTTCGAATCCGAAGAAACGCCGGAAGCCGTCCATGTTGTCGAACGCTTTGTAGACCACCGACAGCCCGATGATCGCATCGATCGCGTACGGGTTGGCGTGAATTCCTCCCAGCACACCTCCCAGCAAAGTGATGCTGTGCCCCAGGGTGAAAAGGCTGACGTACTGCACGATGTCTTTCAGCCGGTAGAGGAAGAAAACGACTCCGATAAGAAAGGCGATGTGATCGTAGCCGGTGACCATATGTTTGGCCCCCAGGTAAAGAAAGGCAGGGATCGCGGCGCCGTGGTTCGATTCAACGAAAGAAGCGTCGCGTTTTGAGACGTTGTGTGCGCTAGCAACGCCCGGAAATACTAACGCGGACAGAATCAAGGCGATGGCGATGACGACAGCGACACGGCTGCGAAGGGCATCGGAAGAAGCTTACCACGGCGACACTAGAAATCCTCCAGTTGGCGGTCACGATACGGTCACTGACCGGTCATCAGCATTGAAAATCTGGGCTCTACAGTGCTACTGTCTGGAACAGCGATGCCTGTTTTGGACTTTCCGGATCCCGCTATCGACATACCTGCCGCTTCTGGCGGACGACAGACCGCCGTACTGGCGGGCGGCTGTTTCTGGTGCACGGAGGCGGTCTTTCTCCAGATTGAGGGAGTAGAGAAAGTCGTATCGGGATATTCGGGTGGCGAGAGCCTCACCGCTAATTACGACGCGGTCTGCACCGGCAAGACCGGGCACGCCGAAGCGATTCAGATCGCCTTCGATCCCGCCAAAGTTTCCTACGGACGGCTCTTGAAAATCTTCTTCAGCGTGGCCCACGATCCTACCCAGCTCAATCGCCAGGGGAACGATCGTGGAACGCAGTACCGGTCGGCCATCTTTTACTCCGACGAGGAGCAGAAGTGGAGCGCCGAAGCCTATATCCGGCAGTTGAACGAAGCGAAAATCTTCCCGTCTCCGATCGCGACCGAAGTGACGCCCTTAGAGGCTTTCTATCCTGCGGAAGGATACCACCAGAATTATTGCAGCTTGAATCCACACAATCCCTACGTGATGGGTGTGGCCGAACCCAAGGTGGAAAAGACGAAAAAGCACTTCGCGGAGCTGCTCAAGAAGTAAATCGCGATCCCTTGGGTTGGGTATGTGGGCCGACGATCAAAGGACAACGGAGGAGATGTTCCAGGCTTCGCTCCAGGGAGATTATGAGGACGAAGCCGCATGGGATGCAGTTGCGGCTCTTCGGTTGCGGGGCACCGAGGAAGTTTTCCAAGCGGCTGTTAAGTACGTCGATTCGGCGGAGCCTCGCGAACGTGCAAGAGGACTCGACGTGTTGGGGCAGCTGGGGACAGAGCGTCCGATATCCGAACGTCCGCACTTTGATGAGAGTGTCGCAATCGCGATCGAACATTTGCACGATCCGGATCCCCTTGTGGTGCACTCGGCGGCCTGGGCGCTCGCGCATCTACGCGATGACAGGACCGTCTCAGCCCTAATTCCGATGCGAAACAATCCTGATCCGGGAGTACGCTGGGCCGTTGCCAATGGGCTGTATGGGAGCGACCGGCCAGATGCGATCGCCACGATCATGGAACTGATGGACGACTCAGATGACGACGTGCGCGATTGGGCGACGTTTGCGCTCGGGACGCAGTGCAACGTAAATTCGCCGGAGATCCTCAACGCGCTCCAGAAGCGGCTCAATGATAGCTATGAAATGGCCCGCAACGAAGCGGTTTGGGGGCTTGCTCAGCACAAGGACCCGCTAGGTATCAAAATGTTGATCGAAAGGTTGTCCGCGGATGGTTGGATGGTGGGCGACGAAATGGCCGCCGTGGAGACGCTCGATGTGCCGCTCGATACGCCTCCGGAAGAACTGCTAGCGGGTTTACAAAAGCTTCTCAGCTCTTAGTGAATCGTTCGCGTCTTGCGATTCATATAATCCATCAGCAAATATTGCCCCAGATTATACGGCGTCGTAAAGTACGCCTTGCCGCGGCACAGCTCGGTCACCTTCTGGACGAAATTCACCAAACCAAAATCGCTCGCAAGCATGAAGGTATTGATCAGGATGCCCTGCTTCTTGCAGCGGCCCACTTCTTCGAGGGTGCGGCTGATCACCAGCGGATCCAGGCCGAAAGCGTTGCGGTACATGCGCCCATCTTCCAGCGTCAGCGCCGACGGTTTTCCATCGGTGATCATGATGATCTGCTTCATGTCCTTCTTTTCCTGGTTCAGCAGCCGCTGGGCCAGGATCAGGCCGTCGCGCGTGTTGGTGTAGTAGGGGCCCACCTGCACCCGCGCCAGGTCCCCCAGCCGCAATTCCTCGGCGGAATCGTGGAACAGTACGCAGCGCAGGCTGTCGCCGGGATACTGCGTGCGAATCAGGTGCGCCAGCGCCAGGGCCACTTTCTTGGCGGGCGTGAAGCGATCCTCCCCGTATAGGATCATGCTGTGGCTGCAATCCAGCATCAGCACGGTCGCGCAGGAGCTTTGATATTCGGACTGATGCACGTGCAGATCGGAGTATTCCAGGTTCAGCGGAACCTTCAGGCCTTCGCGCTGGATGGCCGAGAAAAGGGTCTGGCTGATGTCCAGGTTCAGCGTGTCGCCGAATTCGTAGGGCTTCGCGGCGCCGCTGGTCTCCACGCCGGTAGCCAGGTCGCGCGTATCGTGCGCGCCGAAGCTCGATTTCCCGAGCGAACCGAGCAGATCCTTCAGCGTCTTGAATCCCAGGAAATCGACGGATTTGTCCGTGATCTGGACATCCACTTTGCGATCCGCGTTGCCCGTGCCGCCCGGGCCGCTTTCGTTGGCCTGCTGCTGATCGGTGTTGATGTAACCGTCGTCCACCAGCTTCTGAACCAGCCGATTCATCAGCTCGTCCATCTGCTCGGGCGTCATGTTTTCGAGCGCCTGCTGGATGCGCTGGGCTTGGTCGGGATCGAACGTATCGCCCTGCTCCAGCGCCCGCTGCAGCGCGTTCTTCAAGTCTTCGAGCGTGTGCTGGTTCAACTCGCTGAAGCCCATGTACTGGTTCTGGAAGCCGCTTTCGAGGAAAAAATCCGAGAGCGCCTTCAGAAGATCTTCGGAGCTGAGCCCGAAGTCATCGCCGGTGAAACGAGTGTAATGAATCCATTTCATTTAGTTGAACTGCTTCCTAGGCGGACGCCGGCCCTCGTTGCCCTCGGGTGGTTCGCGTTTGCGTTCGCCGGCCATGAATCCTACTTCTTCATTTCTACTGATGCGGCGATGCGCATAGAGACCTTCCAGAATGAACTCAGCAGCCGACGCCCGCACCGCGTCCGGTTCGCTGGCGCCCAGCCCCAAAGCCCCGGTCTTTTCCATCAGCCCCTGAATCTTCGCGAGTTGCTTCAGGATGTTCGCCGAATCCACCGATTCGTCCATCTTGAGCGAACCGCCCAACTCGAACCATTGCACGATCTGCGCTACGTTGACGCCCTCAAAGTAATTCGTGTAGACCTTGCCGACGGCCGTCTTGATCAACTCGCGCGCGATGTTGTCGCCGCCTTTTAGCTCGCCCTCGTATTCCAGTTCCAGCTTGCCCGTGATGGAGGGCAGCGCGGCGTAAATATCCAGCACGCGGGGCACGGCCAAGTCTTCTCCGGCTTTCAGCGCCCGGCGCTCGGCGTTTGAAATGACGTTTTCGAGAGCTGAAATCGGCAGCCGCTGCGAGACGCCGGAGCGTTTGTCCACGCGCTTGTCCTCGCGAGCCAGAAACGTCAGATGCTCCACGATCTCGCGAATGTAGTTGGGAACCTGGAGCCGGATCGGCGATGGCCGCTCCACCCAGGATTCCTGCTTGGTGATCGACAAACCTTGTTCCACCGTCAGCGGATAGTGGGTGCGAATTTCGCTGCCGATTCGATCCTTGAGCGGCGTGATGATTTTGCCGCGCGCGGTGTAGTCTTCCGGGTTCGCGGTAAACACCAGCATGATGTCGAGCGGCAGCCGGACCGGATAGCCTTTGATCTGAACGTCGCCTTCCTGCATCACATTGAACAACCCGACTTGGATCTTACCCGCCAGATCCGGCAGTTCGTTGATGGCGAAAATGCCTCGATTGGCGCGCGGCAGCAAACCGTAGTGCACCGTCATCTCGTTGCCCAGCTCGTGGCCGCCTCGGGCCGCTTTAATGGGATCGATGTCGCCGATCATATCGGCGATGGTGACGTCCGGGGTCGCGAGCTTTTCCACGTAGCGCTGGTCGCGGTCGAGCCAGGCAATGTGAGTGGTCTCGCCCTGCTCGGCGATCAGATCGCGGCAGCGGCGGCAGATGGGGTGAAACGGATTGTCGCGGATTTCGCAGCCCGCCACATATGGCAAATGTTCATCAAGAAGCGCGGTGAGCATGCGGATGATGCGGGTTTTGGCCTGCCCGCGCAGACCCAGCAGAATGAAATTGTGCCGCGACAGCACGGCGTTGACGATCTGCGGGACCACCGTGTCCTCGTAGCCCACCACGCCGGGGAAAAGCTCCTCACCGCGCTGTAGCTTGCAGATCAGGTTCTCACGCAGCTCGCTTTTGACGGTGCGCTCGCCAAGGTGACGCTCGCCAAATTTGCTGCTTTTCAGGGCTCCGAGAGTCGAAGGTAATTCAGGCATAACAGAAGTAGGATCTATCAGGATTCTAACAGCAATCGCCGGGGAGTATCTGGCGCGTGTCGGATACGCAGGCGAGTCACGATCGGAAAGTCCATTGCGCAACAATGGTGCCTTATTTTCACCGCATATGACCACGTATAATTTCTGAAACCCATGCAGACGCTCGGATTATCGGATTCAACGCCGAAATCGGAAGGCCGTTTACGAGCTCTTCTGTGGCCCAGTATACGCAGCGACGTCGCGGCATCTACGGTGGCACAGAACGCCATGTATGCCGGCGTTGGGGTCGGCGCCGTGACGACCATTTTTGTGCTGCTGCGAATCGCCCCTGTTTCCGCATTGCTGGACGCCGTCCTCTTCGTAATATTAGGCTTCGGCGCCCGGCAATTCTCAATCACGGCCTCCATCCTGGCGCTCCTGCTCTACGTTACCAACGTCGTCACATCGATCCTTCACGGAGTCATTGGCGCCTGAGGCGTAATCGCCGTGATCATAACTAGCCTGTTCATCAGCTTGATACGGGCGGCAATGTTCATGCGCCGCCACTCTGACGCCTTGCAGGTTACCGGTTGAACCAGAATTTGGCTAGACTCGCCCCGTTGTATTTACCGCTTGTGGCGTATTGTTCGCGCTCCTTATTCTGGCGTTTTTCATCCCTGCTAGTAACGCGGCGAGCCAACCCTAACCTCGGGCCGCCCGTCCGACGTTGCTCTCACTTCGCCTTCAACAGCGCCTTCACCCCGTCCACGCACAGCACCGCCGCGTGCTTCGATTCCGGGATCAGACCGCCGACAGCCGATTCGATGGTGGCTGCCGTCAGCGCAGCCAATTCGGCGCGGGACTTCCCGAGCATCCATTCCGTCAGCGCGGAGCCGCTGGCGATAGACGCCGTGCAGCCGCGCACCTTGTAGCCGACTTCGGTGGCGTGGCCGTCTTCAAAGCGGGCCGACAAACGCAAGATATCGCCGCAAGCCGGATTCGAAATCTCCACCGTGACCGCGGGCGGCGGCAGCTCCCCCACGTTGCGCGGATTTTTGAAATGATCGAGGAAGGCTTCGCTGTACAATGGGAACTCATCTTGATTATGCAACGTGAGACGCAGTGACAACCGTGGTCGCGGCAGTAATCGAGCGCGGCGGGCGCATCCTGATCGCGCAACGCAAGCGGACGGCCCAGCATCCGCTGAAATGGGAATTTCCGGGCGGCAAGGTTGAACCGGCCGAAACGCCTGAGGCCGCCGTCGTGCGGGAACTCGAAGAAGAACTCGGGATCCGCGCGCTGGTGGGCCCAGAGATCGGTCGCTACGAGTTCCAATACCAGGGGCGCTGGCCGATCATGCTGATGTTCTATCGAGTGGTGGAGTTTTCAGGCGAACCGAAGAATCTCGATTTTGAACAGATCGAATGGGCGCCCCGCGAGCGGCTCGGCGACTACGATTTTCTCGAAGGCGACGCCGAGTTCCTTCGCCAGATACTTGCCCAGCCGTAACGCTTACCAACCCCCTACGCCTACCGACCCGCGACCCCTACCGATCCGCAACCGAAGGAAGCGATCACTATCGCGGCTGCGGCAACCGGAAATCCAAACCGCGCTCGTCATTCAAGCGCTGCGACAGATCGCGGTCTACTAAATCGATACTGAGCTGATTGAGCGTATGCTCGGCGCTTACGTAGTGCAGTGTGCTGCCTTCCATCCAGTAGCCGAGCGCCTGGACGATGGTGTGATCTCGGAGCGCGATCAGGTAGATGGTGGCCTGATCGCTCGAAGCGGCGCGCTGAGCGGCGGCCGCATCGGCATAGGGATGGGAAGGCGGCGCCTGGTACAACTTCAGCCCCGACTGGTCCTGTTGTTGCGGCGGTTGGTCCCCCGTGTAATCGCGCACCTGAGGATTGGCTTGCGGCGGCACGAAGTTCTGATTGATCACTACCGACGGCAGGCCCTGGCCAGATTGGGAACCGTCATCGCCGTAGCCAGAGCCATAACCCTGGCCGTAGCCATTGGCGCCCGCTGCCGAAGGATCTCCATAATACCCGCCGCCATAGTAGCCGCCGTAGAAAACTGGATAAGGCACAATTCCCGCGGCCCCGTGCTGAGGATGAGACGCCCGCCCGGGGTTCGCGAAGCCACGTGAATAACCGCCCCCGCCAAATTGGCCGATCGGCGGCGTAGCCGTTGGCGCGTGCCCCATTCCAGGGTACACAACGCTGCCGAAACCACCCAGGGACCAAGATCCGCCCGGGTGGCCCTGCCCAAAGGCGAGTCCAGCCAGACTTACGAATAAGAGCGCAGGGATGAGGCGACGCATTGCTGAACTCCTCCACTCGATTGTAACGCCAAAAACGGCTGCAACATTGTAAAATCCACTCCTAGTAATTGCACTTGGTACCAGCCGTATTATGCGAGACGCAGCGAGCGAACGCGCGGTTTCCATGCCCGGCTTCGGCCACGCTCTATACTTAAAGGATGCCGGAAGTGCGACACTCCGTCTGCGCGCTGGATTGTCCCGACTGCTGTTCCCTTCTGGTTAACGTAGAAGGCGGCAAAGGCAGCCATTTACGTGGTAATCCGGCACATCCGGTAACGCGCGGATTCCTGTGCGGCAAGGTAGCGCGGTACTTAGAACGCCAGTACTCGCCAGACCGCTTGCTCTACCCGCAAAAACGCGTTGGCGCCAAGGGCGAAGGGAAATTCCAGCGAATTTCCTGGGACGAAGCTCTGGATACCATCGCCGCGCGGTTGCGCCAGGTGTCCGGCGAGTACGGCCCCGAAGCCATTCTGCCGTACAGCTACGCCGGCACCATGGGATTCCTGAACGGCGGAGGAATGGATCGCCGCTTCTTTCATCGGCTGGGGGCGTCGCGGCTGGACCGGACCATTTGCTCGGCCGCCGGAGGCGCGGGGCTCATGGCGACCCTCGGCTTTCGATACGGCACCGAGCCCGAGCAGTTCCGCCACTCCAAGTTGATTATCGCCTGGGGTGCGAACGTGCTCGCCACCAACGTCCATCTGTGGCCGTTCATCGTGGAAGCCCGTCGCGAGGGCGCGCGGTTTTACACCATCGATCCGGTTTGCAATCGTACCGGCAAACTCGCCGACAAGCATTTTGCGATCTACCCAGGCAGCGATCTGGCGCTCGCGCTGGGGCTGATGCACGTGATCGTCGGCGAAAAATTGCACGACGCCGATTATGTGGCGAATTACACCAACGGCTTCGATGCGCTCGCCCAGCTTGCCGGCGAGTATCCGCCCGATCGCGTGGAACAACTTACCGGGATTCCGCGCCAGGACGTGGTTTCGCTCGCGCGCGAGTTCGCCACTACGCGGCCCGCTGTCATCCGGCTCAACTATGGAATCCAGCGCAGCGAGCGCGGAGGAGCGGCCACCCGCGCCATCGCGGCTCTGCCGGCGCTGATTGGATCGTGGCGCGAAGTGGGCGGCGGACTGCAGCTCTCCACCAGCCAGGCGTTTCAGGTGAATCGCGCCAGCCTGGAAATGCCCGAGCTACAGCGGCAATCCCCCCTCGGACGCGAAGCGCGCATCGTCAATATGAGCGAGTTGGGCAAGGCTCTTACGCCGTTGAACGATCCGCCGGTGAAGGCGATGGTGGTGTACAACTCGAATCCGGCGTCCATCGCTCCCAACCAGAACCTGGTGCTGGCGGGGATGCGGCGCGACGATCTCTTCACCGTAGTGCTCGAACAGTTTCAGAACGACACTGCGGATCATGCCGACATTTTGCTGCCATCCACGACGTTCCTGGAACACACCGATCTGTATTTGGCCTACGGACATTACCACTTGCAACTCGCTCGTCCGGCCTTGCCCGCGCCGGGTGAAACAAAGTCGAATGTCGAAGTGTTCCGCCTGCTGGCCGGGCGCATGGGTTTGGACGACGCCTGTTTCGCCCAATCTGAAGACGACATGATCCGCGCGCTGCTCGATTCCGGTCATCCCTTTTTGCGAGGGATCACCCTGGATCGCCTGGAGCGCGAGCATTCCGTGCGTTTGAATGTCGCGCCGGACTCTCAGCCTTTTCTCCCCTTCGAGCACGGCGCGTTCGGCACGCCCTCCGGCAAGTGCGAGTTTGGCGCGGAGGCGCTCCACTATCAGCCGCCCATCGAATCGCGGCTCGGCGCTTCCGAATTGAGCGCGCGCTTTCCGCTGGAATTGATTTCAGCCAAGAGCCACGACAGCATGAACTCCACCTTCGGCAATGAGCGCTCGGCCGAAGCGCAGACGTCCACCGTGTTTCTCCACGATCAAGATGCGCGCTCGCGCGGTATCGAGAATGGCGATCGCGTGCGCGTCTTCAACCATCGCGGCAGTTGCACGTTGGTGGCAGGCGTAAACGGTGTCGTGCGGCCGGGCGTGGTGCTCGCCCCCTCGGTGCGCTGGAACAAACTGGCGCCCGATCGTCGCAACATCAATGCCCTCACGTCCGATCGGCTGACGGACATCGGCGGCGGCGCAACATTCTACAGTTGCCTGGTGGAGATCGAGAAGTGCGGTGACTGACAAGTGCGGCGACTCACAAGTGTGGCCACTGACCCGGCAAAGTTAATAATGCGATCCCTCTCCCTAACCCTCCTATTGATTCCGCTGCTGCTGGCGGCTCCCGGCTGCAAGCGCCGCCACGGTAGTTCCGGCCAGACCCAGTTGCTCGCCAGTAGCATCTACGCGGGCGACCCCAATGTCGCCGGTCATTTTGCGAAGGGCTTCTACGATCCCGAGCAGGGCGCCTGGCGCTGGACCGGCAAGGAGTTCGCCGTCGATCTTTCGCCGCCCCTGCACTCCGATCAGAAAGGCGCCCAACTGGTCATGAAGCTCGCCGTTCCCGACGCCGTGATTCAGAAGCTGACTTCGGTGCAGCTGTCGGCGTCCATCCAAGGCTACAAGCTGGAGCCGCAGATTTACACTAAGCCCGGCCAGTACACTTACACACGCGACGTGCCTGCGAACAAATTGCAGAGCGACGCGGTGCGAATTGATTTTGCGGTGGATCGCACCTTGCCGCCTACCGACACCGATAAACGCCAATTGGGGATCATCGTGAGCGAAGTTGGGCTGATCGCGAAATAACGGCCGAAAATAAGGAAGCCATGAATTATTACGAACAGCACCACGACAGTTATCTCGAAGGGTTGAAAACCTTCCTTCGCATTCCCAGCATCAGCACGCTGTCGGAGAACAAGCCGGACATCCGGCGAGCGGCCGAATTCGTGCGCGGCGAACTGGAACGCGCCGGCCTGCAGCAGGCTCAGTTGATCGAAGGCGAGGGCAATCCGCTGGTTTACGCCGAATGGTTGGGCGCGCCGGGCAAGCCGACCGTTCTATTCTATGGGCATTATGACGTGCAGCCGCCCGATCCGCTGGACGAATGGATTTCGCCGCCGTTTGAGCCTGAGATCCGCAACAACAATATTTATGCGCGTGGATCGGCCGACGACAAAGGGCAGACGTACATCTTGATCAAAGCCGTCGAAGGACTACTGAAGCAGCACGGGCGGCTACCGATCAACGTGAAGTTCTTGATCGAGGGCGAAGAAGAGATGGGCGGCGAGCACATCGAGTCATACGTAGCCAGCAAGCCCGCGCGCCTCAAATGCGACGCCGCTGTGATTTGCGATACCGAGATGTTCGCGCCGGAACTGCCCACCATCTGCGTCGGATTGCGCGGCATCGTCTATGGCGAGCTGGTGGTGGAAGGCGCGAATCACGATTTGCACTCGGGCGTCTACGGCGGGGCCGCGCCGAACCCGCTACAGGCCATCGCTGAGATTTTATCGACGCTGAAGGATCGCGAAGGGCATATTCGCATCCCCGGGTTTTACGATCGCGTGGTTCCCCCGAGCGACAAGGAGCGGGCCGCCTGGGCGCGCCTCCCGTTCGACGAGCGCGAGTACAAAGAGAAAGAAGTCGGCGTCAAGGAGTTGGTGGGCGAGCCTGAGATTCCGCTGTTCGAGCGCTTATGGGCCCGGCCGACGCTCGAAGTACACGGGATCCGCGGCGGGTTCGTCGGCGAAGGCGCGAAGACGGTAATTCCGGCGCGGGCGCTGGCGAAAATAAGCCTGCGGCTGGTGGCCGATCAGAAGCCCGACGAGGCCGTGGAGCAGTTGAAGAAGGCCATCGCGGCGGCGTGTCCCAAGGGTGTGACAGCTCAATACAAGCCGATCCACAATGCACCGCCGTCGCTGGTAAATCCCGACAATCGATTCATTCAAGCCGCGGCCGAAGCGATGAAGCAGGTGTTCGGCAAGGAGACGGTGTACATTCGCTCCGGCGGATCCATCCCAATCGTCGCCGCGTTTGACGAGCACCTAGGAATTCCGAGCGTGATGATGGGGTTCGGCTTGCCGGATGACAATTTGCACGCGCCCAATGAAAAATTGCATCTGCCGAATTTCTTCCGCGGGATTGAGGCAGTGGCGCGCTATATCGAAATTCTAGGCGCCTGATTCTCTTGTTTGCGATTCCGGCCGTATTGTCGGCAGTCTTCTTGGCGATCGCGGCCCAACTCGGTGCGTTCAGCGCTCCCTTAGCGGCCTTGATTTTGGCCTATACGTTCCTGCCGCTGGCTGTCGCGTATCTGGCGAAAGGAACTCCGCCGCCCACATGGATGGACTTCCTCATCATCGCTTTGCTGTGGTTTCCTCTCGAATTTTCCGTCGGCCACCAATGGATACCGCCGCACGCTCGCGCCACTCTGCATCTGGCCGCATACGGCGTCTCCATTCTGCTCGCCCTCTCGATATTCCTGCTGTTCCGGCGGCTCACAGGAATGAAGATCAACCTTCCCCGATCCGGTCGCGACCTCGTGAACTTGCTGCTCGGCTTCGCGGCTTGCGCGCCCATCCTGATCGCGCTCGGACGCGCCATCGGATTCCTGCCTCCATTCCACTGGCCCGCGAATCCGTCGGCGCTGCACATCGGATCGCAGTATCTGATCATCCTCGCCGCTACCGCGCTACCGGAAGAAATCCTCTTCCGCGGCCTGATCCAGAATTGCATCGCACAGAGATTTGGAACCAGCACGACAACACTGCTGATTTCGGCGCTCATCTTCGGATGCGCGCATCTCGACAACGGGCCCGGACCGTTGCCCAACTGGCGTTACATGATCCTCGCGACCATCGCGGGCATCGCCTATGGCAAAGTCTTTGAGAAAAGCTCGAGCATATTCGCTTCCGCCGGATTGCACGCCCTGGTCGACGCCATCAAGCACGTTTCTTTTTGAGCGCTGCCATGAGCTTCTCCAGGTATGCCGGCGCCCCGGGATCGCCTTCTCGCGGAGCCCAAGGTGCGAAATCTTTGTCATTCGCCGCCGAGTACGGGCCCGGCTTCACCTCATAACAAACCGCGTGCTCAGATAGCGGCGTCAGCGTGTGCCACACTCCGGGCGCGAGATCGATTCCCATGGGATCGCCGCCCACCACTTCCGTCCGTACCACGTTGCCCGCGTCGTCGAACATAAAGAACGCCACTTCCCCCTCCACAATCAGGAACGATTCGGCCTTGGGAGGATCCAGATGCCGATGTGGAGCGACATAAGTGCCACGCACCATCACATTCAAGAAGCGATGCGGATTGTCTTCCATGGACGCGTGGAAGTTGTGATTGACGCGCAGTCGCGGGGAGCGCCGCGCCCGCTCGATGAGTTCGTCCATCAAAGCTCGATTCAAAGTCTGAATAGTCAGATCCATCAATTGTCCTGAGTTGCAAGTTCAGGGAAGCATTCGTCACGTAGGGCGGTCCCCCGGACGGTGGGGCGGTCCCCCCGGACCGCGGCCGACGCCCTCGTCGGCCTCTCTTTCGTTGGTTGACATCCGGGCCTGACCAGGGGATCCGGCGCGGACGAAGGCGTCCGCCCCGCCACGAGTTGTTTGGCGAACTTCTGACTCAGGACTCTACTCACCAATATCCTCGTTCCACAGCGCCGGATTCGCCCGAATGAAATCCGTCATCATCTGAATGCACTCCTCGTCCTGGACCACATCCACCTGGATTCCCTGACCGCGCATATAATCTTCCGCGCCAAGAAAAGTCTTGTTCTCGCCGACCACCACGCGCGGAATCTTATACAGCACGATCGCTCCGCTGCACATCGGACACGGCGAGAGCGTCGAATAGATGGTGCTGTTTCGATAAACACTCGCTGCCAAGCGCCCGGCGTTCCTCAGACAATTCATTTCGCCATGATCGATCGCGCTGCCAGTCTGCACCCGGCAGTTATGCCCTCGTCCAATGATCTGGCCTTGATGCACCAGCACCGAACCGATCGGAATGCCGCCCTCGGACAAACTCTTGCGCGCCTGTTCCACTGCCGCGCGTAAATAAGCGTCGCTGGTTGCCATCGTAGTCGCCATCGAAGAAACCCCGCCCGAAAAAGGATAACATTAGGAATGCCCGCCTCCGCCGTCGAGCCCAAGTTCCACACCTCCGGCCTGATCCGGCTCACGCGGCCGCAAATGTTTGCGACCATGACCGGTCTGATGCTGGCCGTATTGCTGGCCGCGCTCGATCAGACTATCGTAGGTACCGCCGAGCCGCGCATTATCGCCCAGCTCTCCGGATTCAACCGCTATCCCTGGGTCTCCACCACTTACTTGCTCACGTCCACCCTGGCGGTCCCCATCTTCGCCAAGCTATCCGACATGTACGGCCGAAAATGGTTTTTCCTGGGCGGCGCGGCGATGTTCGTGTTTACCTCCGCGCTTTGCGGCGCCTCCGGAACCTTCACGTTTCTGCCCATCGACGGCATGAACCAGCTCATCGTCTTTCGCGGCTTGCAGGGCATCGGCGCTGGAATGATGATGGGCCTCGCTTTCACCATCATCGGCGACGTGTTTTCTCCGGCCGAGCGCGGCAAGTACCAAGGCTTTTTCGCAGCCGCCTGGGGATTGGCCTCGATATTCGGTCCCACGCTCGGCGGCTGGCTCACCGACCATGTTTCCTGGCGCGCCGCGTTCTATGTGAACTTGCCCGTGGGCCTGATCGCGATCGCCGCCATTTATTTTCAGTTTCCCGAATTGCATCCCGAGGGCATCCAACGCCGCTTGGATTGGGCCGGCTTAATCTCGCTCATCTTGTGCATCGTGCCTCTGCTTTTGGCCCTCACTTGGGTAACCGACTACGGCTGGACCTCCACGCGCGTTGAAACGCTACTGGCGTTCTCAATCGTGATGCTGGCCGCATTCTTACGAGCCGAGACCAAAGCGATCGAGCCTTTGATCCCGCTGTCTCTGTTCCGCAATCCGATCGTTAGCCTCTGTTCGATTTGCGTCTTCCTGCTCGGCATGGGAATGTTCGGCGTCATTATTTATCTGCCGTTGTTCATGCAGGGGGTGCTGGGCGTATCGGCGACGCAGTCCGGCAATCTGCTTACGCCTTTGATGATGGGCGCCGTTGTCGGCAGCATCGTTACCGGGCAGCTCAATCTGCGCCTGGGAAGTTATAAGCTCGCGGCGGTCTCCGGATCCATACTGGTTGCTATCGGAATGATCCTGTTCGCCCGCATGGGCGGCGCCACGCAACGCATGGACGTGATTCTCGCCATGATCGTGGCGGGGACGGGCATGGGTCTTCTGCAACCGGTCTACACAGTGGCGGTCCAGAACGTAGCGCCGCGCAAGCAGATGGGCGCTGCCACCGCCTCCACGGCGTTCTTTCGCTCCATCGGTAGCACCATGGGAGTGGCGATATTTGGCAGCGTGTTGCTGACCAGCTACCATCACGATCTCACCGTAGGAATTCCACCCGGCACGCCGCCCGCCGCACTGAAGCTATTTTCAAATCCGCTCTTGTTGACGCAGTTGCGCCCCCAGCTCGACGCCACGTTTGGACAGACAGCCGCCGGCCGCCGCCTCTTACAAATGCTCCTCGCGAACGTTCGCACGGGCTTGCTCAATGGACTTCAGCATATTTTCTTCGCCAGCGCAGTAATCATGACGCTGGCCATCATATTGCATATAATGTTGCGCGATGTACCGCTACGCCGCCACCACGCGCCTGAGCCCGAAATACCCGTCGGCTAAGCGCTTATTGCCGCCGCGACGTATTGCCGCCGCGAACTGGAACTGAGCCGCGACCACAGGGAGCGGTTAGAAAGGACTCATATGAACCAAGTAGCCTTAGGCTCGCTCGGCCTGAAAGTTTCCCGCATGGGCCTGGGATGCATGGGCATGTCGGAATTCTACGGCGCCACCGACGACACTGAATCAATCGCCACCATTCACCTCGCGCTCGATCGCGGGATCAATTTTCTCGACACCGCCGACATGTACGGCCCATTCAAGAATGAGGTACTGGTCGGCAAGGCCATCCAAGGCCGGCGCAAGGAGGTGGTGCTCGCCACCAAATTCGGCAACCAGCGATCGCTCGACGGAAAGTTCCTGGGAGTGAATGGACGCCCCGAATATGTCCGCGCGTGCTGCGAGGCTTCGCTCCAGCGGCTGAACGTGGAAGTGATCGACCTCTACTATCAGCATCGGGTGGATCCGAATACGCCGATTGAGGACACGGTCGGTACCATGGCGGATCTGGTGAAGGAAGGGAAGGTTCGTTATCTCGGCCTATCCGAAGCTGCGCCTGGCACTATTCGACGCGCGCATCGCGTACATCCCATCACTGCGCTACAGACCGAGTATTCGCTTTGGACTCGGGACCCTGAGGGAGACATCCTGAGCACCGTTCGCGAACTTGGCATCGGCTTCGTGGCCTACAGCCCGCTCGGCCGCGGATTCCTGACCGGGGAATTCAAGCGGCCCGAAGATATTCCAGAAAACGACTTCCGACGCTTCAACCCGCGCTTCCAGGGCGACAATTTTTACAAGAATCTCGATCTGGTGCGTCACATTGAAGCTGTCGCAGAGGCCAAGGGCGCCACTCCCGCGCAGATCGCGCTGGCTTGGGTAATGGCGCAAGGCGAAGATATCGTGCCCATCTTCGGAACCAAGAAGCGATCGCGCCTGGAGGAAAATCTCAAAGCGGTCCAGATCGCGCTCACGCCCGCGGAACTACAGGAGATCGATCGCGTGCTTCCCCAAGGCAGCACCGCCGGGACGCGCTATCCCGAGCAGCACATGAGCGCGGTGAACATCTAATATGCAAACAACCTCGCCGCCTACCCTCCGCCTGCGCCGCAGCAACGAACGCGGTTTTGAGGACTTTGGCTGGACCGATAATTACTTGACGTTCTCCTTCGCGGGTTACCGCGATCCGGTCTGGAACAATTTCGGACCGTTGCGTGTCATGATCGAAAATCACATTCAGCCGCGCTCGGGATTTCCGTCCCATCCGCATCGCGACGCCGAGATCGTTACCTACGTTGCGTCGGGAACGCTCACGCACGGCGACAACATGGGCCACACAGCGGCGATCACTGCAGGCGAGATGCAGCATATCAGCGCCGGCAGCCATGGCATCGTTCACTCGGAGGAAAATGTGCACGACGTCGTCGAGCACAATTATCAAATGTGGCTGATCCCCGATCGGCCGGGAACCAAGGCCGCCTATCATCAACTCAAGTTCGAACCCGAGGAGCGCCAAGGCCGCTTTCGACTTTACGTTTCGCGCGATGGCGACGACGGCAGTATGCCCATCAACACCGATGCGCGGATTTATGCGGGCCTTTTTCGCGCGAGCGACTCCGTGCGACACTCGCTCCCCGCGGGCTGGGGAGCGTGGATTCAAGTGGTGCATGGCGATCTCCGCGTAGCCGGCCTGGAGCTCCATCAGGGTGACGGCGTTGGAATCACCGACGCTCGCGAACTCGATATCCAGTTCGACTCCGACAGCGAAGTTCTGCTCTTCGACCTCGGCATGGATGCGCCCCTGCTCTGGCGCTGACCCTCATGCGAACGATTCGTCGTATTGCCATCCTCGGCGCGGGCACCATGGGTTCGCGCATCGCCGCGCATTTTGCCAATGCCGGCGTCCCTTCGCTTTTGCTCGATGTCGCCGGTAATCCGAACCCCAACGCGCCCGCGCTGCAAGGCATCCAGAACGCCCTGAAATTACGTCCGGGTGGTTTCTTTACCGACGAAAAGGTTGCGCTCGTGGAAGCCGGCAATTTCGAGGACCATCTCGATAAGCTCTCGGGTTGCGACTGGGTCATTGAGGCGATCGTCGAAAACCTGGGCGCCAAGCGCGCGCTGTGGCGCAAGGTAGACGCCGTGCGGAAGCCTGGCGCCATCCTATCCACCAACACCAGCGGCATCCCGCTCGCCAAAATCTCGGAAGGCTTCTCGCCCGACTTCCGTGCTCACTTTCTTGGCACGCATTTTTTCAACCCGCCGCGCTATCTGCACTTGATGGAGCTGATACCAGGGCCGGAAACGCGTCCCGGGATTCTGGCCGACGTCGAACAATTCGCCGACCCCCGTCTCGGCAAAGGCGTGGTGCGCACCAAGGACACGCCCAACTTCATCGCCAATCGCATCGGCAGCTTTCTCGGGGGAACCATCGGCAAAGCGATGGTGGAAGACGATTTCACCATTGAAGAAGTGGACGCGCTCACCGGCTCGCTCATCGGGGTCCCGAACAGCGCTAGCTTCCGCCTGCTCGATCTGGTGGGCCTGGACGTCTGGGCCTTTGTCGGAACAAATCTCTACGACCTTGTTCCCAACGATCCGTGGCGCGAACGCTTCCTGCCGCTCGATTTTGAAAAGAAGATGCTCGAGCGGAAATGGCTCGGCGACAAGACCGGTCAGGGCTTTTATAAGCGAGTAGGGAAAGACCGCGAGATCCTGGCTCTCAATTGGAAAACGCTCGAATATGAGCCGCTTCAGAAACCGCGCTTTCCCGCCGCGGATGCCGCGCGCAACATCGAAGACCTGGGCGAGCGCGTCCGTACGCTCCTCCGCTCCGACGACCGCGCCGGCCGGTTCCTGTGGAAGATCTTGAGCGACGTGTTCCTCTATTGCGCGGAAATGATCCCTGAGATCTCGGATCGCATTGTCGAGATCGATCGCGCCATTTGCTGGGGCTACGGACACAAGCTCGGTCCCTTCGAGTTGTGGGATGCGATTGGTTTTCTCGAAGTGGTGACGCGCCTCGAAATGGAGCGGCGAGCGCTGCCGCCGAACATCAAAGATGCGCTCGCGTGCGGCATCATCGCGCTCTACCGTCCACCCGAGCCAATCGGACGCCCGGTCACGGAATATTTCGATTTTCATTCGAACAGCTACCAACCCATCGAACCGCGTCCCGGAATCCTGACGCTGCGAGATCGCAAGCGAACTAACGGTGTCGTCTTTTCGAACACGGGAGCATCGCTGGTCGATCTGGGCAACGGCGTATTATGCGTCGAATTCCACAGCAAGCTGAACACGCTAGGCGAAGATAATGTCGCCATGATCCACGCCGGTCTGGAGGAAACGGATCGCAACTTTGAGGCGATGGTCATCGCCAACGAAGGCGAAACATTCAGCGCGGGCGCCAACCTGATGCTCGTTCTGTTGGCCGCGCAGGAGGGTGAGTGGGACGAACTGAACCTCGCCGTCCAACGATTCCAACAGATGAACATGGCCCTGAAATACGCGTCGAAACCCGTGGTTGCCGCGCCGTTCTCTCGCGCCCTCGGAGGCGGCTGCGAACTGGTCCTGCACGCCACGCGCGCGCAAGCCTCGGCTGAAACGTACATTGGATTGGTCGAAGTGGGAGTCGGCTTGATTCCGGCCGGCGGCGGCTGCAAGGAATTGCTCGCGCGGTTGAAGGACCCGTTGCGGATCTTCGAGCTCATCGGCTACGCGAAGGTTTCCACCAGCGCCGAAGACGCGCAGAAGCTTGGCCTGCTGCATCGCTCCGATTCCATCTCGATGAATCCCGAGCGGCTGATTTTCGACGCCAAGGCGCTCGCGCTCTCGCTGGTTCCCAATTACTCGCCGGGAACGCCACGCAACGATATTAAGGTAGCCGGCGAAAGCGCCTACGCGTTGATGAAGCTCGGCGCGTGGTCGGCTCAACAGGGCCACTTCATCAGCGATTACGACGCGATCATCGGCGAGAAGCTAGCCTATATGTTGAGCGGCGGCCGGCGCCCGGGCGAACAGACCGTCTCCGAGCAGTACTTGCTCGACCTGGAACGAGAAGCATTCTTGAGCCTGTGCGGCAATCCGAAAACGCAGGAGCGTATGCAGTATATGCTGAAGACGGGCAAACCGCTCCGCAACTGAAACTTTGAATACACCATGGAAGCCGTAATTCTAGATTGCCTGCGAACGCCGGTGGGTAAAGCCCCCAAGGGCAGCCTGCGGAACACCAGGCCTGACGACCTGGCGGCCATCGTGATCCGGCGTCTGCTCGAAAAACATCCTGCGATCGCGCCCGAAGAGATCGACGACGTTATCCTCGGCTGCGCGATGCCCGAGGCTGAATCCGGCATGAACATCGCCCGCATCGCCGCTCTTCGCGCCGGCCTGCCCGATTCGGTGCCCGGCATCACCATCAATCGTTTCTGTTCCTCCGGACTGCAAGCCATCGCCATGGCGGCCGACCGCATCCGTTCCGGCGGCGCTCAAATCATCATCGCCGGCGGCGCCGAATCACTCAGCATGATTCCCATGGCGGGCAACAAATTCGCACCCAATCCCTGGATGGTGGACCATCTGCCGCAGATCTACATGGGCATGGGACTCACCGCAGAACAGGTGCAGAAGAAGTACGGCATCACCCGCGAAGACGCGGATCAGTTCGCCTATCGTAGCCACCAGCACGCTCTGCAAGCGCAAGCCGCAGGCAAATTCGATGACGAGCTTGTGCCGGTTCCTATGAAGGGCGCTGCCGCGTTCATAAAAGACGAAGGTCCGCGCGCCGATACATCGCCCGAAGCGCTGGCGAAACTCAAGCCGGTGTTTCAATCCGACGGCACGGTCACAGCCGGCAATTCCTCGCAAACCAGCGACGGCGCGGCTGCCGCGATCGTTATGTCCGATAAAAAAGCCGAGGCGCTCGGACTGAAGCCCATGGCGCGATTCGTCAGCTTTGCCGTGGCGGGCGTGCCGCCCGAGATCATGGGGATCGGGCCGGTGGTAGCGATTCCTAAAGCTCTCGCGCTCGCCGGCTTGAAGAAGGAAGATATCGGCGTCATCGAACTGAATGAAGCCTTCGCGATCCAGGCGCTGGCTGTGATTCGCAAGGCCGGCCTGGATCTCGATCGCGTGAACCCCAACGGTGGCGCTATCGCGCTGGGCCATCCCCTCGGCTGCACCGGCGCGAAGCTCACCGCCACCATCCTGCGCGAAATGCATCGAAAAGATACGCGCTACGGCATGGTCACCATGTGTGTCGGCGGAGGTCAAGGCGCCGCCGGCATTTTCGAAAACCTGATAAGGAATAATACCGATGGCATCCTCGACAATCTCTCCCACCAGGCCTAAAGGCGGCTCGTTCCTCATTGAGCCTACGTCGCCCGAGCGGATTTTCTCGCCGGAAGACTTTACCGATGAGCACCGCGCCATCGCTCGCACCACTGAAGAGTTCTGGACCAAGGAAATCGCGCCCAATGTGGACGCCATCCAGCACCAGGAGCCGGGCGTCGCAGTGTCGGTGCTGCGCAAGGCCGGTGAACTCGGCCTCACTTCTGTGCATCTGCCGGAGAAATACGGCGGCATGGAAATGGATCTCACTTCCGCAATGTTGGTGGCCGAGGGCATCGCCAAAGACGGGTCCTACGCGGCTTGGCACGGCGGACAAAGCGGTATCGGCGCGTTGCCCTTGTTGTACTTCGGTACCGAGGACCAGAAGCAGCGTTATCTTCCAAGAGTGGCGAGCGCCGAGATGGTCGCCGCCTACGCGCTGAGCGAACCGCAAGCCGGATCGGACGCCTTGGCCGCCCGCACACGCGCCGACCTGAGCCCGGACGGCAAGCATTATATCCTCAACGGCCAGAAGATGTGGATCACCAACGGCGGCGCGGCCGATCTCTATACCGTCTTTGCGAAAGTGGGTGGCGAGAAGTTCACCGCGTTTCTTGTCGAGCGCAAATTCCCGGGCGTCTCGCCGGGCGCCGAAGAAAAGAAGATGGGCATCAAGGGCAGTTCCACCACGGCCATCTATCTGGATAATGTGCCGGTTCCGGTGGAAAACGTTCTGGGCGAGATCGGCCGCGGCCATATCATTGCGTTCAACATCCTGAACATCGGCCGGCTGAAGCTGGGCGCGTTCGCCTGCGGTGGCGCCAAGGAAGTGCTGCGGGTTTCGCTCAAGTACGCCCAGGAGCGCAAGGCGTTTGGAAAGTCGATCGCCGAGTTCGGGCTGATTCAGCATAAGCTGGCCGAAATGGCGATCCGCATCTTCGCCACCGAATCGGCGACATATCGCGTGGTGGGACTCATCGAGAGCCAACTCGAAGTTGAAACCGAGCTGAAGGCCGTGGAGGAATTTGCCGCGGAATGTTCCTACATTAAGATCTTCGCGTCGGAAATGCTCGACTATGTGACGGATGAAGCCGTCCAAATCCACGGCGGTTACGGCTACCATCAGGATTACATCGTGGAGCGCGCCTACCGGGACTCGCGCATCAACCGGATCTTCGAAGGCACCAACGAAATCAACCGGCTGCTCGCCACTGGAATGCTGCTCAAGCGGGCGCAGCGCGGGCAATTGCCGCTGGTGGAAGCGGTGAAGAAACTGCAAGCCGAAATTCTGGCCGGGCCATCCGTTGCGGCGGGCGCCGGCGGAAATGAAGAGGCGCGATTGGTCGAAAACGCCAAGAAAACCGCGCTGCTGGCGCTAGGGATCGCTTATCAGAAGTTCGGAGCGGCGCTGGAAGAGCAGCAAGAAGTTCTGGCGTCCATCACCGATATCGCGATGAACACGTTCGCCATGGAATCGGTGTTCCTGCGCACTCAAAAGCTGGCCAAGCTGCACAAAGGTGAAATCGCGGCCGACGCTTGCGCTGTCTTTCTGCGCGAGGGCATGGAAATCGTCGAAAGCGCCGCGCGCAATGTGCTCGCCGCCAGCTCCGAGGGCGACGCCTTGCGGACCAACCTGGCGGTGCTCAAGCGCTTCACTAAATTCGAGCCTGTCAACGCGATCGCCGCGCGCCGCCGGATCGCAGAGCGCATTCTTTCAGCCGGCCGTTATCTGGTTTAGGTGAAACTCGCGATCACGGTCGGGCTGCCTGGTTCGGGCAAATCCACCTATCTGGCGCGCCTGGGCGTCAACGCCATCTCTTCCGACGAAATCCGGCGGTTGATCGCCGACGATCCCCACGATCAGACCATGAACGCGCGCATCTTCTCGGTGATTCGCTATCTGATTCGCCAACGCATCGCGGCGGGCCGGCCCGTTACTTATGTGGATGCCACTCATCTGACCGCGTGGGAGCGCAAACCGTACGTAATTCTCGCGCAACGCTACGGTTGCACATTGGAAGTTCTGTTCTTCGATGTTCCGGTCGAAATATGCATCGCCCGCAATCAAGTGCGCGACCGCGTGGTGCCCGAAGCGGCCATCCGCAAAATGGATCGGCAGATGATTCCGCCATCCACGCAGGAAGGCTTCGCGAAAATTACGAGGATTATTTCTTGATGCTCACTTAGGCCGGCGTTCGCTGGTAGGCGGCACCAGACCCTTTAGGCGCAGGTAGACGGCCATGTAGCCGTACATCTCGCCATCGTGGCCCAGATTGCCCCACAGAGCGCTGAGCTTAGTTTGGGGCCGGCCGAAAATCTTGACCGTCTGGGTGGCCGTGGCGTCGGTGAGAGAGTCGTAAGCGCTGTCGCAATAATCGAAGGACGCCTTCAGCGCGGCCATAATATCGGCCTTGGATGTCTTACCCGCCGTATCGGCCTTCTTAGTTTCGCCCTTCACCGCGGAACAAATCATGAACTGCGCGTCGGCTACGTGAGCCACTCGCGAGCCGAACGTGCCCACTTCGGGGGTCGCCTTAAAAGCGTAATCGGCGTCAGGCATACGATCGGCTTCGGCCAACAGCGCGGACTTCCGCTGGTTGTAATTCTGTCTCAGCTCGGTGCTAAGCGGATTCTCCTGTGCTTGTAAAACGAAGGCGCTTGCGAACGCGGCGACGAACAGGATGGAACGGTAACGCATCAAAGTACTCCCTCCATGGTGTAAGAGAACATCAGAGAGAGGGCGTGTACCCGCGCGTCAATGTTACATCCAGGGACTGCGTTGTCAGAACAGAAGCTTCAGACCCATCTGGATTCTGCGCGAATCACCTGTCCCGTTGACTGCGTTGCCCGCGTTTACCGGCCCGGCAGAGAGTCCGAAGCTGCCAGATACCAGAGGATCGCCGTTCGGGAAGCCGGCTCCTCCATAGTTGCGGCTATTGGTTAGGTTAAAGGCCTCGGCGCGGAACTGGGCCGTTACGCGCTCAAAAAACCTAAAAGTCTTGGCTACCGAGAGATCCCATTCACGGAAGGCCGGCCCGGTAATTTCGTTCCGGAACATATTACCGTCGGTTCCAAGGGCCGGAGGAACGATCACCGAGTTGCCTACCATGTAGCAGCCGAATTGCGCCAGCGACGCCAAGCCGCTGCTGCCCGGCACGCTCGAATTAGTGGGCTCAGCAGCCGCCGCCGAGGTGCAAGCCGCTGGGATGGCTGAACCTGAGAAGTAAGGGATGGGTGTAGTTTTTCCCCATATTTTGCTGAAATTGCTGGCGTGCCCATACAGATTCCAGTAGTTGCCCTGGAAAGGAATGATGCCGCCGGTTCCTGCGAAGTCGAACAGCGGGTCGTTCAGGTCAACCCCGGTTCCACTCAGTATGTTGAGGGCGCTATTCACCGACCACCCTTCCAACATCTGCCCAAAGCCCTTCCTTCCGGGCAGGTCGTAGGTGACGGTAATGCCGAGATGTTCGAGAGGCGTGCTGTTCATCGGCGCATACGAACTGCTTACGTTAGTACTGTCCTTCAGATAGGGAAAATTATCGCCTTCGCCGCTTTGCGTGGTCATGCCATTCTGCAAGGTATAGGAGACGGCAAATGTAAGGCCGTGGGACAGCCGTTCCACCAAACTCGTTTGCAGGGCACGATAATTGGACCACCCGACGTTCGAATACTGAAGAATGTTGGCGAAGTACGGGAACTTGCTGTAGTA
>Ga0182024_10005206_pt1 | contig 29309 bp, 30 predicted proteins | sample P32metaG_FD_120480 | JGI IMG/M metagenome (GOLD analysis project Ga0182024, IMG submission 120480) | Permafrost microbial communities from Stordalen Mire, Sweden - P3-2 metaG (Illumina Assembly) | ecosystem: Environmental > Terrestrial > Soil > Wetlands > Permafrost | place: Sweden: Stordalen...
ACTCACGGCTCAGGTGCCTCCCGATCAGCGCGAGGCCTGGTATGAGCGCGAGCTTCGCAACGGAATGCAAGTGTGCGTGGCTCACCCTCGCCTCGTTTCTGTTGGGATGGACTTGCTTTGGGCACCCTCCATCTATTTCGTACAGACGGGATATTCGATTTACACCTTGCGCCAGGCGAGCCGCCGCTCGTGGCGGATCGGACAGCGCTCCAACGTCGTCGTGCGTTTCCTGACTTACAACGAGACCATGCAGACATCATGCCTGCGGTTAATGGGCAAGAAGTTACTCGTCTCGCTGGCCATGGAAGGGAAATTCTCGAATGAGGGTCTTCAGGGCATAGAAGACGATGATGATGTGCTCACTGCGATGGCGCGCGAGCTGGTAACCCAAAGGGGAGTAGGGGAGTCGGCGTCCGCCGTTTGGAAGGCTGTTCAAGAGCAGCACGCTCGGCTACTGCCTGCCACATCTGCGACCGAGGAGGAGTGCGGGGACGAACTGGTCGTCGGGCCATTCAAAGAAGTAGTCTCAGTCGATGGCACATCTACGGCCTTGGTGTTTGGGGCGCGGCTCGAAAAGGAGTCGCCTCGACGAAAGCCCCTCATCGTCGAACCGGACTGTCAACTTTCGCTGTTCTGAGATCGACCCTGACGCAACGAAAGGCACGCCACCCGCGAGCGCTGAATAAAGGAGAAGTATCCCATGGAACTGCTTCCTGTAGAACTGAGGAAGACTCTGCCCCCGCTGTATTCACAAGAGTCGTGCCCGACCCCGATCGCACACGTCAAGCTGTTCACACCCGACTCGTCATTCACCTGGTACGTTACCGAAGGAACTGAACAGGAAGACGGCGACTGGCTACTGTTTGGCTTGGTGATCGGACTCGAAGAGGAGTGGGGATATTCTCTGTTGAGCGAACTGGCAAGTGTGCGCGGCCCCCTCGGCCTGGCAGTAGAACGGGATCTGTGGTTCCAGCCCGGCCCGATCGACCAAGTGCTTCGTCGCGAGCGTCCGTCGTCCGCCGCGGTGAGCGAAGGAGAAGTGTGACATGAGCGAGAAACTTCAATTTCAAACCAACGTCCCCGTTGATGTCGCATTGAAGTACAACGACGGCAAAGAAGTAACCGGCCAGTACGGCGATCAAGTCTTATACACGCTGACAGACGGGCGCGTCATGTACGTACCGCCCATCGTAAAGAGGAAAATTGACAAGCTTGGCATCGGACGAGGGGAACTGTTCACGATCACGAAGGCGGAGAAGAAGAACGGAACCCGGCGCACAATCGAGTGGGTGATTGGGACAGAGAGAAGCGGAGATCGAGAATCTCAAAGGCGCAATCAGCAGCCAAACGGCACAGCGCCGGCTCAGCGCCGAAGCGGAGCCGGATCGGCGGCTGCAAACGGAAATGGTCACAGGCCGAGTCCACGCAACGAGGCCAAAGGCTTTCTGGTAACCGGCCAAGGGCAGTTCCTGCTACAGGCGTTGGCGGCAGCGGTGGACGCAGCGGCTGCGACCGAACGCTATGCGACCACCTGCGGTCTGGATCTGCAGTTCACCAGCGAAGATCTACGCGAGATCGGGCTGAGGATTTACACGACCGGCTCGAAGTAGGTGTTGTATGGAAGCGGGACAGGAAATGCTCCTCGCCGAGGTGCTCTCTCCGAGCCAGGTCGCGCAGTTCTTGAATTGTCCGGCCAAGTGGATGTTTCGATACCTTCTCGATCTCAAGGAGCCAGGTACTGCTGCCACCGCATTGGGTAGAGCGTTCCATGAGACCATTGCCCACAATTTCCGCCAGAAGGCGGAGACGGCGCACGATCTTCCAGTCGCGGAATGCCTGCACTGCTTCCGGAAGGTTTTAGGACCGCAACTGGAAGAAGCCAAGCTACAGAAGGGCGAACATCCCATGGAACTGCTCGAATTGGGAGAGACCATGGTCACAAAATACATCGAAGATGCTGCTCCGTTAATCCGGCCGGCCGCTGTCGAATCCAGAGTCTCCGGCGTGATTGGCGGCGTCAAGGTGTCGGGCTACGTGGATCTGCTCGATATAGAAGGACGGATCATCGACTCCAAAAGTGCGCTCAAGCCGCTCAAAGGGATCGCGCACGATCATCACCTGCAGCTTACGAGTTATGTAATGATCACGCCGGCAGCGAGCGGGGCCTGCCGGTTGGACACGGTGACGAAAGGGAAGACGGTCAGCCTGATTCAAAAGAGCTTCTTTATCAATGAGAAAGACAGGCACTACGCGGAAACGATCTATCCGATGGTCCAGGATTCGATCCGTGAGGGGATCTTCCTGCCTCGGCGGAGCAGTCCATTGTGCTCAAGACGATTCTGCGGATTCTGGAATGTGTGTGAGAAGGAGTACGGCGGCTCAGTGCGTTGCGACTAAGGGCGATTTCACGCAAAGAGCGAGCGACGCGCACCAATGATGCGAATGGAGGGCGTCTGGCCATCGAGACAACTTGTTCCGGACTCCGTTCAGGGACGTCAAGGATGGCATGGCGCAAAACCGACCTGTCACGCCGTCGCGAAGATTTGTCGATAAAGATCTTCACCATGACTGGTCGGTAATGGCTCACCTTCGGCCAGCCGAAACGTGCGCTGGCCGTCGGCCAGTCTTTCAGCACGAAGGAACAGGGCAGTGTGCATATTCGCATTATAGAAACCGTGGGCTAGGTCGTACATATGCGTCACGTAGACAACTTTGATGTCGCTTTCCAGCAGGGCGCGAACTATCTGCCTCGCGATTTCCGACCCCTCTCTTTCATTGGTTGACGCGAACGATTCGTTGAACAGGACCATGCTGTTCGGGGCAAGCCCGTCGACGATCGACGTCATCCTTCTGAGTTCTTCATCAAGCTTTCCGCTTCTCATGGAGGCGTCTTCTTCGCGCTTGAAATGTGTAAACACGCCAGTGCGCACGTCGGCGCGAAAAGACTCCGCAGCGACAAACATGCCGCATTGCAGCATCAGCTGCGCGAGCCCGATGCTTCGCAATAGGGTCGACTTCCCGCCGCGGTTGGCCCCCGTGATGACCACCAGGTTTTTCGCGATGGCCGCAACGTCATTTCCGACAACCCGATTTTCGGTGTTCAAGCTGAGGCACGGATCGTATAGGCCGCGGCCGGATAGCGTGGCATCGCCCAAGGACACGGCTTCCGGGAGGCAGATCGGTTCACACTTACGGGCCAGAAGATCCCGCAAGTTTAAGCAACCCACGTAGAAGCCAAGCTCCAGTCGCAGCATGCTGAAGAAGCCCAGGATGTGGTCGCTCGATTGGGCGAGCGCAGTAGCAACATGGCTGACTCCTTCGCCTGTGAGCTCTGACAATGCCCGGAAGCCAGCTTCGTCGCGATCGGCAATCTCGTAGAGTAATTTCGAACCGTTCCAGCCCGCGACTCGCCCTAACCAGTTTTGGGCCTTCTCCCACCAGCCTCGGCGATCTTCCCATGGCTTACGAAGTACGTAATTGACTCCCTTGTTTCCTTGCCCGAGTTCGGCGCTCATCACCATTCCGCCGCGAAACTTAAGCCGTTGCAGATGTTCATCGACGGTCTGCATATATTCTTCGGCAAGTTCAGTAGTGACCATTTCGAAGAGACGCCGGAAGCCCTCCGAGCGAAACTGACCACCATTATCCTCGGCAATACGCCTGAGATTCCTGAGGAGTTCCGAGAACATTCCGAGCACCTCGATCGCGCGGTGCAGCGTTCCATCTGGATATCTCGCTGACATCCAGCCCCATACCTTCCGCTCCCGTTCCGTCGCGTCCACTGCCATGTCGTACATCTCCCTGATGATTGAAGGATGTTCCAGACAATCTGTTAGGATGTGCTGGCGGTAGACGATCGCGCCGACGCTATCGAGACTCGTCAGGATTGACGCCTTGGCGACATCGAGCAGAAAACTGTCCCCGTTCGCCATCGCCCGCAGCAGCGTTTCAAGCTCTAAATCCTGCACCAGGTCGGTGGTGGTCGATATTGGGGCATCGGTCAGGCGGAAGTCCCTGTCTCGGTACATCAAGAACGCTTTCATGATGCCATCCGTCTCGGCTTGTTCGTGGCAACGCGCGTCCTCACGCCATCGTATGTGAGCCGGTACTTCTCGGCGATCGCCGCGGCGTATGCGAGCCCGTCGGCGGAACGCGGAATGATCTTGAAAGTGCGTTGCGCGGGATCCGCGGGATTCACCGTGCTGACCATGCTAACGGTCGAATTGCTGAACGACGCCAGTTCGTCAAGAAATGTCACCGAAACGCAAATCATGTCCAGCGCGACGATTCGCTGCATCACTTCTTTGCTGAGGAAGATCGCGTCGTTCAGCGTCGTCGACAAGAAGCTTTCGTTCATGATGAGAATGCTGTTCGGCGTTGCCGACTCGAGAATGGCTCGAATCCGAAGTAACTCGTCCTCAAGCTTTCCACTCAGGTTTCGGATGTCCTCTTCCTTTTCGAAGTGCGTAAACAGTTTGTCGAATAGGAATAGCTGCGCCTCCTGGCCCGGTAGAGGGCACCCGATGCTGGCCAGGTAATGAAGTTGCCCCAACGTGCGGGCGAACGTTGTTTTTCCTCCCTGGTTCGGCCCCGTAACAACAAAGACTCGTTCCGGATCCTTTAGCGAAAAGTCATTGGTGACGATTTGGGCTTTCTCGCGAACTAGCCGCGCCGCCAACGCAAGATCGAAGACCTCGTTGCCAAAGATCTGTTTCGATCGGTCGCTGACGGTCGGGAAGCAAAACGGCAAACCTGCTCGCTTAAGAGGCTCGACGTACTCGATGCAGGCGATGTAGAACTGCACCTCGCGATCAAACCTGGCGATGGTGTCGTCGACGAACCGGGCGCGCCGGGCCGTGTAGTCGTCGAGGAACGCGAAGACTTCTGGGTACAGTTGAACGACCAAGTCCACGATCGCCGCTTCCACGTGGTTCATCTCCAGAAGGAATCTGTGATCGAATCGATATTCCTTTGTCGCCCCCTCCTTGAACTTGTCGAACGTCGCTAACACATCGGCCCGATAATCAGGTTCGTCTTCATACTTGCCGACGGTAATCCGCTTCCCTTCGATGTGGAGACGATACCTGATTCCCGACAGCTCGGATTTCACCCTTCGTGTTTCGGCGACGAGCAAACTGAATTCGGCAGAGTTCACGTAACCGATCAGGAACTCGCGAAGCGCTCTAAGGCCACTCGATCCCAGATGCGAATCCGTGAGACTCTGGGCAAACTGGGTTGCGGCCGTACAATAGCAATCTACGGCTTCGATGAACGCCCTTTGCTTCTGGCGTTTGTAATAGTGTTTTTCTGCCTGGGCCAGGTGACTCCGCATCGTCCTCATCTCCCGAGCGAAGGTGCGCACGTGGCCGAGGAGGGCTGAGTTTTGAAAATCCTGCAGGACCTCGTATCGATAGTCGACTTGCTCGAGGCGCTTTAACGTAGTATGAAAGAAAGGTATCAGGTCGTATTCCTCGCGGTTGGCGGTTATACCGGATACGATCTGGTCGATATTTAGATCGACGAAGAATTCTGGCGCTTCGCGCCGAACAGTCTGCCCGTTAGGTTCGGAGCCGCTGAACAAAATGCTCTCAAAAGTGGCCGGGCGTACAGCCTCCTCTTCAGGGGTGAGCATCTGTTGATTCATAGCGGCCCCCTCGCGGCAGATTCCCGGCTGTTCAGCCCGCCGAAGTCGGACACATTTGCAGCCGCGCCGGGCGTTGGTTCAATTCGACGGCGAGTAGGGGTCCATGCGCCGGGATAAGCGGTGCCAAACCTTAAACTTAAATAGGGTGGCGTGCTAATGCGTTCACCGGCAAACGGCCCGAAAAGTCTGGAGTTCACAGTCTTCTCCTTCGAGTACAATACTCGTAGGAGTCATCTGCCCCGGGGGGCGGTTAACGGTGGACTCCAACACCCGTCACGTCCAGTATCCCAAGCTCTGAAATCGGTGTCAATGAACCCGCTGTGGGTCGCTGTGGGTCGGTTCTCGGTCACGACGTGACTAATCTTAACGTGACCCATCGGGGATTCGTCCAGCAAATCCAACGGCTCAGATCCCCTTGGTTGTTCCGCGCGCGTGAGCGAGCTGCGGCTCCGGTTCCATGAAGTTGAAGCCCTCGCCGGCAACCGTTCAATCGCCTCCGCAGTTCTATGAGGGACGGACCACGGCTAGTGGCCTTGTCAACATCCAAAACCAGCCTGCGAATACTCATTGCCGTCCGATCCTTCGAGAGCCGGATCCCCCGATCCTGACCGTCTCCCTTGCCCGGACGCCTCCGTCGAGGCGCGCCTACGTCCCAATCTGAGCGGATTCGATCATATGCCTCGGCAACTCGGGGTACGAAGGGCGCGGAGCTTTGGATTCCGCAATCCCCTTCCAGAATTGTGACGATCATGTCATCTCGATCTCCATTTCGAAGCATTGTTGAAGCCACCTTCGTTGGTGAGCCGGTCGCGAAGAATTGTCGCGATGGCATACCGGACGCGTGCGTCATACTCCGATGGATCGTACAGCTTGGGCAGATGCACGGCAATCTCATCCTCGCTTCCCGAACCGCGGCCAATCCGAATTCTTCCTGCCTTCATCCCTGACGGTGCGTGCCGGTCTTAGGCAACGCGTGTTGAAACAAATAGGCTGTCGCATCATCATCCTCGCCGTAGAGGATGATGCACTCAGGGGATGGGTCTTGCGGGTTTTAGAACAAGGTCCTCCAAAAGCCCTCTTTCAGGAAGAATCAATGCGTGAACGCTCCGCGACCTGCAAATTGTGCACCGCCATTGAGGCTCTCCTCAATTCTTAGAAATTGATTGAACTTCGCGACGCGTTCGCTCCGGCATCCCGACCCAGTTTTGATGTGACCGGCGCCGGTAGCAACGGTAAGATCGGCGATGAAAGTGTCTTCGGTCTCCCCCGACCGATGTGAGATAAAGCATCGATAGCCGTTACGCTCTGCCAACCGCATGGTGTCGAGTGTCTCCGTGACGGTGCCAATTTGGTTGAGCTTAATGAGAATCGAATTCGCGATTCCCTGTTCGATGCCTTGCCCGAGAATCTGAGGGTTAGTACAGAAGATGTCGTCTCCCACCAGTTCGATCTTTGACCCGAGGGCGGCCGTCAGGTCACGCCACCCATTCCAATCGTTCTCGCCCATACCGTCTTCCAGCAAAACGATCGGGTATTGCCGCACCCAGGACTCCCAGAGCCGAATGAGATCTTCGGAAGTGAGAGTCTGCTTTGTGGACTTGAAAAGCACGTATTTGTCCTCGTCCCACATCTCGCTTGCGGCGGGATCCAGGCAGATCGAAATATCCTTCGAGGGTTCGTACCCGGCTTTCGAAATTGCCTCCAGAATGAGCTCCACCGCCTCCTCGTTCGACTTGAGATCCGGCGCGAAGCCGCCTTCATCTCCTACGGCTGTGCTGTAACAACGCGCGCGCAATACGGCCTTCAAGGAGTGAAAGGTTTCGATTCCCATGCGGATGGCTTCGGAAAACGAGGACGCGTTGTGAGGAGCGATCATGAATTCCTGAAAGTCGACGGTGTTGTCGGCATGGCGCCCCCCGTTCAGGACGTTGAGGCATGGAACTGGAAGTGTGCTCGCGTTTACGCCGCCCAGGTAGCGGTAGAGCGGCAGAGAATGCGCCTTTGCTGCCGCCCGGGTAGTCGCCATCGAGACCGCTAGGATTGCATTGGCTCCGAGACGCGACTTGTTCGGCGTTTCGTCACCGGCGATCATCGCGCCATCGACGCCTCGCTGATCGCAGGCATCCCGTCCGCGGACATACGATGCAAGTTGGTTCGTTATATGTTGGACAGCCTTGGTCACTCCTTTACCGGCGTAACGGTGCTTGTCTCCGTCCCGCAATTCGACGGCTTCCTTTTCTCCGGTGGACGCGCCGGATGGCACGGCGGCGATGCCCACTGCGCCGCCATTGAGCCTTACTTCTGCCTCGACGGTCGGATTGCCGCGGGAATCGAGGATTTCGCGGCCTGTAACATGGACGATTTCAGTCATAGTCTTTTGTGTCGATCACCTCTGAACCAGAGACGCCGAGGCCGTCGCGAGACCGCCTGAGCGCAAGACCGCCTTCAGATCCTCTTTCACTTCCGTTGAGACCGGCATCATGTCGATCTTCCGGAGAGTTCGGTCCAACTCGTAATCGATAGCCCGTAAAACGACCCCGCGGTCCCAAATGGCATAACAAGCCTTCGCCGACCCTGTTTTCGGTTGGCCAAGGCTGCCCGGATTTACGACGAGGGACCCTCCTACTGTCTGCACAAACGGCGTGTGCGTGTGACCCACCAGCAGCAAGTCGGTGTCGATCCCCTCCATCTCCCTCTCCCATTCCGGAGAGTTCGCGGGAACGTACTTATAGAGCGAATCTGACGGCGCGGCATGGCAGAGCACGAATGTTGTATCGTCAACGGTTCTGCTGACAACCAACGGTAGACCCGTCAGATACGTACGCTGATCCGCAGAGAGGACCGAAAGCGTGAAGTCCATTGTTTCCTTTGCCATCGCTCGGTAGAGTGCCGAACACCGAGGATCGCGGTTGAATCCCACAGCATCGTCGTGATTTCCGCGAACCACAACGGTAGCGTTCGAGCGTACAAAATCGATTACGGCGCCTGGATCGGGCCCGTAGTTTACAAGGTCGCCCAGCACCCACAATTCGTCGTAGGACTCGGTTAGAGCCGATAGCGCTTCCAGATTTCCGTGAATGTCAGAGATGATTGCGATTTTCATGGATGGTGCTCAATTCCTTCAGCCGTGGGTTTTGTGCCGGCTAATGCCTGTAGCCGTGCCAGGTCCTTTCTGATCTCCGGCGAACCTTCGCTGCTCGCCGATACTAGCGTTTGTACTGTCGTGAGCAGATCGACGAGACGCTTTTCCGCCTCTCGCTGAAGGCCGAGAATCGCGGCCGTAACGATGTCTTCCCATTGACTGGTCAATCGAGACAAATTCTTGAACGTTTCGTCCGCGATCTTTCTGCGAAACCGGCGAAACACCGCCCCGCGTAAAAGACTCATGGGCAGAAGCGGTGAAAGAAGCTCCCAGCTATGATCGAATGCTCGGCCGATGTTCACGTCCGGAGCCTTGGGCGGCTCAGGCACTATCTCCGGCTCCGTGGTCTTAAGGGGAATGCCAAAGAGGGTGAACGTTCGATCAGAAAGCCGGTCCCGGAAATTCTGCAGGACTCTTTGGTATTGCCTTTGTACATCCGAGAGCGGGCGAACGAACTCCGTGCGCTTCGTGCCGGAAACGGCCACGAGTTCGTTCGCCAACTCGTCATGCAGCCAGTCGCTGAAAGTCTCGATCAACCGAGCAAAGCTCGCCGGGAACTGATGTGAGTATGCGTCAAACGCGCCGAGTATCCTCTGGCGGATGGGGTTCTCTGATGGGGCCAGTGCCTTTTCAATTGCCGTGCGTGTGCCGGCTAAGGCGTAGCGAGCGATTAACTGGATCTCAAGGCGCGTGTCCGCGAGGGAAGTTTCTTCGGCAGACAATTGTTTCTGAAGAGTGGCGCGTTCCGTATCCAGCATCTCGGCCGACTTTAAAGTCAGCGCAATGTATTGCTCGCAATCCCAGAGAAGCGTGACAAGCTTACGCTCCGAAATGTCGCGGCGCTGAGAGCCGATATCAATCGCGACCTGCCGGAGGAACTGATTCTCGAGATCGTTCTTCAATGACTCAAATCCAGGACGAGTTGAATACGGGTAGATCGGGATGTTCTGATCGAATTTCGCCCTAAGCTGTCCTCGGATATAGTCGATCACCTCACGCAATTGAGCTGTGTCCAGAACATCCGCCTTCGTCAGCAGCACGGCAATGCGGGGCGTGTACCGGAATAAAGTCCGGATGAGCTCTATATCATGCTCCGACAGTGGGGGATCGACCCCAATGGCGACCAACGCCACGTCGACGTTGGGCGCCCAGCCGAGTGATGCTTCCGAATTGTGCGCGAAGGCGCTCTCCAGCCCGGGAGTGTCGATGAAGCGAAGATCACGCCAGGCAGAGAGCGTCGAAAGGCGCGCCGAAACCGAGGCGACGTGCTTGCGGTTCAGGGGATTTTCCAGTTCGGAAACATACTGCCGGACTTCTTGCAATGCGATTTCAACTTCACGGCCGTCGCCAAAGCGCACAACGGCTCCGTCCTTTTGGCCATAGGCGACTTCCGTCACGACGGAAGTGACCGGCACAACGCCTACTGGGAGAACATCAAGCCCGATCAGATCATTAAGGAAACTGCTCTTTCCAGCCTTGAAGCGACCAAGTACGGCGACGCTTAGAGCCGTGTCCTGGCGGGCCTTTTGACAAATCTCCAGGAGAGGCCGGATTGACGTGAGTTGATATCTTGCGGCGAGTTCCGAAACGAGTTCGAGAGCTTGTTCGTTCGAAGTCACACCACGCTCCTTTCCCGCGGCGAACCGAGAATTGTCAGCTTCTGAAGCGATCATGGAGTTCGAGCCGCCTCCAATTGCTGCATCGCTTCGATATAACGATGGCGGCTGGCTTTGATGACCTCCAGCGCGTGATCGAGGTCTAGCCAACCGCGCGTTTTGACGACCTTGTTTTCTAGTTCTTTGTAGATCGTGAAGAAATGTTCGAATTCGCGGATTACATGCGGGGGAAGATCTTCAATCGTATGCACGCGCTCAAAGCGCGGGTCTTTGACGGGGGCGGCAATGATCTTATGATCTGCGGTCGTTTGATCAATCAAATTCAGGACACCGATCGGGCGGACCTCGATGAGGCAACCTGTGAATGTCGGATGGTCGATCAGACAAAGTACGTCGAGCGGATCACCATCTTCGGCAACTGTTCCCGGAATGAATCCGTAATCGGCCGGGTAGTGCATGGGCGAGTACAGCGCTCGATCCAGACGGAAGGTTCGAGCCACCGGATCATACTCATACTTGTTGCTTGAATTCTTAGGGATTTCGACGATCATCCGGACGATCCGGGGAGACTCGGGGCCTGGATCTATGCCGTAGAGGGTTCCCGGGAACGTGGACAGGAGGAATTTCGGGCCTTCAGGCTTATGCACAGGAGGTCTCCATAATGTGAAGCTGTTTGACGGCAGACTTGCAGAACGTGACGGCCTGATCGAGGGTGTCGCAAATCTCTTTGTTCGTGAAAACCGCTAAGGCCTCCGCATCGCTCGAAAAGATATCTCGGCGCGACTCTCGCAAAAGCTCATTGGCGCTATTTGCGATCGCCGGAATTCTTGAACATGCCATACTCGGCTCACCACCGTGAGCCATTTCCTCAACGGCGCGGTAGATGGCTTCGGAGCATGCTCTCAGAAAAACGCAGGACTGAGGGATACCCAAGACGAGCCAGGTGCACTGATACGCACTCAGCCGAAAGGCAGCCTCTTCGAGGGCGTCCAAAATATCGTCAAGGCGAGACGACAGTGCGCGAAGATCTTCGGGCTCGTACAGGCGACTGAAAACGCTTACCGATTCCCGGGTTAGAAACGCTGTGTTCTCGCGAACAAGAGAATCACCGCTGCTCTCGAGTCCTCGAATGGTGGCGGCAATTCGGCTTCGCGCAGCAATCTCGGAACCAGCTTCTTCTACCAGGAGCGCCGATGCCGCCTTGATGAGCGCGGCCTGCGCAACAAGATTTCCGAAGACTGGCGCTTGACCTTTGGGAATGTTTCGTCTCACCGTCGAGCTCCCATCAACTGCCGGGAACTCGCCGAGCCCCCGCAGTTGTTCCCAACCGCAGGAGTCATTGGTCGCCGAGGCGACGTTAAGCGGACTCCACCGCTGACGATCTATCCGCCAACATGATAACACCCTTCGCCATTGACGGAGCGGGCGTGGGCGACCAAAATAGCGATAGGCGTTGGAGTTCGCCTTTAACCGCCCTCCCGGGCAGATGACTCCTAAGAGGAAATCGCTCGCAGGTGTCTTTGACTTGCGTTCGATGCCCTCCCTTTCGGGACCGGTCGGCCGAAACGTCAGGACGGCCGCGAGGAGGAGAACGTGGCGAACGAAATCGCACCTTTCGTACGTGGCAAGTGCTACGTCTGCTGCGACTGTAACCGTGTGATTTTCAGACCGCGGGCAGCAAGCCGGAATGACAAACTGTGTCTGCATTGCGGACACGAAATGATGGCGGATCGTTCGATTCTGCTGGCCTTTGGTTTTGGCATTTTCTGGTCATTCCTCCTTCTCGTCGTCAGCGCCGGCACCGCAAGATTTGTACCCGTCACACGCACTACGATCGTTGGCGTCGGACTAGCGGTATGCGCCGCGCTCGCCTGCAACAAACTCTTTGCCGCGTCGCAATATTTTCGCGCGCCTGACCCGGCGGCTTCCATTTCTCGCCAGATGTTGGCAGAGGGCATAGGGGCGTTCCTCGTTTTACTGGTGGGTAGTGCGATCCTTCTCCGCTGAGGCGGAACAGACTCGGCCACGACCACCCGACCACCCTGAGCACGGAATCGGAAATTGACGTCATTATGTTATTCTCAAGGGAGCGGTGGAGTTCGCATAACCGCCGGAAACGGCCAATAACTCCTATGGTGAAAACTGTAGGTGCGGCTCGACAACGCCTGCAGTAATCCCCGGACAGCATTGGTTTTTGATTTCTGGTCGCTTGATCGGATCGTTTGGCGTTTTGGCCACCGTGATGCGTCAAACCAGGGAGGAGTTCGAGATGCTATCCAAAGGCCCGGCAAAGAGAGTCACGGTTTTCGTTAACGAAGATACGCGTCATGGAACCGAGCCCCTGTGGCGCGCCGTGTTCGATCTGTTGGTTCACAAGCAAGCTGCGGGTGCTACGGTAACGCGCCCCCTCATGGGCTTCGGGAGCCACCATCGCGTCCATTCTCCAGACATGGAAGCGACGATGGAACATCTTCCAATTCGTATCGAATTCGTTGATACCGCGGAGCGGGTCCAAGAGCTGCTGCCAACCTTGTACGACTTGGTCAACGACGGCTTGATTGAGGTACAGGACACCACGGTGATCAAGGTCGCACAGAAGGAAAAGAAACCCGAAGCAAAACTCCCACATACTCGCAAAACCGGTGCGGCCCGTCTGATGCGGGTTTTCCTCGGTGAGGCCGACAAATGGCATGGGGAACCGCTCTACGACGCGATCGTGAAAAAACTCCGGATGGAGGACATCGCAGGCGCAACCGTGTACAAAGGCATTCTCGGGTACGGCGTCAAGGGACACACTCACAAGGGTCAGAGCTTCTTCCATCTCGCTCATGACAGCCCGGTCATGATCTCGATAATAGACTCCGCAGGGAAAATCAAACAGGCTGTAGAAATTGTCGAAGGAATGTTGCAGGACGGTTTGGTGGTCATCTCCGACGTCGAGATCATCCGTCTCGCACATCCTTCGCTAGCCATGGAGGTTACAGATGCCGGAAACGCAGACAGGTAAGATACTTCGCGTACACGTTTCAGAACATGATCAGTATAAGGGGAAACCGCTCTACGAAGCCATCGTGCAAAAGTGCCGTGAACTTCAGATCGCCGGCGCAACCGTTTTTAAAGGGCTTGAGGGATATGGCGAAACGGCCGAGATTCATCGCGCCCATCTGATCGGACACGATCTACCCATTCTCATTACGATCGTTGATTCTGAAGCGCAGATGCTAAAGTTGATCCCTGTCCTCGACGAAATGCTCGACACCGGACTGATGGCCATCTCAGACGTTGAAATGATCAGATTCCAAGGAAATTCTCGAGATCACCACGCATGACTCTTGTATATGGCGATAGACCGCCGCAGTAGCGGCGGTGGGGCGTTGGAGTTCGCCGCAACCTCCCCGCAAAACCGACGGGGAAGATGACTCCTGCTGGGGCTCGCGGAGTAGGCCTGTCGCCCATTCCGGCGGATTCCCAGACGTTTTAAGGTGACGTGTGGAGGCAGGGTGAGGATATGGCGAACGCAGGTGGTCTAAACGGCCCTCAAAAACAACACCTACTTTCCAGCTGTCAATACGCGGACAAACTCCTCTCGGAAATCGAGGCGATTTTACAGTCTTCGCAATCGAAGTCTGTTTTCCAGAAATACAGTGGCGCCGTTGCGCCTGCTCAAGCGCGCGTCATTGAAGACTACATCGCCCGGATTCGTTCTCAGATCCTGACAGCGATTGAAAGCCAGAACATCCCTGTGCCCGAACCTCAATTCCGCACAGTCCATTCACTGAAGGTCACCTTGATATTCGCAGGGATTGCCTTCGAGGAATGCACCGCCGACAAGATGCGCGGTTACGGAGAGGTGCCACAAGATGTCGTGCCGGAACTGAACGGCCTGGTTAGCGAGATCAAGGCCATGCTCGATCAACTGAACGGCTTCCTCGGGCAAGGCCTTGATCAAGACCCCGCGGAGCGGCTGCGGCGTCTCGAGCAGACCGGAGACGAAATTCAGCTCCTCAAGAAGCTGGAGCTTGTGATCACGCAGCACGGACTCGTCGATTATCGAGGGCGGCTTTCGGCCATTCTCGACCGGCTTGAATCTAAAAGTTTCGAGATTGCTCTTTTTGGCCGTGTCAGTTCCGGCAAGTCCTCCCTCCTGAACCATATTGTGGGCTCAGACGTACTCCCAGTAGGCGTCAATCCGATCACGTCTGTGCCGACACGAATCGTCTTTGGCAGCAAGCCAAGAATTCTGGTCACCACTGCCGGCCAGAATCCACAAGTTCTCGAAATCGGGCGGATCACGGAGTTTGTAACCGAACAGCAGAACCCCGCCAATAAGAAGAGAGTCGAACGTCTGGTGGTCGAATATCCGTCGGACAAGTTGAAGGACGGCGTCGTGTTGGTCGACACCCCAGGATTAGGGTCTTTGGCGAGCGCCGGTGCAGCGGAAACACTCGCATATTTACCTCGTTGCGATCTCGGCGTCGTACTCATTGACGCCGGATCGACGTTAACGGCGGAGGATTTGTCCACACTCCAGGCCCTCAATGAAGCGGCAATCCGGACAGTCGTCTTGTTGAGCAAGGCCGATCTCCTGGCGGCCGGTGATGTCGTCAAAGCGAGGGATTACATCGCTCAACAGATCCGCTCGAATCTGCGTTTGGAACTCGCCGTCCACGCTGTGAGCGTCCAACCGGGCTTTGTCGATCTTCTCGACCATTGGTTCAATGACGAGTTGGCGCCGCTCTATGAATTTCACCAACAACTGACGAAGGAGTCCCTGCGACGGAAAATCGGAGCATTGCGGGATGCAGTCTCCGGAATCCTCAAGGCGAGACTCGATCGAGCCACGCACGAGAAGGTTGGGACGAGTGAATCCCGACCTGAGGCGCCCGCAGCCGAAACTCAGTTGCGGCGGGTAAGCGGACGGTTCGAGGAGGTCCGGGAGCAATGGTTTCGCCAAACCCTAGAACTTCGAGAGTACACTCCCGCGTTTCTGCATGAGGCGGCCGCGCGCATCATCCAGACCTGGCGCACCTCCAGCACGGCCCTACCGGTTACTTGGGAATCCTTGAGCGACCTCACGACGACTGTCGCGGCAGAAAAAGCGAGTACGATTCGATCGCTCATGGAAGACCTGGCGAGAGATCTCTCAAGAGCAATCCGTGAAGTCTCTGATCTGTTGGGAGAAGACAGTGCCTCTGCAGAAGAGGAACTCAACTCTGTAGTGAAGGAGATGCCGCGGATCGATCTAGGCTCCGGTGAGCTGCACCTGACACGACCCTGGACAACGGGCATCAGCCCGTGGCTGGCCACGCGCAGCGTCGAAAAGCATCTTCGGGAGTCGGTGGGCGAGCAAATCAAGGAGTCCTTCGCAACGTATGGAAGCATGCTCGACGCTTGGAGCAGGCGGATCGCAGGTGAGTTGCAGTTACGATTCAACAGCTACGCGGATGCCCAAAGAGCGCGTCTCTCACGACTTTCCGGCGCAGGCACAGGTGAGGACATTCCTTCGTTACGAGCCGCATTGCAAGAGCTTGGTTCGCCACTCGATTTGGATGCCGGTACGCGAACTCCCGTCCCGATGGGAGCACAACAATGACTATGTGGCTCATCCTGCCGCGGATTGTGTACGGGCGAGTGGACTCGCGCGGGTGTAGTTTTTCGTTTGCTCTCCGGCGTGCGAGGGATCTGCCGGAAGATTTCTCGCTACATGCCGATCTGCGCGAATTCTCATTTGGCGCCTTTCTCCCGCAGCTCGAAGCTGAGGTTGGGCAACCGCCACATCCACCCAGGGCGATATTATTGAACAAATCGTCGCTAGTTATTGCATCGCACGCTGCGAGCGGCGATCCCTGCCAGATCATCCCGCTTAGTGATCTTGAATACGTCGAATACGGACACTGTCTCCTGCAGGGATGGATCTCCTTGTCGGTCATGGGCCGTGTCAGAAGTTTTCCATTCAACACACGAACGAGCCTCCCAGTCGAGGAGTTATTGCGCGAGTTGACGATCACGTGGACGCCTGCGAATCACGATTCACGAGACTCGCGCGATGCTTCGTTCGGCCAGGAGCTCGACCTCAAATTCCACAATGCTGAATCAGCCGCGCTGTATCCCGACGAGCGGGTCCTCGCTCGCTTCTTTAGCCAAACGTGTTCGGCGCACGTTCGGGCTTGGGGAACCCTTCCGAGTCATTGCCAAGGGCCCGGTGACTATCTAGCCATTACACAGGGACGTATCCTCTGGATCACGGACCGGAACCGGGGATGCTATGAACGCTACGGATCAATCCTGAGGTTTGCCCCTCTGAAGAATCTGACCGAGGTTTTCGTCCACTACTCTGGCAGAAACATCGGCATCATTTGCCGGCTAAAGGGTGGCAACCGTTGGTGTATCCCTTTGCCGGTGGAGGCTGCTGACAACGCGTTTGCGTTTGCGGATCAAGCCCTCTCAGTCATCCATTCTTCTTTCGCCCAACATCCAGACTAGGAAGGAACTATGCTGCTTGGCACAATCGCGCCATTACTGTCATCTGACCCGAACACGAGCCAATCTCACCTGAAACAGGACAGCTGGCGTATCTTCAGTTTCGCCCAAAGACACCGCAGTTCGCCCAAGTGCCAGACCGTGGATCAAGTAGACCCTGGCGGTATGCCGTGGTGAAGCAGGGCGGGACGCGCTGGCTCACTCGCAACGTCTTCGCAATCGGGATGTTGAGTCTGTTTTCAGACATGGGGCATGAGCTAACGACAGCCGTGCTTCCTCTTTTCCTGGCCACCTTCGGGACCGGTGCGCTCGCCCTAGGAACCATCGAAGGTATTTCAGACGCCGCGTCGAGCCTGATGAAGCTTTGGATGTCGTACTATTCCGATCGAATCGGGAAGCGAAAACCAATTCTCGTGGCCGGTTATCTGCTGACGGCGATGATGGGCGCCTTCGGCTTCGTTACCGCTTGGTGGCAGATGCTGGCGATAAGGGCCGTCGCGTGGATGGGACGCGGAGCGCGTGGGCCCGTCCGGGACGCTCTGCTCTCCGAGAGCGTCGCTGCAGAAGCTCACGGACGCGCCTTTGGTTTCGAAGGAGCGATGGACACCCTTGGAGCGATCATAGGACCGTCGATCGCACTCTCCCTGGTGGGAGTCTTCCAACTAAAACACATTTTCTTTGTTGCTTTCATCCCGGGTGCAGTCACGGTGTATATCGCGATATTCCTGATCCAGGATCGGCCCCGTCCACGCGGCCCACGGCAGACGCTCGTTCACTCTGTACGATCTTTGCCACATGGCTTTCGTCGATACGTCGGTGCCGTGAGCATCTTCGGCCTAGGGAATTTCGCCCACACTTTGCTGGTGTTGCGGGCCGTCACAGTGCTCGCGCCATCGCATGGACAAGTCGTAGCGCAACGAATGGGCCTCTCTCTGTACATCCTGCACAACGTCCTTTATGCGGCCGTTTCCTACCCCGTTGGAGCACTTGGTGATCGCTTCAGCAAGCGCTCGCTTCTCGGTACGGGATACGCCCTGTTTGCCGTGATGTGTATCGGATTTCTATTTGCCGAGCCAAACCTTGTACTTTTGATCCCTCTGTTTATACTTGCGGGAATCTACATCGGCATCGTTGATGCAATGGAGCGCGCCTTGGCCGCCGATCTTCTCCCGCTGTCGCAAAGGGGTATCGGTTATGGTGTCCTCGCGACCGCGAACTCGATCGGGGATCTGATGTCGAGCATCGTAGTCGGATATCTCTGGAGCCACGTTTCGGCAGCGTCGGGCTTCATCTACGCAGCGACGTTGACCATCGCCGGAGCGATTGCCCTAATCGCGATTCCGAAGCCGATCGCGACCGAACCCGCATTGATATTGTCTGCCGACGACGCGGCCACACGTGGTGACTAATGAGTGGTGGCATGGACGACCGGGCGCACTCCTCGGAAGAGGCGATTGAGGAACGTGTTCGCTCCGAAATCCGGCTGAGAATCGAACGTCTCACCTCGCTCGTGGATGGCCACGAAGCGAGCATGGAATTGGCTGGGTTCGGCACCGCTGCGATCGAACCCCTGAGGCAGTTTCTCTCGGAGAAGGCGCCCAGCGGGATCTTCCAGCCGCGCCAATGGGCTATCGAGGCGCTGGCAGCGATAGGCGCAAAGGACGTCCTGGTTGACTATCTCGCCCAAGACGAGCACATCGTGGATCCCGTCGTCAGGCACGGTGAAGACGCGGTGCGAAACACGGCCGCCCGTCTCGTCGCGCGCTGGAAGACCGATGACGTCTTTCACCTGCTTCTCGCGCTCTCTCAAAAACGCGTTCTCCCTGGAGTAGTTGACGCGCTTGGATTATTTGGCCGGCCGGAAGCCCTTCCCATTTTGGAACGAGCGCTGGAAGACGACGTCGCCCGTCCGGCCGCAGAAAAAGCACTTGTTCAGTTCGGGAGCCAGGCAACCGAGGCCCTCATCGCGACCGTCGGTCGAAAGAGGATGAACGACGACGAGGAAGTACCTTCAAGCCTTCGGCGTCGACGGGCGGCGGCGGAGATCCTGTCTGATTCCCCACTTGAAAAGGGGCTGTGGCCGAAACTCAGGCCCCTTCTTGACGAGGGCGACCCGGAGCTCGTGGTCCACTCAGCGAAGATCGCGGCCGTGTTGGCCTCCGACCTCGACAAGAAGCATGCGGTCGCCGCCCTGTTGCGCGTTTTACCCGAGTCGCCTTGGTACGTCAAAGATGAGGCTGCGGGGTGTTTGGAAGCTCTTTATAATCTGGCCGAACCGCTCATAGAGAATGAGATAGCGCGCCGGAGCGAGATGCCTCCTTTGAAGCGTGCCACAGACGATGCGTTGCTCACCTTGATGCGTCTGCGTCGACACGTGCAGGATCGTCGATGAGAACCGAAAGGCTTGCCTCTCCTCGCGATATGTGGTTGAATTGAAATGGCAATGGAGTTTGCCTTGCCGGCTTCGCCGGGATAACCGCGGTCTTCCAAGACAGCTGATAACTCCTCCCAAGACCGAATGAGGTTGCAGTTCCAAAGGATCTGCTATGGGGGGAGTGGCATACTGTCGTCGACTGGCGAAGGGCCCGCCTGGGTCTCGCTTCTTAACGGACATCCGTTGCCTGTGGCCTCGTATATCCCCTGAAACACTCCCGGGCCCTTGTGCGGCGCGACGGCTCCGTCGAGGCGCTCCATGACGGAGACCATCTCCTACAATGTCCTGCAAGTCCTGTTCATCATGGGATTCGCGCCGCTATACGCGGGCGTCCTATCACGGCTGAAAGAGATCGTTCAGAGCCGGCGCGGTCCCAGCATTTTTCAGTCGTATCGCGACATCTGGAAACTGTTTCATAAGGATCAGATCCTGTCCGAAGAGACAACCTGGATTTATCGGTTGACTCCTTACCTGGTTTTCGTAATCCCGATCTTCGTCGCGATCCTAATCCCCGTCCTTACCGATTTTCCCTTGGTCTTCGCATTCATGGGGGACATGCTCGCCGGCGGATTCTTTCTTGGCCTAGGAGGATTCTTCGCCGCGCTCGCAGCGGTTGATACGGGGAATCCTTACGGTCCTATGGGCGCAAGCCGAACACGGATGGTTGGTTTTCTCGCTGAGCCGGTGTTCATGATTGTGTTCTTTACCGTTTCCTTCGTCGCCCAATCAACAATCCCATACATCGTCCAACAGAAGTGGGTGGCAAGCCCGGGTGCGTTCTTCTCACCGGCGCACATCCTGCTGTTGATTGCATTCCTGATGCTGATTTTGGCAGAAGGCGGAAAGATCCCCGTGGACAATCCTACCGGTCACTTCGAACTGGCAATGATCGACGAGTCCAAGGGGCTGGAGTTTTCTGGCCGAGATGCTGCGCTTATGAAGTGGGGTGGCCAGATGAAATTCCTGATCCTAACCTGCATCTTTCTAAACGTATTGGTGGCGCCTTGGGGTTTGGCGCACGCGCAGCCTGCAATTGGCCTCCTGATCGCAGTTCCCCTGATTCTTTTCAAGATTCTTTTGTTTGCAATTGCGCTGGTCGTCATCGAGACGTCGCTGGCGAAGCTCCGGCTCTTCCGAATTAGCGAGTTTCTCGGTGCCGCCTTCATCACCTCGGTTGCGGCGATGATCACCAGTATTTTTCCAGGAGCGTGACAATGGCCGATCCTCAAACTTCGATTCCAGAGGCGCTGAATACGCTCTGTGCCGGCTTAGTGCTTATCTCTGCATTTGCGATGGTGGCCACGCGCCAGGTGCAGGGCGTAGTCCGATTCTTCGTCATTCAATCGCTGCTGCTGTCTGCATCATGCTTCCTACTCGGATATAGCCGCAACTCGCGTCACCTATGGACATTGGGAGCAATCACTGTCGCAGCAAAGGTCATCGCCATCCCCTGGATTTTGCGAAGGCTACTCCCCGGTGAATTTTACGAACGGCGAGAGATCTCACAGGCCGTCAATATCCCTGCATCCCTTTTGATCTCCTTGTTTCTGGCGATCCTCGCCGAATTCCTCGTCGGACCAGTCGCCGCTGCGAATACCGATCCCCTCATTCGCATCAATTTGCCGATCGGGCTCGCTGGCGTGCTCATTGGGGCCTACTCGTTGATCGCCCGGCGCGAAGCAATTCCTCAACTCGTGGGAATCCTCGCCATGGAAAATGGCGCATTCTTTGCTGGAATCGCGATTGCCAACGAGCTCCCCCTGATCGCCGAACTCGGCGTCGCTCTTGGAGTAATGTTGATCGTGGTGGTGATCGGGCTTCTCTCTCGAAATATCCGTCTGAAGTTGGGAACGACGGAAGCTGGCACTCTAAGCGAGCTTAAAGAGGAGGCCACATCATGGCGCTAACGGCCGTCGTAGCGATTCCTCTGGTGGCCGCCCTGCTGTGCTGGCTTGCCCCTCTTCGGAAGTTCGCTTGGGTGATTACCCTTATCTCCACATGGACGGTTCTCCCGCTGGCGGTTCTGGTATCAGCAGAGGTTCTTTCGAAGGGCAGAGTGATAGGGCTGCCTGGTTGGATCGAAGCCGATGCCTTCGGCGCACTGGTCCTCACCCTTGTCAGCTTTGTTGCCGCGCTCGCCTCTGTATTTGCGGGCGGCTATATGCGGCGAAGAGAGCACGAACATTCTCGATTGTGGTGGTTCTACTGTAACTACAACCTGTTCGCGTTTGCACTTCTTTCAGTGCCTGTGCTCACCGAACCTAACCTCGTCTGGGTTGGCGTGGAACTGATTACGCTGTTCGCCGTCTTGTTGGTTGGTTTCGAGAAAACAAACGGCGCGCTTGAGGCCGCCTGGAAATACGCGATCCTGACGATGATGGGAGCGCCCATCTCGCTGCTCGGTTTCTTTGCCCTGTTTTGGGCGTACCGATCGGCCGGCGGCGGTATTCCCGAGACCTGGGAGGGGCTCCGGATGCTGGGTCCTTCGATGGATCCGAATCTGCTCAAGCTATCGTTTCTGCTTGTGTTTGTGGGGTTCGGAGCGAAGTCTGGACTAGCGCCAGTGCATACTTGGTTGCCAGATGCCCACAGTCAGGCACCGTCGCCCGTTTGTGCAGTTCTTTCCGGGGTCAAGACGACGGTGCCGCTTTACGCGATTCTGCGCCTTCTTTCGATTGTCCTCGCTTCGCCAGCCGCGCGGGTCGGAAATTGGATGATCGTCCTCGGTTTGATATCGGTAGGAATCGCTGCATTCCTCTTGCTCCAGGTTCGGGATTACAAGCGAATGTTCGCGTACTCAACTGTGGAGCACATGGGCATCATCCTCACGGCAGCCGGATTCGCAACACGCGGTTCAGACTTCGGCGCCGTCTCCCAGATGCTCAACCACGCCATCACAAAGTCTCTGTGCTTCTACGTGGCGGGTATCATTCTGTTGGCACTCAGTACACGAGAAATCAATTCCGTCCATGGACTCTTCCGAGTCTCGCCATTCGCGGGCTCCGCATTGGTGCTCTGTTCTTTGGCAATCGCGGGCGCACCCCCGTTTCCAATTTTCCTCAGCGAATACGCCATCCTTTCTGCAGGTGTAAGGGCTGAACAGCATGCCGCTGTCGCGATTCTGGCGGTGTTGATCGTTATCGCCTTCGTCGCGATCCTTTGGCACGTCAACCGTATGGTGTTTGGAAAGCCGACGATACCCTACTCCGTCGAATCATTGCCCGTAAGTTGCCGGCTAGCCGTGATCCTGGCGGCAGCCCCCGTCGTTTTGCTGGGCGTCTACATACCGGTTCCCGTACATAATCTGCTGCAACTCGCAGCACAGCAATTAGGAGGTCATGGACCGTGATCACCACGCCGACTACACCTCCAGAACGGCCCGATGTTTTATCTCTCGAAGCAAACATCGAGGCCCGGTTCAAGACAGCCGTCTCAATTTCACAGAACAAAAATCAAGAGGTCTTGATTGCGCTCGAGCGTCCGTCTGCGCTAGGCGCGCTATGCAAATTTCTTTTCTGGGAAGCCGGATGCTCGTTTGCCGGTCTTGTTGTCGAAGAGCAGCAAGAAGAATGGCAGCTGATCTATTTGTTTCTCCTGCCGGGAAAACATTGGGTTCATGTTTCGCTGCTGATTCCACTTGAGGACCCCACAGTTCCAAGTATCAGCGCACACGTTCACGCGGCGGACTGGTACGAGCGGGAAGCGGAGGATCTGTTTGGTCTCCACTTCGAACAGCATCCAAGGCTGGGGGATTTTGTTCTTCACGATCAGGTTTGGCAGGAAGGACTCGCGCCCATGCGGCGAGCCTTTGATCTACGACAGCCCCGGCTCGAACGTCAACCCAATCAGGCCTGGCGCCCGACACTCGTCGTCAAGGATCCGGGAGCGTTTGCGATGCCTGTCGGACCCGTGTACGAAGGTGGGCTCGGGGAATCGGTCCATTTCTTACTCGAAACGGTCGGCGAAGATGTCATTCGCGCGTCGCCACGGCTTTTCTACAAATATCGGGCCGTCGAAAAGCTGGCCGAAGGCAAGACGATTTCGGACGGCGAACTGCTCGCTGAGCGATTCGCCGCCAAGTCTGCTTTCGCCCATTCCCTCGCCTATTGCCAAGCCGTCGAGAGAGCCGCAAGCCTCGATATTCCCATTCGTGCCCGTCGTCTTCGGGTCGCGTTGAGTGAATTGGAACGCCTGAGACACCACGCCGGGGCAATCGAAGGGATTTGTCAGTCCACTGCTCTGAACGTCTCCGAGGCGCAGGCCGCTATTGTGGAGGAACAGCTCCTTCGGGCATCGTGCTCGTTTTCTGGTCATCGCTACTTATTTGGCCTGAACACGCCCGGCGGTCTACGCCGGGACTTCGATGTGGACATTTGCCGGCGCCTTTTGAGTGCGGTTGACCGGGCCTCCGGCGAGCTGCGGCGCCTTGAAGATCGGCTCCGCTACACTAGCAGCTTTCTCGACCGCTTGGAGGATGTCGGAAGCATTGATGCCGTGGCTGCGCGAGACTTGGATCTCGCCGGACCAGTCGGCCGCGCCTCGGGACTGCCCAACGACTTGCGAAGAGAGTACCCATACAGCGGGTACGGAGAGTATTCCTTCGATGTCGCTAGCGAGAAGGAAGGCGATGGATACGCACGGCTTCGGGTGCTATTCTTCGAAGTTCGGCAATCCGCTGCATTGATTCATCAGGCATTGGAATCCCTGCCCCCGGGCGAAACTCGGACTGCAATCGAGCACGTTCCTGCCGGTACTACGATGGGATGGGTGGAGGCCCCGATCGGATCAGCGTTCCACTGGCTGAGAATTAACGAGGCTGGGCTTATCGGGAGGTATCGGATTATGACGGCATCCTTTCGCAATTGGCTCGGAATCCACGCGGCTGTTGAGAACTTCGCTTTCCAAGACTTCCCAATCATCCTGGCCACGTTTGGATTGTCGGTCACGGAGTGTGATCGCTGAGGTTTACTATGGCTTTCTGGTTCTGGTACGGTCTGCGGAACGGAATTCGATCGACGCGCTACCCGGCGGCGCCTGAGTCGTCCGCCGGGATCTCGCCGGGACGCCCGCTCGATACACTCTTCGCGGACCCCCTTGAAGCCGCTCGGGCGGCAGCAAATTGCCCTGCAAGCGCGATCACTGCTGTGGATAGTTTGGCGCGAGTCGATTTTAAGAAGTGTGTGTTTTGTCAACGTTGTCACTTTGGCACGCGGGACGAGCTCCATTGGGATGCGAGTTTTGAGTGGACGCAAAGGCACTCTTCCGAGCGAGGATACGAGCCGCTACCGCGCGACTTCGCCCATTCGCTCCATATCATTGTTGTTGATGCCGGAGATTGCGGCGCGTGCCTTAATGAAGTGAAACAACTCAACAACCCCTTGTACAACATGCACCGGCTCGGTTTCTTTTTCACCGCTACGCCGCGAGCCGCCGACGTGCTTCTGGTCGTCGGGCCGGTGAGCGAGAATATGCGCGGTCCGCTCATCAAGACCTACGAGGCGATGCCGGATCCGAAGCGGGTTCTGTCCGTGGGGACTTGCGCGATTACCGGAGGCGTTTTCGGACAAACCTTCACGTCCGCTGGGGGTGTGGGCTCCGTTCTTCCCGTCGATCTCGAGGTGCCGGGCGACCCGCCGCCGCCGCTCTCGATCCTCCACGGGCTACTCGTCGTGACGGGGCGGAAACAACCAATGGATGCACAACATTCTCCGGTGAATGAGGTGTCCAAATGAGTGCATGGGTGGGCGCTGCATTGACCTTGTTCTTCATTTGCTGCGCAACGGGATTGACACTGTCGGCGTTGGTTTCGAACCGCATGGCCGCCTTCATCATTGCGTGGCAAGGAACGCTTTGCTCGGTGTTCCTGATGCTGGCAGCGGCAGCCCGTTTGATCGGTGGCCATGACTTCGATGTCGCTCTTTGGATGTTGAACGGATGGGGATCGCTCTCACTTCACGTCGACGCGCTGTCGGCGGTTTTCCTCTTCACTACCGGCTTGGTTTATCTCTCGTGCTCCTTCTTCGTGCCGGACTATCTCATTCATTACTTTCGTGAGCGCTATCCGATTCGCCGTTACGGAGTTCTTTACTTTGCTTTGATGGCGGCTGTGGTGATCGTTTTGGTCGCCGGAGACGCCCTTACCTTCCTAATCGCTTGGGAGTGCATGTCGATTCTGTGCTACCTGCTTGTGAACTATGAACAGACTCAACAGAGCGACACGAGCGCTGGCTACATCATGCTCGCCATGAGCGAGGGGGGATTCCTCGCTGTGGTGATTGCTTTTCTAATCCTCGGCTCCAAGTCACCGGGATTCAGTTTTGTGTCGCTTCGGGAGGCGGCAGGAAGTCTATCGACTTTGGCGTCGTGGGGCGTCTTCGTGCTCGGCTTCGCTGGTTTCGGAGTGAAGGCCGGTCTTGTCCCAGTGAACTTTTGGTTGCCGCGATGCTACACGGCATCGCCGCCTGCCTTTGTCCCGGTGCTAGCTGGAGTAACTCTCAATCTCGGCTTGTATGGAATCGTTCGCTTGAACGGTGACCTCTCTCCCGGAGGTGGGATTGGCCCGGGACTCGTGGTGTTGATCGTTGGAAGTATCAGCGCGATCGTAGGGATTCTATATGCGACCACCGAAAATGATATGAAGACCATGCTCGCGCACAGCTCGATCGAAAATGCGGGAATCGTTGTGGCGGGGCTGGGCGCGTTCTTGATTTTTCGGAACAGTGGTAGCGCCGTGCCGGCCGCGATTGCTCTCACCGCCGCCCTGTACCACATGGTCAATCACTCCGTATACAAGGCCCTTCTCTACCAAGGTGCTGGTCACATTGAGGCAACAACCGGCACACGAGACATGGATCGGCTCGGGGGCCTGATCCGCATCGCACCTGCACTCTCTGCCGTTTTCTTGGTCGGATGTCTGGCGATCGCCGGATTTCCGCCATTCAATGGATTCGTGAGTGAGTGGCTGATCTTACAAACCCTTCTACGAAGCGCACTCCTCCCGTCGGCGCTGGTGAAAGTCGTGTTCGCGCTATGCGGGGCCATATTGGCATTGACCGCCGCTTTGGCCGTCACCTGTTTTGTAAAAACTTATGCGATGAGCTTTCTTGGCATTCGCCGTGGGGTATGGACGGTCAATACTGTGCTCCCGGCTCGCCGATCGCGATTATCATTGACCATCTTGGCTGTGTCGTGCTTCTTGCTCGGCATTTTGCCAACATACGTGATTCCGGTCTTGGATCGTGCGGTTGAACCGCTCGCTGGGGTAAGCGTAACTACGTCGTTGGTCCCGCCGTTCTTCACAGCCACAAAAGAGAATCAACAATTACCGCCAGCGTTCCTTCAGGACTTCCATAACCTAGGCGCACAGACCGGTGCGCGGGCATTACCTGGCCGGGGGCTGGTGATTTTGTTACGAGGATCCGAAGAGAATCCGGTGGTCTTCGCGATGTCACCTTCCTACAGCTTCATCGCGCTCGTTCTCCTGGTAATGGGTACCTGGATCGTCGTCCGCCGGTGGACCCGAGCGCGCTCTCTCGCAAAGCGCGAACTCTGGGCTGGAGGAATTCCACGCCTGCTGCCTGAAATGAGTTACACCGCGACCGGCTTCTCCAATCCAGTTCGTGTCATCTTCCAGGCGGTCTTTCGTCCAAACGTTGTCGAAGACACGCGCGAGACGGTCGGCGTCCACTTTCGCACGGCGATCCGTCATCGGCGGAACGAGACGCATCTGGTCGATCGCATATTCTTCCACCCAGCGGGAGACGCCGTCAGCTGGATTGCCCGGTCCTTGGCGACGATGCACCACGGAAAGCTGAACGCCTATGTCGGCTACTTCCTCGGTTTCCTGGTGCTCATCCTATTCTTGTACAGATTGGGATGACCAGCCCCTGCTGAGATCCGGTGCGGTCTAAGGAAGCACCAGGGTCGCGCTCCGCTTTGGTGTTTCGCCAACCGGAATACGAGTAATTTCCTGGAGAGTCTTCGTGTCTATAACAGACACAGAATTGGACCCGGCGTTTGACAAATAGACGAATTTGCTATCGGGCGTGAAGGTCATCCAATCTGGGACGTCGCCAACAATAGTATGCCCCAACAACGTTAGATCCGGAAGTGAGTAGACGAAGACGGCGCCAGCAACCGAGCTGTTCACCCATAGCGTCTTGTTGTCCGGCGCAACAGCGATGCCATGCGCCGGAGCACTGCTTTGCATTCCTACCATGCTGATCGGCTCTTCCGGCAAATTCACGGTCTTCACAGATTGATGCGTTCTAAAATCAACGACCTCAAATCCATGCAGGTTGCTCAGTTGAACGAACATCCTGCTCGTCAGGCCGTCGGCGCCTTTTTCGAACGCCACGGGACGTACGCCCGTCTTGAATTTAAAGTCCCAGAGAGGCTCCTGGGTCACGATGTCAATGATAGTGATGATTCTTCCCGCGATCGATGAGGCTGCGATGTATTTGCCGTCCGGTGTGAGATAGGCGTAGTGGACGGCACCTTTGATGGGAATCGTCTTAACCCGCTTCATCGAGGCGGTATCGATGACGTCCACTCCGCCCGGAGCCTGCGCGATCGCTACAAACACGAACTTGCCGTCTGGGCTGGTCGAGAGGCTATTGGGGCGGCCGGTGAGCGGAGTCTTTCCGATGATCTTTCCGCTCTCCCGATCTACGAAGTCGAGTGTCTTCTCACCTTCGCAACTGATGTACACGACTCTCTTATCGTGAGAAAAGTCTACGCCGCTCGGAATCTCGATGCCAGTGATCTCGTTGACAACCTTGTTTGTGCTGGCGTCGATGACGTGAACCCTGTCGCCGGCTGCATTCGTTATATAGATCCGAACGGTCGCTGCATCCGACGATAGCGCACAGCACGCCGCGAACAGCAGATATCTCAGAACCGTTGTCAGTCGTCGCATGTTCAAACCTCCTAACGCTAATTGGGATACTTCAAAGTGGGGAATCTGGGATGCGTAGTCTTCGGCTTTTCATCTCCACGATGACATGTGTAGCAGCTGACGTTCCCTTTGCCAAGCTTTGCGTTCAGCTCTGACGTCATCGTCATCATCTCCCTGGCGACGTTCTTCATCGGTCGCGCATCGCTTGCAAAATCCGGCGGCGTGTGGCAGAAGTTACATTCCTCCCTCAACGAGATATTGAATGTTCGCATCACCTCCAGAAGATTGTCGCTGGACTTGAGCACCTTAAGATTCCTGTACTCCAAAGGAGGCTTCTGTCGAACCCACTCGGCCAGACTCTGCCAGTCTGCATCCCGTTGCGAGGAGAACTGGTGGCCGCCGGAGTGGAACACATCGCCTCCTGCATCCGGAGATAATGGATGCATCAGGAGCTGGCTTGACTCAGGCTTCCCTGGAGATACGAGTTGAGATACTTCGATATAGTTCTTTCTCGTTTGCTCCTCGTCCCATGTGCTGGCTCCTGGAGAAAGCGGCTGAAGGACAAATCCGCCCCCGTTTCCGCCAGCGTGGCACGTGACACAACGGCCGTGAGTCGATCGAGTCTTCAAAAAAATAGGTTGGATGTTTTCCTTGAAGTATTGGTAATCCGAATCTTGCTGTTGAGCACAGGCGGCCACTGCCATCAGGGCAACGCTCGCGGCCAAGCGCACAATCGGCGTGAGAGTTTGGGCCGTGGATGGCGGTAGCATCACGCGCAAGTATATCGGATAACCCCCAGGGTATCCACTACTCGTTCGAGGAGTGCCGTTGCATATAACATGGTGCATTGGAAATGCCTCCATTACTCGAATCCATCAGGACGTCTCTAAGGGTCTTTCTCATGAGACCAGGCTAGAGTAGTCAGACAGCCAGCGAGGAGAGGTCGCGAACTCCTCAGGGGTGAGCCAAACGAAGCGACTGGAGGCCAGCCGCAGGCGGTACAACTCGTAGAATAATCGTAGGCTGTCAACAGGGCCGCAAATGTCCAGGCAATCGGGAATGTTCCTTCGTTTCTCCTGGGCCATTCAGGATCGCCG
>Ga0182024_10005207_pt1 | contig 29308 bp, 21 predicted proteins | sample P32metaG_FD_120480 | JGI IMG/M metagenome (GOLD analysis project Ga0182024, IMG submission 120480) | Permafrost microbial communities from Stordalen Mire, Sweden - P3-2 metaG (Illumina Assembly) | ecosystem: Environmental > Terrestrial > Soil > Wetlands > Permafrost | place: Sweden: Stordalen...
CCACTTCGCAGCCACCTCCGAGGATGTGAACAACCTCGCGTACGCCCGGATGGTGCGGTCCGCCCTGGCGGGGGCCTGGCTGCCCGCCGCATCCGCACTAGTAGAAGCAGTGCGCGGGGCGGCGTTGGGCTACGCCGGTTTACCGATGCTCGCGCGCACACACGGCCAGCCGGCCACGCCTACGACGGTTGGCAAGGAGCTGGCCGTTTTCGTCGCGCGGTGGGAACGTCAGCTGCGGGCGGTCGGCGACGTCGACGTGCCCGGGAAGTGGGGTGGCGCCACCGGCACGCTGGCCGCCCATGTCACGGCGTACCCTGAGCTCGACTGGATAGCCATTGCGGGTGAATTTGTAGCCTCGATGGGCTTTACCTGGTCGCCGTTGACAACCCAGGTCGAGCCCCACGACTGGATGGCGGAGCTGTTCGCTGCGATGAGCCGCTTCGGGACGGTTCTCATCGACTTCTGCCAGGACATGTGGTTTTACGTAAGCCTCGGTTACTTCCGCCAGAGAGTCTTGCCAAACGAGGTAGGCAGTTCGACGATGCCACACAAAGTCAACCCGATCGATTTTGAGAACGCCGAGGCGAACGCCGGCATGGCCGGCGCGATGTTCGGCCACCTCTCTCAGAAGTTGCCTGTTTCCCGAATGCAGCGGGATCTTTCCGATTCCTCCGTGCTGCGCAATATTGGCAGCGCGTTTGGCTATTCCGCGCTCGCCGTGGCTTCCGCGCGGCGGGGGATCCTACGTGCCACTCCAGATGCAGAGGCTCTCGGGGCCGACGTCGACAACGCTTGGGAAGTGTTGGCAGAGGCCGTCCAGACGGTTATGCGCCGCTACGGCGTGCCCGAGCCCTTTGAGCGTCTCAAGGCGTTGACGAGGGGCAAAGTTCCGACCCAGGGTGAATTACAACACTTTGTGCGCGGTCTTGACCTCCCTGAGCAGGCACAGCAACGGCTTTTAGACCTGACGCCACGGGCTTACACCGGGCTTGCAGAGCGACTTGCTAAGTTAGTGGAACGCCCTTCAGAGAGGGCAAAGTAACAGTTTGAAATTGGGAAAAAGAGGGCAGCCTTGATGGCTCGGCCCGAGCTCGGAGGTAATACGCGGGTGAACGGCGAAAGCTCAGTCCAAATAGACCGGGGGCGGTGGCTCTACCGCTTAACTCTGGACGCGGGCAGCATTGCCATATACCGCACAGAGCGAGCCGGTCAAGCGTTAGTGCCCGCAGAAGTTTGGCGTTGTTTGGCCACCCTTGGGATTTCGGACGCCTTCATCGTCCCCATCGAAGAAGGGTGGCAGCCTTTTATCGAGCTGGGCGATACACGCGAGCGTTGGGCCCTCGAAGTGCGCTGTTCGATTGAGGAGGCGGAGGGGGTTGCGCGTCATTTCTTGGCCACTCTCGCAGACGCCATAGCCCACGCTGCACAAGGAAGGTTCTCGCTCGGCGAGCCCAAGAACGAGGCGACGGTAATGACTGCCGCTGGACCATTTCCGGCGGGGTCCGTCGACCCCGCCGTTGCTGCCGTGCTCGCCGAGGCGCAAGCCGCCCGCGAATCGACCGGCTGGGAGCTCGTTTACAGCCGCCAACGCGCACTGCGTTAGCCCGGCTTCTCAGCCGTAGCCCATTTGTGCGCGCCGCGCCGTCTGGCGCCAGAACGCCCCTGCGAGCATCGGGGCGTTTTCTCTTGGGTAGTTACAGGCTTGTTACGCGTGCTCGATAATTTGCTAAATTTGCGAGCTCGGCCCCGCTTCAACGACGCGCGGAGTTGCAAGATGTCTCTGGGGGGAGCCGGTTGGGCTCGGTTAGATCGCACTACGCAGTGTGGCGGCAAAACCGCGATAAGCGGCGTCCTAACTACTAAACCGCTGTAGGAGTCGTGTTGCCCACAACCGGTGAAGTGTGGCAGTATTTACGCGCAAGTGGGTAAGTAGGGCAGTTGTACACGCTGGTACGATCGGGCAACTGTGAAAAACCCACATGTTGGGTGGTTTGAGCTCGAAGGGAGCAAGCTGTGGCGATACGGCCAAATAGGTCCGGGGTAAGCAGGGTGGTGAGACTGCTAGCCGGTTCTTCAATAGTCCTTGGGATGACGCTCACCGGTATCGGGATGATGCAATCCTTCACGAACGCGGCGTCTGCGGCGGCCGGTCTAGGTCAGCAGCTTGCTGGAACTGTTGGAGGCTATAGCGAGTACAGCCTCTGTCAAGGGGTTGCTGGCGTCTGTTCGGACCGTACCCAGGCCCCCGGCTCAATTGATGATACGGGTGCCATTGCAGTTGACGGCAACCTCGAGGGGTACCAGTTCTCGGTAGGCAACGACCTCGCCAATTCAGTAGTGGTGGCGGCGGAGGACAATGTGAGCGGGACGGTTTTCATCCAAGGCGCTGGGAACGTTGGTGCCTACGGTGGATCCGTTCCTGCCGGCTCTGAGTGCACCCCAAACTGCACCCAGAACCCCGCACTGCTGCCTGCTTTTGGGACGATAAATAGTGACCTGACCTCGCAAAGCACCACTTGGACGGGCACCGCGACAACCGGGGGGAGCGTTGTCACAGGTACCGGTACGCTTACGTTGACAGGCTCAGCCAGCCTCAACGTCTTCGACGTGACTGCCAGCCAGATCGGTGGCGCAACCAACCTTTATATAAACGTGCCAGCCGGCGCCAGCACGGTGATAAATGTAAGCGGCGGCAACCTCGATTGCACGCTCAGTTCCCCCTGCCTTCAAGCCGTATGGTATTGGAACGGAGGTGGCTACGAGCAAGCCGGACAGTACAACTCCGTAACGGTCGAGAGCCTCCGCGAGAACACCATTTTGAACTTCTCCGATGCCACCACGGCTATCGACCTCGATGCTGCGAAGCTAGCTCTCAACGTCGTGGCGCCGTGGGCCAATTTCGACTTTGCACCCGGCGGCGGAGCGGGCGGCCAACTGGACGGGTTTGTTTACGCCAACCAGGTGAACGGCGGCTTCGAGGGCGACCTGCCTGGAGGCTCGCAAGTCCCACCCACCACAACGACGTCAACCACGTCAACCACGGTGAGCCCGACTACATCGACCACAGGGAGCTCAACGTCGACCACGACTCCTGAGTCCACGACGACGACGGTGACTGGGACCGCGACGACGTTCCCGAACTACCCGCCTCCCACGACGACCACGGCTCCCCCAACGATAACCATCCCGCCGGCCATCACTATCGCACCAACGACCACCGTGGCGCCGACTACCACCGTGGCGCCGACTACCACCGTGGCGCCGACAACAACCGTTGCCCCGGCTACCACTGTTCCGCCGGCCACGACGCTACCGCCGGCCACCACGCTGCCTCCGGCTACGACCCTCCCGCCGGCCACCACGGTCCCGCCGGCCACCACGGTCCCGCCGGCGACAACAGTCCCGCCGGCCACCACGGTCCCGCCGGCCACTACGGTCCCGCCGGCCACTACGGTCGCACCGGCTACCACCGTGGCGCCCGCCGTAACCGTCGCACCGACCACCACAACTACAGCGCCTGCGACGCACGCGGCGAAAGGTAGCCCGACGACGACGACGGTTGTGACAGTGACGACCAAGACCACGCCGACTGCACCCGCTACGACGACCACCGTGGTCGTCACAAAGGGTGCGACCGCCCCCACGACGACCGTGCCGCCAGCCACGCTGGCCTTCACGGGCTCTGACACCGATGCGATGGCAGGGCTCGGGATTGCCCTAATGCTTGTCGGTGGGGCAGTAGTTGGCCTGACGTCTCGCCGCCGGATGGCCTAAGCGACCTGATTGAAAGACGCACTAAGGGCGCTGGCTCAGCCGAAAGGCTTGGGCCAGCGCCCTTTCCATGTCAGCGCTCCACCGCCAGGTAGCCTTGGAGCAGTGAGGCCGGCCCAGGGTGACTTCAAGCCGGTCTCAGTGGTCATCCCAGCTCACAACGAAGAGGCAGTCATAGAGCGTTGCCTGACCAGTCTTCAGTCGGGGGCCCATGAGGGTGAGCTCGACATAATCGTTGTATGCAACGGCTGCCAGGACGCCACCGCGGACGTTGTGCGCGCGGTTGCACCAAACGCGACGGTGATCGAGATAGCTGTTGCTTCCAAGGTCGCAGCCCTGAACGCGGGGGACCGTTCGGCCAGGTATTTCCCCCGTTTCTACGTGGACGCCGACGTGGAACTACCCCTTGCCGATCTGCGACGGGTAGCTCACGTCTTGGCGGGTGATGGCATTTTGTGTGCTGCGCCAAAGCCACGGTTCGTGCTGGAGGACCGGTCCTGGGCTATCAGGGCGTTTTACGACGTCTGGCAAGAAATCCCCTATCTTACTGAGGATATGATCGGTAGCGGGGTCTACGCTCTTTCCGAGCAGGGTAGGGCGCGCTTCGGAGAGTTTCCGGAGCTGACCGCAGACGACCAGTTTGTCCAACAGCTTTTCGACCGCTCCGAACGCAAAGCCGTCGAGGGAGCGCGGTTCGCCGTGCACCCACCGCGGAGCCTGAGGGGCCTGCTTGCGGTGAGGACTCGTGCTTACCGTGGCAAAAGGCAGCTGGCGCTGTCTGGCATGGCGCGGGTAGAGCCGCCGGCACCGGGCGCCAAGAGCGCGTTGAGCAAAGCGCGCCAGCCCACCCAGGTACCAGCAGTCGCTGTCTACGCAGCCGTCAATATCGTCGCAAAAGGCCTTGCTCGGAGGTCCTCCCACCGGCGTTGGGAACGTGACGACAGCGCACGCGGCCCCCGTCCTGGCGGACAGCCTTCGCCAGGCGGGACCTCTAGCGACGCCCGGTCGGCGCTCAATGTGTGCTACGTGACAAGCAATTACCCAGCCCTTTCGCACACCTTTGTGATGCGCGAGATCATGGGGGTGCGTGCGGACGGCCTGGCGGTCGAAACGGTTTCCGTCCACAAAGCTGGCTCACGGCAGCTGCTGGCTGTTGTCGACAAGGAAGAGGCTGCGCGAACCTGGAACATTTTCCCACTCGATTTGCCTGCATTTGCACGAGCGCACCTACGGGCCGCATCGCAGCACCCTCGCGCTTACGTCCACACTCTGTGGCACGCCCTTTCGTCGGCCCCGCCTGGGGCCCGCGCGCGCCTGTGGCAGCTGTTCTATTTTGCCGAAGCGATAGCGCTTTGGGATCATACCGACGTCGGTGGCGCCCACCACTTGCACGCTCACCTCGCCAACGTCTCCGCTGACCTGGCGTGGTTGGCTTCGACGTACGGCAAAGCCGCTCAACCCGAAAAGGGTTGGAAGTGGAGCTTTACGATGCATGGGCCGACGGAGCTGTACGCCACAGAGAAGTTCAACCTTGCCCGCAAGGTGGCGAGCGCGGACGCAGTGGTGTGCATCAGCGAGTACACGAGGTCACAGCTGATGTACCTGAGCGGTCCGGAGCACTGGGGCAAGCTCCGCATAGTGCATTGTGGTGCCGACCTGGAGCGCTACCCCTACGTGGCGCCGAAGGAGGCGACGAACTTGTCTGTGCTTTGCGTTTGCCGGTTGGTCCCGGAAAAGGGGCTCGACGTGCTCGTGGGAGCGATCGCCTCAATTGCGCGCGGCGGAACGGATATCCAGCTTGTGATCGTCGGGTCCGGGGCGCTGGAGGACTCATTGCGGCGCAACGTGCAACAGCTGGGCCTGGAGGGACGGGTGTTTTTCGAGGGGGCCGTGGGCCAGGACGATATGGCCTCGTACTACGCGAACGCTGACGTGTTCTGCCTGCCAAGCTTCGCCGAGGGTGTACCGGTCGTCCTGATGGAAGCGATGGCCACGGGACGCCCGGTCGTAGCGACGCGCATCACAGGCATACCCGAGCTGGTAGAAGATGGCGTATCGGGGTTGCTGGTGGCACCTGGCAGCCTCGAACAGCTTGTGGGCGCCCTGGAGCGGCTGGCAGCTTCGCGTGAACTTCGAGGGCGGATGGGATTGGCCGGACGCCAGAAGGTGGAAGCGGAGTTCGACGCGCGGCGTTGCGCGGGCCAAGTGGCTGAGGTCTTCAGGTCGATGGCGCCGGTTGTGGTTGACTGAGCAACGGCCTGAGTTGCCCTACGGGATGAACCCGTGGCCGGCCTCCTGGTTCGCTCATCAGTGGGGCGGGTCGATCGCCTCGAGGTCTTGCCAGGGCAGGCTGGCGACGACCTGGTACCCCTGCAGGCCGGCGACGCTTGCCGTGATCGGGTCGGTGCCGCTGTTGCCTTCTGCGCCCCAGACGCTCGTCTGGTCGGCCTCGAGCGCAAGGGCGCCGCCCTGGTCCACGACAACCATTCCGTAAGTCTGGACGGCCTTGAAGACCATTTGTGCGAACGGGCTAAGCCCGGAAGGCATCGTAAGAGATGCCGGGAACCGGAACCACTGCCCTTCGGCCGGGGCGCCGCCGATGTCTTGTCCACAGTCCGTGCGGTCGGCCGGGTAGAGACCACCATTGGCCGAGGTGCCCGACCAGTCGCACTCATTGCCGAGCACCTCGAAGCCGATCGCGTGGTCGATCGATCCCGAGGCGATGTCCCCCTCGGTGATCTCGGTGGCCAGGTCGGCGATGCCCGAGGCAGATTCACCGTAGGGGTTCGGGAACACACCATCAGAACCGGTCAGGCTTTCCTCCCCTCCCCAGCACGCTGACCACGAGCCTCCGTTGTCCTGGGCCAGCCATAACTCCCACTCCCGGTTGCTTGACGGCTGGTAGACGGTGAGGATCCGGTCAGAGCTGGAGCCGGCAACGGCATATGAGGGGATCGGGACCTCGGTACCCGTAGCGCCCGAGCCGTTCGGGGACGGCTGGTCGCCAGTGAAGTCGTTACAGGCTGCCGCCACGGTCACCTTGACGTCGGGAGTGCCGGCAGGTACCTGGTAGACCGGCCGGTTGAAATTGACGCCGACCTCACCGTACGCGCTCTCGTACTGGGCGATGACGTTGGCCACCAGCGCCGAAGAGCCCGGGTCGACCGCCCAGTTCGTCACATCGCTGTTGAAGATGCTGTCGGGCATGAGCGACGCCGGGCCAGAGCCGGCCGTTGACGGCGCGAGCGTCGGCGCCGTAGTAGTGGTCGGCGCCGTAGTAGTGGTCGGCGCCGTAGTAGTGGTCGGCGCCGTCGTGGTGGTCGGCGCTGTCGTGGTGGTAGGCGCCGTCGTGGTGGTAGGCGCCGCCGTGGTGGTCGGCGCTGTCGTAGTGGTGGTCGCCGTAGCAGCGGTAGGCGCCGCCGTAGCGGTACTCGCCGCCGTAGCGGTACTCGCCGCCGCAGCGGTAGGCGCCGCCGTAGCGGTACTCGCCGTAGTAGGGATAGGCTCCGTCGCGGCGCTCGTCCCTGACTGGTCCGTAGCAGCCCCGTCCGAGATCCGAAGATGGCGATGGTCGTAAAACCCGTGTTGGTGCCCGGACGAACCCGACCAGCGCCGGGAGGCTACGGCTGTCATGACCCCGGTGCCCACCGTTGTGGTGGCTATGAGGGCAGGCGTAGTAGGGGTAAGGACCGTAGTAGGGGTAAGCACCGTAGTAGGGGTAAGCACGGCCGCGGGGGTAGGCACGGCCGCGGGGGTAGGCAGGGTCGTAGAGGTCTCCAGTGTCGCGGCGCTCGTCCCGGACTGGCCGGGATCAGGCTCGTCCGACACCCAAGAATGCTGATGGTGGTAAGACCCGCCTTCGTGCCCGGACGAACTGGCCAAGCGCCCGGAGGCCACGGCTGTCATGACCCCCGTGCCCACCGTCGTGGTCGTTACCAGGCCCGTGGCGAAAAGCGCCAGCGCGCCCTTGTTGAGGGGACTGCGGACAGCTACCGCCAACGTGCGCCCTGCGCGCGTCGGTCGCTTGGCTAAGTGGGCGGGCTGAGCACGTCCCGCTCGCTTGGCTAAGTGGGCGGGCTGAGCACGTCCCGCTCGCTTGGCTAAGTGGGCGGGCCCCGTGTGCCCTCGCCCCCCTTTTGTAGACGGTACCGCTTTTGTAGGTTCGTCAGGCGGAATTACAAAGCTTTTGCGCGCATGTGCACGCTTGACTTTCGGCATTTATGGACCTCTCGGTTCGAGCGGAACCCAGTCGGGTCGTACACGAGGAAGTGTTCTGCGGGACGCTACACGAGTCCAGTGAACGACGTCAACATGAAAGCGTCTACGGAAATACGCTTTCATATCGGGGCCTTTCGGCATCTGCCGCCTGCGCGCTCGGTGTGCCGGTGCGCCCACAAAGGGCTGCCCCCCGCCACTCGGGGCTGCCCTTCGTGATTATTGCAGAGGCCGCCCCGCCGCCACTCGTGGCTGCCCCTGCTCGTCTATCGCAGCATGGTCAGGACTGCGGTGGCTCGATAGCCTGGAGGTCTTGCCAAGGCAGGCTGGCGACGAGCTGGTACCCCTGCAGGCCGTCGACGCTGGCCGTGATCGGGTCGGTGCCGCTGTTGCTCTCTGCGCCCCAGACGCTCGTCTGGTCAGCCTCGAGTGCAACGGCGCCGCCCTGGTCCACGACCACCATCCCATAGGTCGAGATGGCCTTAAAGACCATCTGGGCGAAGGGCGTGAGCCCTGACGGCATTGCGGTCCCAGGGGCGAACCGGAACCACGATCCTTCTGAGGGTGCATTGGCTATCTGTTCGCCGCAGTCCGTACGGTCTGCCGGGTAGATCGAACCATCGCACTCGTCACCGAGTACTTCGAACCCGATCGCGTGGTTGATCGAGCCCGAAGCGATGTCACCCTCGGTGATCTCCGTAGCCAAGTTGGCGATACCCGAGGCGGCTTCACCGTACGGGTTCGAGAACACGCCGTTCGAGGTGGACAGGGGCATTTCTCCGCCCCAACAGGCTTTCCACCCGTTGCCGCTCGGCTGAGCTTGCCAGAACTCCCATTCGCGGTTGCTCGACGGCTGGTAGACGGTCAGGACCTCGTCAGTGCTCGAGCCGGCCGTCGCGTAGGAGGGGATCGGCACCGCAGTCCCCGTGTCGACGGTGAAGTTGTTGCAGCCCGAGGCGACGGAGACCTGTACGTCAGGGGTGCCGGCGCTCGCGTAGTAGACCGGTCGGTTGAAGTTAACACCGACCTGGCCATAGGCGCTGTCGTACTGGGCGACGATGTTGGACACCATTGCCGCGGACTCCGAACCGACCGCCCAGCCCGTCACGTTGCTGTTGAAGATGCTGTCGGACATGAGCGATGCCGGCGTTGCGGAGCCCGTCGGTCCAGCGGTGGTTGTCGCCGTCCCGGCGTCGGTGGTGGTGGTAGTGGCTCCCGTCGTGGTGGTAGCCGCAACGGTGGTCGTGGTCGTGGTCGTGGCTCTCGTCGTGGTTGTAGCCGCAACGGTGGTCGTCGTCGTGGGCCTTGTCGTGGTTGTAGCCGCAACGGTGGTCGTCGTCGTGGGCCTTGTCGTGGACGTCGTCGCCAAGGTGGTGGTGGTCGCGGGTCTGGTCGTAGTCGCCGTGGCAGCCGCCGCTGTCGTCCTGGCAGCCGCCGTGGTCGTCGTCGGGTCGGGCGTGCTGGACGTAGTCGGTTGACCACCGCCTGTCCGCAGCCCGCCGGTGGTTGACGTAGTCGGTTGACCACCGCCTGTGTGCAGCGCGCCGGTTATTGACGCAGTCGGTTGACCACCGCCTGTCCCCGGGTTGCCAGTTGTGCCCTTGGGGGGGTCGGCGGTCGTTGCCGTCGTGGGGGGGTCGGCGGTCGATGTGGTCCGACCCGCCATGGTCCGCGGGGTGGTGGTCGTCGTCCGATGCGTCCCTTGGAGCCGCCCTTGGGCGAGCGCGTGCCGTAGCCTCTCGGAACCGGTCAGGCGGGCAACTCGTTCTATGTTCGCGAGGTCGAACGCTCCCGCGGTGTGTGAGGTCGCGTGTGAACGGCCAGAGGAGGCTGAAGCACCCATGATGCCGGTCCCGTAGGCGGCACTGGAGATGCAAAAGCCCGCGCATATAACAACGAGAGCTCGAGATGAGGGCCTGCGGATGGCCTGCCTGGCTCTGCGGGGCAGCACGGCCCGTGTGGGAGGGGTGTATGGCATAAGTTCCCCCTCGGCGCGCGGTAGGGCGTGCCTTTACCCACACAACAATTGTTTCGGTTATTTCCCGGCGTTATTTCCCGCGCATTATTTGGGCAAAAGCGCGCCAAGGCCGCCCAAAGGAAAACCGCTGGTCAGAAGCATCGGGCACCCGTCAACCAACCCCGAGAAAACTTTCTCCCGGTGTAACCATACCCGCGTAACCGCGAACCCAAACATGCGTACCCCTTTTTTCTTACAGATAAACGGGATGGAGATCAGCCCCATTTTGTGCCGGGGCTTGGTCGAACGCAGTTGGCGTCGTTGTCCGCGTGCCGGCGCGATGGCGAGGCTGGAACCGAATGACACTCGTGTAGGGCGCGGCGAGGATGCCCAACCAGATCCACAGCAGAGTATTGGGAAGAGGCTCACTGAAAGGTGCCGAGTCGGCGATCACGAAGAAGCACAACACGATTGCCACGCCACCGGCCAGCCAAAGCTGCATCTCCGGGTCCGGCGGGCTCCTGCCGGGCTTGCCTCGCCTGTGAAGCACCGTCATGAGCGCGGGCAGGAAGGCCCAGCGCAGCGCTCCTAGGAACCCAGCCAGCCACAGCAGAAGGCCAGGGATCCCTAGTTCGGCTGCATGGGAGAGGAACACGTTGTGGACCTCGATGTCTAGGCCCGTGATCGGGTAGTTGGGCTGCTGGAGCATGTAATTCGGAGCAACGTTCAAGAAGTTCTCCCAGCCGACGCCAAAGATCGGTTTTTCCTTCATTATGCGCAGCGCGGCTAGGTCGGTGTTCTGCCTGTCCCACACAGGATTTTGGTCCTCGGCTCGCCCAAGGGCTTCCGCGCGGATCGTGGGGGAGGCGACAAGCGTGCCTACCATTACTATGGAGCCCGCCACCATCAAAGGGATGAGTAGGCGGCGAGTCTTCTTCGTGAGCATCATGGTGCCCACGATCCCCAGGAGTGCGCCTATCCAGACGCTTCTTGTGAGTGTGAAGAAAAGAGTAGCCAGGTCAGCACCGATTGCCAGTAAGCACAGCAAACGGGCACGCGTTGAGTGCCAGGTGCGCAGCCCTATAGCGCCGGCAACCAACCCGACGAAGGTGCAAAACCCGTCGCCGGTAGACTCCAGGAACGGCCCTCTGGCTCTCCCCCAGTGGATCCCGACGTTCGGGTTGGCGATGTAGCGGGGGAACAGGAGCTTGTAAAGGTGGATCCCCTCTAGGCACCCGGTGAGCCCGAGATAAATCCCCATGCCGACGAGAGCGGCGAGCAAGATGTTGCGTTGCCTTGTGGTCCCGAAGTATATCGGTGCCAGGCAGAACAACAGGAACGGGAAGAAGCCGAAGCGGTCCAGGAAGGCGTAAAAACCCAAACTGGTCTGGATTGTCCCGACAATGATGCCCGAAATTGCGCACCACGCCAACGCCGAGAGCAGCGCCAGGTGCAGCGGCCTCAAGACCAGGCGCCTCACGCCGACGTTGTGGGTGCCCTTTAGGACCAGTGCTCCGAGCGCAATCGCCATGGCGACGCGGTCAAGCGGTAGCGGGATCCCCATGAGGCCCCAGTTGCCAGAGAACAGCTCCAGCATCAGGGCCGCCACGAGGAGCACCGTCGCGTCCGTGTGGCTCGCCACGTAGACGCCAGCGAGGCACACGAGGCCCACGCCGACGAGAAGAACGACGCTGAAGGCGTCAGGGTGCTGGAAGGCTTGCGTTATGAACTGCAGCTTGTGCACGGTGCTGGACGGTCCGAGCTAGCTGGCGCGGGCAGCTCCGCTGGCCCGGCCTCTTCGAGTATCGATCAGCGCAGCTCCGGCCAGGCCGATCACGAGGCCAGCGACGGCACCGCCAAGCCCGCCGGCTTCGGTGTACGACTCCCGGTTGCTGCCCGTGTAGACCGCCGAGCCGACCTGCTGGACCATTTCTTCCTGGGCCTGGAGGGGTGGGAGCGCCGAGTTGTACTGGTTCATATAGGCGTTAGCTTGCAGCCTCTCGAGGTCAGCCTGAGTTTGCCACTGCGCGATTTTGGCATTGAGAGATTGCTCTTGCGCTTGCACTGCCGCACCGGAGCTGGTGGTGCTGTACTTTGAAACCAGGTTGTCGAGCTGGGACTGGTACAAGTTGGCTTCCGCCACCGCCTTTTCGGCAAGGCTGTCTGCCCGTTGGTAGCTCGCGACGAGCGGCCCCAGCTGGTCCTGTGTGTCGTTGGTGAGCTGGGTGACCACCGTTACCAGTGCCGTAGCGCTAGCGTTGGCCAAGCTCAACGCCTGGGCTTGCGTCGGTGAGTTGGCAATGACGTCGATGACCGACGACTCCGGTACCGGCGATGCCGTTAAAGAACCTGGCAGCGACGCCGTTAAAGAACCTGGCAGCGACGTGCTATGCAGTGTGGACTCTGTGGCGGAGACCACGCTGGAGGTGTTGATCAAGCGGGCGTAGTTGCTCGCGAGACCCTGTACTGCCTGCGCGAGACCTGGGATCTGGTCCTCGGCGAGCGAGGAGGTGCGCCCGACAATGAGCTCCGCCTGGGCGCTGTAGCTTGGAGGGTGTTCGTAACCGGCGCCTGCGCCAGCTGCGAGGCCCAGGATTGCCGCTGCTGCGACCAGGACCGAATGCGTCATGGCGGACCTTCCCAACGACTGAAAGCCTACCGGTCTGTTTGCAGTAGGAAACCCGCTAGCCATGGCCAGTGCCGTAGCGAGGTCGGGTTCGTCCAAGGTTCTTGGCTCGGCCTCGGTGCTCGTTTGGTATTTGGCGATAGACCTCAAGAAGCTCTCCTGGCTAGGCGACCGAATGTGTAGGGGTAATACCAGTTTGCCTTGGGCGGCCGACATAGTGCCAGCGCGCGGCGAGAACCTTCTGAGATCGGGCAAGCAATGCATTTCTTGCCCACGATGACAGCTGACACGCGCGCGGGCTGTGGCGAGGGCCTTCGTGGACTGCCTGCCGAGCCTTGTGGCTGGAGAGGACCGCGGCCTTGCGCGGGACCGCTCCAGAGAGGCGGCCACGCCGAACGAAGGAACCGCTCACATCGGCGCTCCTCCTGTCAAATGGTATCTGCGAACCCGCGCTCCATCTTCTGGAAGACGAGGGAACCTCCCAGCAGGACGGCCAGTGGTACGGCCACGGATAGGGCGAGGATGATGGGGCTTGGCATGGGTTGGTGCAACACTGACCAGCGCATGTCACCGAGCAGCCAAGTCATCGGGTTGAGGTCGTAGATGATGCGGTAATGAGGCGAGATCTTGCCGAGGGAGTATGCGACCGGGCTCGCATAGAGCGTGATCTGGAGCAAGAACGGAGTCACATACTGGACATCGCGGTAGTTCACCGTTAGAGCCGACGTCACGAAGGCGACCCCTGCCGCTAGGCAGAGCGTGAGGAACAGCCACACCGGGACCAGCACGACTGCCAGCCCAGGCAAGACCCCATAAATAGCCAGCAGGATTGCCATGAAACCTAGAGAAACAACGAAGTCCAGTAGGGCCGATCCCGCCGTCGAAAGCGGCACGAGCAGCCTCGGGAAGAAGACTTTCGAGACAAGGCTGGCGTTCGCCACCAATGAGAGCGAGCCGCGAGTGACCACGCTGCTTGTCAGGTTGAAGACCAGCATTCCGGCGAAGGTGTACAGGATCGGCGGTACGCCGCCGCTGGGCAGCTTGGCAACGCTGCTGAAGACGAAGGTCAGCACACCTGCAGCCAGCAAGGGCTGGAGGACGACCCAGATAACCCCGAGTGCCGTCTGCCGGTACCGGAGAGTGATATCGCGAGCGGCGAAGCGGACCAGGATCTCCCGGCCCTCCCAGAGCCTTCCGACGTTAGGGAGCGCCCATCGATGCGGTGGGGTGATGACTATACGGAGCTGGCGGTCGGCGCCGCTACGCCGGAGCAACGAAAGGCTCATTGCTGCGCGAAGGAAAAGTCGGAAACTACAGGGGCTCCCTCTGTGGCGTCTGCCGCGGCGGCGCCGCTGTAGGGAAGGATGGGCAGGACTCGGAACGAGCACGCGCCGTGCCAGGCGTCGGCCACCAAACGCATCCCCCACAACGACAGGTCGACGGTGTACACCCCTGGCCTCAACCACGGTGTCCGCATGACGATCCTCCCGTGCACCTCCTCTCGTGGGTCGACGTAGAACTCAACCAGCCGAGAATCGCACCGTGCGACGACCTCACGGTTGACATCGAGCACGTCGCATCGGACGTGGTGGCGGTTGGCGAGAGGGCTGGGCACCGTTACGAACTCGATAACCTTTTCCTCCGCCACGTCGTAGCTGTCCCTACTCGACCGGACAGACGAGAAGCGAACCTCGCCAGTACCCGGGCGCATCGCTGCCTCGAGCAAGTCGTCGGTGCCGACGCGCTCGAAGCTCGACTTGTAAACGTCCAGTGCCCCGTCAACCGTGCCATCGTAAATCAACTGGCCGTGCTGAAGGTACAGTGCGCGTGTGGCAAGTGCCCTGACGGTCTGCACCTGATGACTGACAAGGAACACGCACCTGCCTGTCTTGGCGACCTCGCGCATCTTGCCCAGGCACTTCTCCTGGAACTCGGCGTCCCCTACGGCCAGGACCTCGTCGACCATCAGGATCTCGCTTTGAAGGTGGGCGGCGACGCCAAAAGCGAGCCGTACGTACATGCCTGTGCTGAACCGCTTGACTTGTGTGTCCAGGAACTGCTCGACCCCTGCGAACTCGACGATCTCGTCGAAGCGACGTTCGATCTCCTTACGGCGCATCCCTAGCAGTGTGCCGTTCAGGAAGACGTTCTCACGACCGGTGAGCTCAGGGTGGAAGCCCGTACCGACCTCGAGCAGGCTCCCGACTCGGCCGTGAAGCACAGCCCTGCCGGCCGTTGGCGCGGTGATCCGCGTAAGGATCTTTAGCAGGGTGCTCTTTCCAGCTCCGTTACGCCCAATCACACCGACGATGTCTCCCCAGGCTACGTTAAACGAAACATCATCAACTGCATTGAAATACTTCGGTTTTGTGCGACCGCGCAACAACCCGAGAGCGGCTTCTGCGGCCGTGTACGGTGCCTCCCCTCGCTGGCGGATCCGGTACTGCTTCGATATGTGCGATACCGCCACGGCGGGTTCCGCCTCGCGGTTCATGGGCAGAGCCTCGAGTGGCCCGGATCAGCCGACATGAGCCCTCGCAAGGTCAGGATGGTCAATCCCGGTGCTGGTAGGTGACGACAGCGGGCTCAGTGAAGGTCCGGTATCGCTCGGCCAGTTCAGGGTATGTTGCGACCGTCCCGGTTACCTGGAACACCCTGTCCAACGAGCCGTTCTGCCAATCAACGAGGTCGCCCGGGCCTTTGTGGACGTCGGCTCGGACCACGCCCGGAAGTGCCCGGAGCTCGTCCAAACCTGTGATAGCGACGACTTTTTCGGCGGAAATGGGGGGTAGGTCGTAGTAGCGGTAGGCGATCCGTTCGCAGGCGAGCGGGCCTTCCACCACCACGTGCTCGCCAAGTGCCAGGCGCATCGACAACTGGAGCATCGGAACGCCGGCTGCAAGGTTGACGACAGCAGGTGCTAAACCCGAGTTCCGCCCGTTCACTTCGACGACCTGGCGGCCTTGTGGAGTGACCTTGATCTCCGTGCGGTAACAGCCGAAGCCCGAGCCCAGCACCTTGAGGCACGCCGTGGCCATGTCGAGCACGTCGGCGATGTCGGAGGGAGCCAGGTCCGCCGGGAAGTAGCCGCCCGCGTCGCGGAAGGGCGGTGCAGGAGGGAACCGCCCGCTGACCCCAAAATGACTGACGACGTCCTGGCTGACGATGCTATCTATCTCGGCCAAGGACACCCAGTCAGCGTCTTGTGCACTTATGGAAGGTGGGTCCTCCATCCGTTCCTCGAGGATCATCCGTACTGGACGCTCCACCTTGTCCAGCAAACGGCCGAGCTCGTCGACGTCGGCGACTGAGCGGACACCTCGGCTGGCGCTGCCGTCCCTTGGCTTGAGCATCATGGGAAAGCTCAAGATCCCGCAGAGCCGCTCAACCTCGGCCCGGTCTGCCGGCTCGCGGACCTCTGAGAACCGCGGTTGGGGCACACCTGCAGCTGCGAGCGCCTCGCGTTGTAGCAACTTGTCGGTGAGCAGCGTGACGGACCGTACCGTTGGGCTGGGCAGCTCCAGTGCGGCGGCCAGCCAGGCCTGCCGGTGCAGGTTCGCGTCGTTATAGCAGGTGATCCCATCCGGGTGTTCGGCGTAGACGAGGTGGACCAGTTCCTCGTCGGTGCAACCGGCCGCGTCGATTACCTTCCCGAACTTTCGGAGAACTCCGGCAACGACACCGACCTGAGGTTTGCTCGAGTCGATAATCCACAGTAGCCGGCACAATCCTGACGAACTGTCCACGATCTCAGACCAAGGCCTCGAACGCGGGTTGTAAACAACGGCGAGCAGGGGTTCACGGCTCAACGCACACATAATACCAGGGTGCAAGATACAGTCTGGCTATGGGATCCGCTGGGGAAAGTCCTGTCTCTCATGAGGCGGTGCTCCAGATTGTCGCCTCACACGCTGGCCTCGCCCCTGCTGAAGTTCCCGGTGACCGGTCGCTCTCGGATCTGGGGGTGAGCTCATTTGGGATCATGCGGCTCGTCCTAGCCCTCGAAGAGCAGTTCGACATGGAGTTTTCGGGCGAAACGCTGAGAGAGCTCACCACTGTGCCCGTTTCCCGGCTGCAAGAGCTTGTCGAGCACGCCCGGACGTCGTCTTCTGATTGAGCAGCACAGCGGGCGCTCCTGCATTCGATGTTGTGCGGCTTACAAGGCCGAAAGAGCGAAACTTTCTCTGCAGATATCGGCGGTTCGTCGTAATACCTGTAGGCGATCCGGTCACAGGGGACCGGATCCTCGACAACGATGTGCTCGCCGAGCGCGAGCGAAAAGCACCCGCCTCCGCCAACGGAACCTGCTCGGTTCACATGGTGAGGACGTTATGTGGCGGCGCGGTCCCGGTCGCCGGCAGCTGCTGAAGCTCTATGTTCGGGGGCTTCCCGTAACGAGCGATGACGTGGTCGGTCAGCAACAGCCGGACTTGGTCAAGCGCCGCTCGAGTGAAAAGAGAGTGGTCGATGCCCGGGAGGATGCTCATGTGGAAATCGCCTTTTTTTTCTAGGCGTCTTAGCCCGCCTTCCTCGCCTCCCCGGACAACCTTGCCCTCTCTTACACCGCATATGACGAACACGTCAGCCCCCTGGCGGGCGAGGCGCTCCAGGAGCTGCCCGGGGCGCGGCCCGTCGCTGAGCCGTTTGACCCACCACCACCTCACCCCGTCACGGACCCGACCGGGGACGCCGGCGAACAAGTCGTCGGCATTGCTGAGAACCCGGCGTGCAAGTGCCCGCGCCCGTCGTATTGACCCCGTTGCCGGCGAACGGGAGCTCGGACGCCCCCCCTTCGACTGAACTGCTTCCGGTTCGCGCGAACGTCCCCACAAAGCAGGGTTGACCGCCAGCACGCCACCGGCACCCAGTTGGGCACCGGCTACGATCGCGTGGTAGCCGCCGGAGCACAGGCCCATGAGCACAGTCTTCGAAGGGCTGCCGGGCGAGACCGCCTCGACGATGTCTGCAACATCGTCGAGTGCTTCAGGCGAGTAAACGATGTCGAGGTCCTGGCCCGGTCGCGCGGGGCTGTCCCCCCGCCCGCTGGTGTCAACGCGCAACACTTGTAGCCCAGCGGCGGCCCACGACCGGGCGAAGTCGACCCAGAGGCGGCTCGGCCCACAATGGTCGATGTGGCCCGCGTTGAGGAGGATGATGGTTGGTCCCCAGGATTGGCCCACTGGCCGCGCAAGGATGCCAAACAACTCGTTCGGCCCCAGCTGCCTGACTTCCTCGACGACGGCACCATCGTCGCTGTCGGGGATCACTGCGCTTTGGTGCCCCATCTGCTTGATGGTCGAAGTCTCTTCGCCCGACCTGTACGACAGCCAGTTCACGATTGTGGCGAGGGTACCGTGCGGGACGAACAGGTCGGGGTATTGGATGTCGAGCATCTGCTCCTGCCCGACGGCATCCGCAAGCTCGGCATGGACCTCTGACAAGTGCTCCGCTAGGGCCTTGCGCGGCGGGCTTCCAGGCCGCAAAAGGGCAAGGACGTGGCCATCAAGAGCGGCTGGCACCGGCCCGATGCGCAACTCGGATATGGCCCGGGCAGTCTCCGGCCCGTAGGTGCTGCCAATAGTCTCGACCGCCATGGGGCCGTTCTGGGCGAACGAAACGGTCGCGACCGCGGGGCCCAAGGGGCTCTGTTCGTACACCGCTGCCAGCACCGTCTGTTCCCGCAGATAGGACCGTCCGCTTTCGCAGGGGTCCCACAGGACGAGCTCGTCGGGCCGGCAGCTCGCTGAGACCGATGATGCCAGCGTTGCACCAAGCCGAAGCCCTACGAGCGAGACGTGCCGGGCCCCGCTGTGGCGCATGGTCTCGACGGCTTCCGTTATGGAACGTTGCCATGCTTCTACCCGTCCGGGACCGTCAACGGGACCTGCAGAGTCGCCTGTGCCGTCGTAGTCGAAATGAAGCACGGCGAAACCTTCTGAGGCCAGCTGACCGCTCAGCGCCCGGTAGGCACGGCCGGCGCGCCAAGACTCGTAGCCGAACGGCGGGCACAGTACAACTCCGCCACGGGCGACCCCTCCCCGCGGGATGTAGAGCCTGCCGAACAGGGGCCGTTGCGGCGGGCCGAACCACAAAGCGCTCGCGTTCATCGCTCAGGCGACCAAACCGGTGGTCGGGCCGGGAGCCGCTTGCCAAGACGATATCGCTCGTGTCTGATCCCCTCGTCGATGGGAACCAGCGAGGTCCCCGGTGAACTCCCCGAGCAGTTCGACTGATCGCATCGGGCTCAGGCGCCGTTGCCAGTTCGGGTATGAGCTCGGGTCCGGGAAGTCTGACCACCACCTGCGAAGCAAGGTTGGCGCGGTGAGACGTGGGTAGTCGAGCAGCTCGGAAAGAACGAGGTGCTCCCGGTGCACCCTTTGGTAAAGGGCGCGGGTACCTGCCCGCCTGCGGTGCCGGCCCTCCACGATGAGCCGAGGGTCGGCGACTATGCAGAACCCAGCCGCCAGAACCCGCCACATCCACTCCTTGTCCTCGCAAGCAACGAGCTGCTCGTTGAAGGGGAACCTCTCCCACACACGCCTGCGCCAGGAGGACCCTTGGTTCGTGAACCCCCAAGTCGGGCCCGCCGAGAGGTCCGCCAGAGTGAACTTCGTAGCAGAGCTGAGCATCGTCCCATCAGGCCCGGTCCCGTAGCCGAAAGTGCCTGCTACCTGATCGTCTGTGTACGCCTCGAGGGACTGCTCCACCCAGTTCGGACTGGGCGGCGCACAATGCGCCGACAGAGCGAACACGATCTCGCCCGCACAGCGCTGAACGCCGAGGTTGAGGGAACCACCGTAGCTGAACGCCTCAGCCGTGATCGACACGATCTCGTCACAGTAGGGCCGCGCGATTTCGACCGTCCTGTCGGTCGAGCCCGAGTCCACCAGGATGATCTCCGTGCCGATGGTCTGGGCGCGCAGCCCAGCCAGCGCCAGCTCGATTGCCTCTTCCTCGTTCTTGGCACGGACCACAACGCTGGGCTTGGTTGCTGTCAAGGGTGCTCCCTCCCGTCGGGTTGCGGGGTTGCAGGTTCTGCCGTCGCCATTAATGCTACCTGGTGGCGGCCGGGAAAATTACCGGCGGCCCCGGACCGGGCCCCGTTGGCCACCCCGGGTGGCCGTACGTCGGCAATGGCAGAAGGAGGGTACGACGGCCCTTTGCCTGGCGGCGTCTGCGACGTCGTGGTGGATCCCTAAAAACGCTCTAATGACGCGATTTTACGAGATCTCCACTCGTTTAATGCGATGTCACCCGAGCGGGTGGCCGATGTCAGAAGCCGGTCCCTTGTAGCCGCTAGCTCGGCTCTTGCAGCCATAATTGCCCCCGCAAGGCACGCGCTCAGCAATTTTTCGTTAATTATCGAAAGGGCCTTGGAACGTAGCCTCGGCCACGAAATGGCGTTGAGTGGCTCCGAGCGCGACCACAGACCTGGCTCGGTCAGGTAGGCGCGAATATAGTCGCCCAGCTCTGGGCCCAGCCATTCAGACAGTAGCCAATAACCGGGGAAATCAGCAGGGACATGACGTGCGTACTCCTGCATCGTCACAGATTGAAGCGAGCCGAGACGGTCTAAGGCACCGGCGGGCAGAAGCACCCAGTAGGAGCTCATAAAACACGAAAGCCGGTGCTGCCACACCGTGATCGGACGGACCAAGGGATAAATATGGCCCGGTGCCATCTCGAGCTTGCTGATCAGGTACAGCAGGTCTGTATTAATGGAGCGAAGTTGGCGCACGGCGTAAGCCGGGAGGCGGTCGTTAACGATCAGCCAAACGTCGGGGCCCGGCCCGGCTTGCCGCGCGATCGCCTGACGGCCCTCTTCGTAGGCCGAGAACTCCGCCTCGTCATTGGAACCGGCGATAACCGTGATCTCGGGACCACCTTGTCCCGTCGTCGCGGCCAGGACGGCGTCGTTGTTGACCACCACCACCATCGACCATGTGACGCCTTTCAGCATCCCAGGCTGGCACCGGAGGAGCTCTAGGGATCGGACCGTGGCGGTCGTGTCCCAGCCGGCCAGCACGACCGCCAAGGATAATGGCCGAGGACGACGGCGCACGAGCTGGAGGCTGCATGCCACCTCGGCCAGACCGGCAGCTTTCCACTTCAACGGGCTGAATTCCTTGTAAGCCCTGGGCCCATTTGTGATTGACGGCCTGGCCGGTAGTTGCCCGGAGGTGGGGCTGGTCCCTTCGAACGCGCTATTTGAATCTTGTCCATGCTGCGTGTCAACAGTTGGTGCTATTCGCCTGGTGCGACGGCATCTCGGGTCAAATGCTAGCGGCTCTCGTGTTTGGACGCCGACGGGCGCGCGATGTGGTAAAGCTTGGACCGTGAGTGCCGCGCAACCGCCACGAGCAATTGGCGGCGGCGACGTATTGGATCTGGTGTTGCGCCATGCCCAGGGCGCGCCCGGAGACCTCGCAGTTCGGGACGACCATGAGGAGTTCGGCTACGGGGAGCTGGCCGAACGCGCGGCCGCAAATGCCTCCGGCCTAGCCGCGCTGGGCGTCGTCCCGGGCGACCGTGTCGCCATCGACCTGGGCAACTCGGCGGCGTTCGTGACCACGGCCCTCGGTTGTCTTTGGCTGGGAGCGCCGTTCGTGCCTCTTTCGCCGAATGACCCTCCTGGGCGTATTGCCCGTATTGTGGCCGATTGTCAACCCTCGGTCATCGTCGGCGGCGCAGCCGGAGCCGGCACGTCGGCTCTCGTTGCCGTGCCAACAGTGGGTGTGGAGGACCTCCTCAACCAGGCCGGCCCGGTCCCGGCGAGATCAGTTGACGCCGAGCGGGACGCCTACTTGATATACACCTCGGGTACGACCGGCGCGCCGAAGGGCGTCCGTATCCCGCAGAGAGCCTTCGGATGGGCGGTCGCCAACGCGGCTGCGGCGCTCGGCTTCGACCGGTGTACGCGTACCCTGTGCGTCTCGTCGTTCCATTTCGACGGCTCGTACAGCACAGTCTTCCCGACGCTGCTGGCCGGAGGTTCGCTGGTCATCCCAAAGCGTGAAAGCCTTTTGCTCCTGACGCAGTTTTACCGCGCGGTGCAAGAAGAAGAAATCACGTTGACAGGTTTTTCGCCGAGCTACCTCCGGCTTCTGGTTGCCTCTCGCCAACTGAAGCGGCTAGCCGGGAGCGAACTTAGGACGGTCGGCCTCGGCGGTGAAGAATGTGCCGCCGCGGACGTAGCGGAGTTGTGGAGCGTGCTACCGGAGCTCAAGGTGTTCAACCGTTACGGTCCCACCGAGACCACGATCGCTGTTACCAATTACCAGGTGTCTGATGGGGACGTTGTGTCGGGCAAGATCCCCATCGGGGCTCCTCACGCTGGGGTGAGGTTCTACCTCGTGGGCTTGGAAGGGGGCGGCGGGACGATTGCCGGCGCAGATCAGGTCGGCGAGCTCTATATTGCCGGCGAGCAGCTCATGCGTGGTTACTGGGGCGACTCGGAACTATCCGAGATGGTCCTGAGGCGCGACGTTGTCCCGGGAGAGCTTGTCTACAAGACCGGCGACCTCGTTTATAGGGATGGACGAGGGCTTTTCGTTTATGTGGGCCGCTCGGACGATGTCGTTAAGCGAAATGGTGTCCGCATATCGCTCGATGAGGTCTCGTACGCGCTCCGACGTGTCGACGGCGTGGCAGGTGCCGTGTGCCTGGCGGTCGACGTGGGCGGGAGGATTGGGATCGCCGCTTTCGTCGAGGCCGCCCCGGGCATGACGGCAGCCAAGCTGCTCGACGGCGCAAGTTCGGATATCCCGGCGAGCATGAGGCCCGACGAAGTGTTCATCGTGACGGCGTTGCCGATGACGCCCTCTGGCAAGGTGGACCGCCAGCGCCTTTTGGAGGAGGCGGGCCGTACCCCGTGGGGAGTCGCCTGATCAGTACGCGCCGTGCCTGCGCGTCACGCTCCCTGGCGTGTGCCACAGGATCTTCAGGTCCCACCACAGCGACCACGACGCCACATAGGCATAGTCGAGCTGGCGAAGCTCCTCGAATGGGAGGTCGTTGCGACCTGATATCTGCCACAGCCCCGTCATGCCTGGGCGCACGTCGAAGCGCTTGGCTGCCCACCCGTCGAGCCCGGCCGCCTCGTCTGGGACGAAAGGCCGCGGGCCGACCAGCGACATCTTGCCGAGAAGCACGTTGACCAACTGGGGTGTCTCGTCCAAGCTGGTCGAGCGGAGGAACCGTCCGATCGGAGTGACTCGGGGGTCGTTGTGGAGCTTGAACAGCGGCCCGTCCACGTCGTTTTGCTGGCGAAGGTCGATCTTCACCTCGTCGGCGCCGACTTCCATGGTGCGGAACTTGATCATCCGGAAGGTCTTGCCCTTGAAACCCACCCGGTCCTGGCGGAAAAATACTGGGCGGCTCGACGATGCCGCGATGGCGACAGCGATGCCCGCCATTATCGGCGCCAGGAGCAGGAGGGCTGTAGCGCTTGCGACGATGTCCAAGCAGCGCTTTGTGGCCCGGCTCAGTGTCCCAAGCTGTGGCGGGGCGACGTCCATGACAGTGAGGCCGTGGAGCTCTTCGATTTGGGACTGCCATGTCACCAGCTCGAAGAGGCGAGGCACGACGCTGATGCGCACCTGGCCCGGAAGCTGGCGCAGCATCCCGACCACCCAGGTGGGCGAGCTTTGAGAGAATGCGACGAGCACGCGGTCCACGCTCATCTCGGTGCATAACCGCGGCAGGTCCTGGATCGTGCCGAGGTTCGTGTGCAACGCGGTGCCGGGCGCGAGGTGGGGTTCGTCGTCGACGAAACCCAACAGGTCGATGTCGGGGCAGCGACCGAGCCGCTGCGCGAGCGAGGTTGCCACCGACCCTGAGCCGACTATTACGACCCGTGATCGCAACGTGCTCCGGTGGCGGAGCCCGACGCTGATGGCCGCTCTCGTGAACGGGAGCGCGAAGGTCGCGGGAACCGTCATGAAGAGGACTTCAAGCCACCCGAGCTTGGGAGAACCCGTAAAAAATCGGTGCATGGTTGCAGAAGCGGCCAACGTCAGAACCGCGCCCAGAGCGAGAGCATGCCACCGTGGCCCGATGTCCATGAACGAAGTCGGCCGAAGCCGCCGCCTGTCGCGCTGGTAAAGCCCGTACGCGGCCATTGCCACTATGTAGAGCGGCAGGTACGGCAGCTCGTGCTGCATGCTGAGCCCGAAGGGCGGCCCGCTGGTGTAACCAAGCGGCTGGCGTGCGAGGGCACCGATCGCGAACGAGACCTCCAAGCTGAAGGCGTCGCCGAACACGACCACAGGTCGCCAAGCGCGCCGCAGCGGTCGCCCGCCGGGCGCTGCCGGCGGCTGAGAAAGGGCGACCTCGGTGCCAGCGGTGCCGTCGGCGTCCCTCTTAGTCCGAGCAAGATCGAGCTCTACTCCCACAGCGTGGGAGCGCCCGACTACCGGCCTGGCCATTACGCGGCCCTCCCGCGAAAAACGCCAAGGGTGGTGGCCCGGGCGCTTGGTCCCAGATTTCGGCCCACGCCGAAGTCTCTCACACCGTTAGCCAGTACTGGCAGGAACGAACTCTGGAGAAGGTTGGAAGTCATAAGTTTTTGTTCGGGTCTCGGGGTTTTCCCTAGCGCCCATATGACTCTAATCCGAGCTATACCCGCCGTCTGTCAGGTAACGAAAACTTCGTCTAGCGGCTACTGGAGGTGGTCGTGAGAGCGGGCAGCGTAGCGCCAAAGGCCCAAAGCCGTACGAACGACGCAGGTTCTACCATGGAGTAATCGAGCGCCCCCGAAGAATACTGCTGGCTGCTTCACAGGGCGGTCATCTCCAGGAGCTGGCGACGCTCCGCCAAAGGGTCGTACCCGAGGACGCTGCAGTGGTGTGGCTGACGTCCGAGTCTCCGCAGGCGAGGTTGCTGGCAGCTAAGGACGAGATAGTTTTCGCCCCCCATGCGGCCCAGCGGGATGTTCGCAATGTGCTCCTGACCATGCCGGCAGCCATGAGGGCGCTGTTGCACTACCGGCCTATGGCGGTGGTCAGCACGGGGGCTGCGATTGCTCTTGCAGTGCTACCGGCCGCCCGGATCTGTGGGGTCGAGGCGCACTACATCGAAAGCGCGGCCCGGACCGACGGTCCCTCGCTCACCGGGCGCCTGTTACGCCGGTTGCCGGGAGCGCACTGCTACACGCAATGGGAGCCGTGGGCGACTCGGGGTTGGAGCTACGCGGGGTCCGTGTTTGACGGGTTTGCGGCCGAGCCCGCGACAGGAGCCAAATCTGTACGGCGGGTGGTTGTCACGCTGGGTACGCAGCAAAGCTACGGTTTTACCAGGCTTATTAGGAAATTGCTCGATATTGTCCCGGCCGACGCGGAGGTCTTTTGGCAAGTTAGGGCGGCGGACGCCGCAGAGCTGGGGATCGCGGCCCACCCCTTCGTGCCTACAGAGGAGCTGATCGAGGAAATCCGCCAAGCCGATGTCGTTGTCGCACATGCCGGGATCGGTTCGGCGCTGACCGCAATACAACTTGGGAAATGCCCGGTGCTTGTGCCCCGCGAGCAAATGTACAACGAGCACGTAGACGACCATCAAGGTTTGATCGGCCTACACATGGAGGGCGCAGGCTTCGCGGTGGCGAGGACGGTTGAGGACCTTACGTTTGCTGACCTCGAGAAGGCGGCGAAATGCACTGTCAAGATCACGAACGCCCCGCCGCTCAAATTGCAGGGGCGGCTAGGTAAAAGCTTTTCGAGGTTATGACTGCACTGGTTAGCGACCCCGGCCGGCCCTTGCACGGGTGTGGTCGGCGCGGGCGGGCGAGGGCGCGCTGGGTGGCGGCCGGGCTGCTGGTCGCGTTGTTCTTGTCTCTTACCGCCCGGTTGTTCATCTGGTCGGCGTACAACGCTGCCCGGAGTGTGCATGCCGACGCCTTGGTCGTCCTGGGCGGCCCTGGCCCGCGGTGGCAGGTGGCCCTCGAGCTCGCGAGGGAACACGCCGCCCCGGTCATGCTGGTATCGGTCGCCTCGGTCCAGTGGAACTGCCCGCGAAATGACTTGCCGGGCGTCCAAGTCGAGTGCTTCCGGCCGGACCCCGACGACACTCAAGGCGAAGCACGCTTTGCTGCCAGCACCGCCCGTGCGAACGGGTGGCACAGCATGATCGTAGTTACGTCGGTGCCGCAGGCGACGCGCGCGCGTCTCAGGTTGAAGCGTTGCTTCAGCGGGACGGTCTACGTCGTACCGGCTAAGCCGGATCTGGGGACCTGGGCCTACGAAGTGGTCTACGAGTGGGGGGCTCTGGCCAAGGCGCTTGTCTGGCACCGGGGGTGTTAGTGAGAAAAACAGTGAGGATCGTGCTCTCATTGCCACGCGGCGTGGTAGTCGGGGGGTCTGGGATTTCGCCTATTGTCGGAACGGCAGTCTGGCGCGAGCCGCCTGGTAAAGATTGGCTCGGTGAGGAAACTGGTCGAAGTTAGCGTTGTTGGACTTGGCCCATGGGGCCTTTGCGCTTTGGAGCGCCTCGTGAACGAGGCGCGTCGCGAGCCCTTGAGCCCCGTTGTCGTCCATGTTGTCGAGCCTGGGCAACCGGGCGGAGGCATGTACGCCAAGTCCGACCCGGACTACTTCGTCCTGAACACGCCCTGTGGCCAACATTCCATGTACCCGTTCCCCGAGCTCGTCGAGGACGGCAGGATCGGCAGGGGCTTCTTCGAGTGGGCGAGCGAGCAGGGCTACCGCTGGCATGGCCACGAGTGCCGCGTAGGTGACCCGGGAGAGGGAGGAACGGCGGTCGAGCCGCAGGACTTCCTCCCCAGGCGCCTGATGGGGGAGTACCTCGAGTGGTTCTTCGGGGCCCTGTGCGAAGACGCGCCGCCCAACATGGAGATCGTCCACCACCGCGCATCTGCTGTGGACATCGAGCCGACTGCAAGCGGCAGGGAGCGGGTCCACCTGGACGATGGGAGCAGCATCGTCGTGGACCATGTCATCCTGACGACCGGCCACATGAAGCAAACCCCGAGGAGCGATGCTGTCAGCGCGCTCGTGACTAGTCCTTACCCGATCGAGGGGTACCTTCGGGGGCGGGGCCCGCGCGAGAAGGTCGGGATCGAAGGAATGGGCCTGGTAGCGCTGGACGTCGTGACGGCCCTCACAATCGGTTTGGGTGGCAGGTACCTGAGCGGGGAAGGCGGGACGCTCCGCTACGTACCAAGCGGGCGGGAGCCCTCTCTTTACCTGTTTTCGAGGAGCGGTTACCCGTATTGCGCGAAATCGTTCGGTGCGTCCGACCCAATGGGTGACTACAAGCCGGCCATCTGCACGGTCGAAGCTGTTGCGTTACTTCAGCGCAGAGATGCTGGCGGGGCCAAGCGCCAGATCGATGCGCGTACGGAGCTTCTACCGATGGTGTTTGCCGAAATGGAGCTGCATTACTACACATCGGCGGCTCGGATCGTAGACGGGCCCGAAGTGGCACGCGATGTGCACTCACGGCTCGTAGCTGCTTGGGAGGACGGGACCTTCTCGTACCAACGTTCGCAGCTCGCTGTCCGGTATGGCACTTTCGTCGCATCTGAGCACTTTTTTGTAGGTCAGGGGCGCCACTACCGCGACAGCGAGGATTACGAGTCGGCCGTTTACGCGACAGTCGCAGGCGACGCCCGGGAGGCTCTTGTGGCCGGTGGCGCAAGCCCGGTGAAGACCGCCCTGGAAACCTTGCGGGCACTCCGGGACACCTTGCGTATGGCGGTCGAGTTCCGCGGGCTGACCCTGGCCTCTCATCTGGATTTCGTCGCCAACCTGCAGAGCCGTTTTGCACGTTTGGTGGCCGGGCCGCCGGTGTTCCGCTCTCAGCAACTGCTCGCGCTCATCGACGCTGGCGTCCTGAAGCTCCCCTTCGGCCCGTCCCCAGAGGTGTTGCCAGCCGAGGGTGGCGGTGTCCTGGTCCGTTCCACGCTGCTGGAGCACCCGTACGACGTCGTTGTCGACCGGCTCATCCGAGCGCACCTCGACTTGCCTTCGGTGACAGGTTCCGCATCGCCGCTGCTCACCAACCTGGTCAGGCGCGGCCGGGTCCGCCCACTGACCTTCCAGGGCACACCCGCCGGCAGTATCGACCTGACCGAAGATTTCCACCCGCTCGACGACGAGGGCCGGCCGGAGGCCAATCTGTGGGTTTTCGGCGTCTTGAGCGAAGGGGTACGGTATTTCACGCTTTACATACCGTCTCCCAAGAGCCGCCTGCGGGCGTTCCTGGACGCCCAGCTATGTGCCGCGGCGATCGTGGGTGCCAAAGCTGAGCCGGTCTTGCGGAACAACACAGCCGGGCCTGGCGGGGACGGCCAACTGGCGCGGGATGAGCGTGCCGCCCGGGGACCGCTTCGCGTTGCGTTCGTCAACAACATGTCAGACGGTGCGTTCGAGGAGACCGAAAGGCAGTTCAGTTCTCTCCTGCATGAAGGACTCGAGGGGAGCGCGCTGGAGCTCCGTCGCTTCAGTTTGCCAGGGGTCCCGAGGGGCGAGAAAGTCCAAGCATTGATAGCTAAGGGCTATGAGGATATCGACCAGCTCTGGAGCCAACCTCTCGATGCGCTGGTCGTTACGGGTGCGGAGCCGCAGAGGGCGGAGCTTACAGAGGAGCCTTACTGGCCGGCCTTGCAGGAGCTGTTGACCCGGGGCCGCGAGTCTGTCCCGAGCGTGCTCGTGTCCTGCCTGAGCGCGCACGGCGCATTGTGGAACTTCGATCATCTTCCCCGACGCCTCTTGCTCGAGAAATGCAGCGGCGTCTTCCCACAGGTGGTCGACCAAGGTCACCCCCTGATGGCCGGCGTGGGAGAGCTGTCGCTGCCGCATTCCCGTTTCAACGAAATCCCGACGACAGAACTATTGGAGAGTGGCTACAGGGTGCTTGCGGCCTCCCAGGACGGAGGCTGGACTGTTGCGGTGGGCGAGGAGGGCCCGTGCCAGTTGGTGCTCCTACAGGGGCACCCGGAGTACGAACGCCAGACGCTGCTCCGCGAGTACCGTCGCGACGTCCGGCGCTACCTGACAGGCAACCAGGGTTCCTACCCGCACATGCCGAAAGGCTACCTGGACATCGAGGGTGTCGCCGCCCTAGAGCAGTTCCAATCAGACGTGACAGCCGAGGTCCACGACCCGGCATTGATGGGCCGCTTCCCGTTCGATTTTGTAGCCGCACACATCGACGTCGACTGGCAAAGCGCCTCCAGGCTCTTCATGAAAAATTGGGTACGGTCCCTTCGCGAGCGGGCGCACAACCTCCCCGTTGGCGAGGTTGTGCTCGCTGCAGACGGTCCGGCCGTTGGGCGAGAGACTGCCGTACAATAATACTGGTGCACGACGAGACAATTGCAGTCCACGGCGGTTATGAGCCTGGTTCGACGCGAGCGGTTGCGGTACCGATCTACCAGACGGTAGCTCACGATTTCGAAAGCGCAGCACATGCTGCCGCAGTTTTCGACCTGGAGCAGCCGGGTTTCCACTACAACAGGATCAATAACCCGACCGTCGACGTCCTCGAACGTCGCATGGCTCAGCTCGAGCTGGGGACGGCAGCGGTAGCGTTGAGCTCTGGCTCGGCGGCTGTGCGCCAGAGCGTCCGCAATGTCACCGACGTCGGGTCGAACATAGTCACAGCTCCCCAGCTCTACGGCGCCACTTATACCTATTTTGCGCATGTTCTGCCTGGCGAAGGTGTCGAAGTGCGGTTTGCCGAAGACGACCGCGCTGGGACGATCGAGCCTCTGATCGACAACA